>Ga0256405_10005144_pt1 | contig 23185 bp, 34 predicted proteins | sample RumenRJG_02DNA_FD_189096 | JGI IMG/M metagenome (GOLD analysis project Ga0256405, IMG submission 189096) | Bovine rumen microbial communities from Lethbridge, Alberta, Canada - RJG_02 | ecosystem: Host-associated > Mammals > Digestive system > Stomach > Rumen | place: Canada: Alberta... | reverse complement strand
AGCCGTATTAAGCGCCGTTTTATATCCCGATTCGCCTGTGTACTGCTGAATTGCTTCTTCATATTTTCTTTTTGCTTTGTCATATTCAGATTCTGAACTGCTTGATTTTCCCATTTTAAACCGCCTTTATATTATTAGTTTTAATTTTTAGAGATACACATTTGTTATGCGTGTATTTCCAAAATCATCATCGCCAAGAGTATCAAAGAATGTTTCATTCATTGCCTGCAACTGTGCTGCAAGCTGGCTATAGTCTGCGCCTTGCTTTGCTTTATATGCAACTGCGAGCTGATAAGCCAAAATATCAAAAAAGAATGAATTAGGATAATTCAAAATTACATCTTCTGCGTAAGGTTTGATAATTTTCCTGTTTCCGCTTTCGACCAAGATTCCGTAACCGCTTTTATTGTTAATTCCTGTAAATGCAACCACATTCCCGATGTTGCTTGCAATAATAAAGATTTCATCCTGAATACATTTGAAAAGGTTTCCGTTATCACAGAAATAAAGGATTCCTTTCTTGTATACAGCATCTTTTTCAACAACATCTTCTACAAGCAGATTTCCATTAAAATATAAGTTATCATCATAGAAGTAATAAACTTCTTCAAAGTAATCATCAGAAACAGCATTTGCAGTTAGTGTAAACTTCAAATCTGTAATCGGGTTCAAGTAGTATGAATCACCATTTATGCAATAAAGGCATACTTTATTATCAGAAACAATATATATATTTCCGTTTTCTGCCCGGATAATAATATATGTATTATTAAGCGTTCTAAGTGTCTGTGATTCAATATCCCATACTTTTTGCACTCCATTGTCTTTAATAATTACAATGTTTTTTCCACTCCAGATACTCTCAACATTTGTTGCATCATCAAGAATCTTTGTTGATTCTTCCCTGTCCAAGTCATAGATATAAAGTTTTGAATCTGCAACATAAATAAACTTATGCTCATAACAAGAAAGAATTGTTCCTTCTGGAAGTGATATTTCTATATTGTCCGGCTTTGTGCTTAAATGAACCGGTGCAGGAAAATACTGTACAAGAACATCGTTTGCGTGTCCGTAGATATACAGTTTACCGTTTTTTATTTCGTAACTTCTATTATTAAGATTTCCGTTTTCTGAACGCCTATTTATTACAGAAAGATTTCCGTTATTAAATGCAAAAACCCCTTTAAGCTGCATAAAATCGTTTGGCAGATCGTAAACACCGCTTGAACATCTGAACTCTTTAAGAAATGCTTTATCGCCTTTGTTTACAAGTTTCTGATAAAGTTCAGTGTAGTTTTCATTCAAAAGGTGTTGGTTCTCATTCCAGGAAATAAAGTTTGAGCCTTCCAAATCTGCTAATTGTTTTGCTCGTTCTACAATGTCGGCTGTAGAGTTTTTCATTTGTCGCTACTCCTTAAAAATTATATTTTGCAGCCGACACACTCGGCTTGTTTATGCTTGTTTTAGAAACAGAATCAATAACTTTTGCATCTGCAATATTGCCTATCCCCATATATCCAATTGCAAAAGGACTTTTTATATGAATACAAGTTCCTAAAGCTCTTTGTCTCTTTGGCTGATAACGTACATAAACCGATTTTGTCAGTTTATCCCAATCTGAATTATTGATTTTAATAACTGTTTCTTCGGTTTCCCTTGCTCCATCAGTAAGACTTTCCACTTTCAAAGAAACTTCGCCTTTGCTTAAATCTTCATCAAAGAGCCTTAAATAAATACAGTCATTTACACTTTTTTGATGGCTGGAAAGTCCGTAAAACTCTGTTGCAAGTTCAATATTCTGTTTTGTAAATCCTTCAAGTTTTGTGAATGAGTAAAGAGCATTTACTCCATTCTGAAGAATCATTCCTTTGTTCCACGCATAAGCCTGTTTAACAACAGAATCAGATATTTTGTAACTTCCATTCTGCCCGAAGATGTAAACTCCGCTATCTGTCGCAACATAAATATTATTTGTTGTCGGATTGTAGCCTGTAAACAATACCTGGTTTATTGAATCAGCAGTAAAAGCCATTTCAAGCGTATTTGCGCCGCTAAATGCGTAAACAGTTTTATTCATATCAGCCCAGAAGTAAGCTCTATGCGTGTCGCATCCTAAATATTTCATATTTGAAACATTTACAACACTTTGAATATTAGATATAACTCCATTCTGATAAGTACACGAGAAAACAAGATTATTTGATACACAATACGTTTGCCCATTAATAACAAAAGCCGCATCAAGGTTTTCAAACATCGAAAGGAAGTAATACTTAAACTGAACTTCATTATTGTAATAAACCAGCGGATAACCGTTTCCATTTATTACTGCAAAATCTTTATTTACATAAGACTTAATCAACTTGAAAAAGAAAGGAAAGTTATAAAGAACATTTCCGCTTGTATCTACTGGATATTGAACGCCATTAAGTTCGGTTTTCTCTCCACTATTAGAAGTATTTGTATATGTTCTAAAATAAACAGGGATTCCCGCACTATCCGCAATGTAACAATCAACAAGCGCAAGCAAAGTTTCACATCGTTCCGCACATAAAGGCATAGATTTATTTTCTTGAACAACATTCACCAACGCCTTAAATCTATAACAAACAACAGGATTCAAAAGAATCGAGCTGAAAGGATTCTTTGTTATTTCATAATTTGCATTTATGGCTGTTATATACTGATTGCTATAGCTTGCTTCTTTTAATGATTCGTATGTAGTTTTATTAAGAGTTGTAGTAGAGCTAAAATAAAAATGATTCAACGCATCAGACGGCGGCATTAATGGATAGCCGTCATAAGCTCTGTTGTTCCAATCATTACAGAAATTAAATGCTTTTAAATTATTTAAATTAAAACAGTTAATTTCAGAAATTGTATTCATATAAAGACAATTTTCATAAATCTTTAATTCTGTATTTATTTTTTTTGAAATTATGTGAAGTTTTAAGTTGTTATCTTTATAAAGAATTTTATCTGCAGAAGATTGAATCTTAAAATCTTCATTTATAGAGTTCCATTCAGTTAGTAAAGTTCCAATCCTGCCTGTCGCCGCATTACTGGCAGCCCATAAACCATAACTAATTCCTGAAATATGCTCATTATTATAAAGAATACGCCATTCTTCTTCATCATTAATAGGGATATTATCTAGCATTCCCCAGTTAATACCAGGCTTGTTGTTGTCATCATAAAATGAAACAAAATTATATATTTTTTTGTTTTTTATATATAAAAATGAATTAAGACCTTCGCTGTCTGTATAACAATAAAACAATTCTTTTAATGTTACTGAATTACATTCATACTTGTATTCACTGGCAAGATCAGTAAAATTTGAAACAGAACGCCCATATTCATTTAATACCAGGTAATCAAAATTTAAAGGATTTTCTGCACTTGTTCCAAGATTAGCTCTAATTTTAACAACTGTAAAAGTCTGTTCATTTACAGTTTCTGTCGTTACAATAAATTTAGGCTTCCAAACATAAGTGTCACCTTCAAGTTCTTGTATTAAAGGATAAAATAACCCCTCATAAAACAGAGTTCCAATATTGTACGAAATACCGTCTTTTGTATACGAACCAAAAAGCCCCCCATTCAAATTATAACTTCCAATTGAGTACCTATAACCAATATTTGCTGTTGTCAAAAGTCCGTTTAACGGCAGTTTATAAAAACTTCCTGAACTGCTTCCTGTGCTGAACCAAATTTCATTAAGAAAATCTACTTTCCAAATTGAATACAATGAATATCTATCAGTTAAAGGTTTTGTTGTTGCAATTCCATCCCAAATTAAAATAATATTTCTTTGTGTAATTCCGCAGAAAACCAATTTGTCATTTATTTCATAAATTTTACACAGTGCAGCATTATCAAGGTATGTTATATCTGTACTGTATTCAACTCCATCGAACTTTACCCAGATTTTGTTAAACTTCACAAAAATATAATCATCCGTAGAAAATCCCGAATCATTTTCAAGAGTAGCAACAGCAAGAATGTCATACTGGTTTTCAATTATCGTTTCTTCAAAGCCCTCTTTCTCAACTTCTAGAAGCGGCGTTTCATTTCCGCTTAAATCTTTTTTAGTCAGAATCTTTGTTGTTGTGCCTTCCGGAAGTGTAAAATAATACTCATTTCCATCGTTATCAAACACACTGCCATTAGTTTCTGCTGTGCGTTCTTTTTTCCACATCGGCGAGAGCTTATCACCAAAAAAAGGTGCATTCAGTTTATTGAATCCTGTAAACTGTTTAATATTTGAATCAAACTTGTTTAAGTTTAAGTTTGCACCCTGTAACTGTATATCGTAAATATTTGAATTACTGTTAGCCATACATTATTAGTATTAAACTAACAGTCGTTAGTTAAATCGGGATTAGAAAAACAGCCGATAACTTACAGGCTTTCCGTTGCGAACGGAATTAGACGGTTCGCTAGGATCAAACAAAACTTTTCCTTTCTGACATACAACAAAATGACTGCCGCTTAAATACTTGTACTCAACAGCAACAATCATACCATCAGGAATGTCAGAAAGCGAACTGATAGGCACTTTTTTTACATCCCGGAACTTCAAAGAATTGTCAATCATTTTTACATAATCAACAGGCTTTTTTACAAAGCCATCTTCCTGAATGTAATCAAAATACCAGCCATCTAAAACCCTTGCAGTCAGGGCTTTAATATCTTTGTCTTTTCCAAAAATATACGCCAAACAATACGCATAGCAGCTGTTCCCGAACAGCTCTTTCATTTGATTTTGAATATTCATAATTTATTAGTTAAAAAAAGATGTCCTTCACTGTCGGCACAATGAAGGACAAGAGGAGGTATATATCAATGAAAGCCAAAAGACACTTTATTAGTATATCAGTTAGTTGTCGTAATGATTATTGATGTTATCGCTACTGATGCAGAAACTATCGCAATAACTCTCCAGAGCTTCGTACTGCTTTTTGATTTCTGCAATTTGTTCTCTAATTCCTTGTACCGTAGTTCTTGATTCGCTGAGAATTTCATTTGTTCGTCTAAGGCTGTCTCTAATATCTGACGTTCTATCTCTAGCGCATTCAAGTTCATTTCTAACTTGTTCAAGTTCTCGTCTATTGCGTTCCAGTCTATAGCTTTGGACTGTGGCCGCACAGATAGACAAAAATAGAAAAACAAGCACAATGCAATTAATAACCTTTTGCACAATTACAACTCCTTAATCCCGAAACATCCAAGCTAGAAACAACAACACTAAACCTATAAACCAAATAGCCAAGCAAAGCCCAAATAAAACCATTTATGCACTCCTTTGTTTTGCATACGTCTGCCTTATTGTGTACAGAGTATCAATCATTTTACTGTTAAAGTCTGTTGCAATATCAATAAACTCTTTTGATTGAAAATATTCATCATCAGTTCTTTTAAGAACAGCATTAAGAACTAAGCCGAGTTTAAGTTCCTTATACTTTGCGTCATTTCGGATGTGGTTCACCATTATCATTTGTTGGTATACATCGCCAACCCTTGCAAGAATAGTTTTGCATTTGTCTGTATGCCTGTATTGTTCAGGAAGTTTTACAGCCACGCCATCAAGTGCGCTATTAATTTGCTCCCATTGGAGCATCAGGCAAAATCTTTCCTGTTCAGAATCATCGCCTAAACTGATTTTATCAGTATGAATCTGCAAGCCCGATTTCTTCACCAAAAAATACACCGCAACCAACACAATTAGAAGTAACAAGATTCCCCAACCATTTGTTAAACTCTGTAATATTTCTGAAATATTCATAAAACTTGTCTCCGTTAGTCTGTTGTTTTGGTGTATTCGATAATAATATCTTTTATATTCATAAGAGTTCCACCTGACGTTGCGTAAAATGCAGTAAAATCGTCATTAAAGCCCATAGTTATTACGGATGTATTAGTTGATAAGTTCATTTTATATCCGCCACCTTCAAGTAATACATCAAAATAAATAACATTCTCCATTGACGGTAAACCTACCGAAGAAGTTGAAACACCGTTGATTGTACTCATATTATATTGTGGTGTGTCCCAGTGTATTACTTTCCTATAAATCGGTTTACCATCTATCCACTTTTTGCCTGTGTTTACTTCTGATGTAGAGTAAGAATCTTGTGTTCTTAAAGTATTAACCATATCGCTTACTGTGTCTGGTTCAACGTATGCAGGTGTTGCTTTGATGGCTAGATGGCGTTTGTACCAACGTGCTTTTTCATTATCTGTATTGATAGTTCCATTTATTACAGTAACATAAAAAACGTCGCCTTTCTTTACAGAGAATGTTGCCGTTGTGGATGAATAATACCCTCTGACGGAAGGATTTGTTATCTGAACACCGTTTATAAATATAACAGTAGAAACATCAGCATTAGTTGTATAAATGATTTCTCCATCATATTCTGCGGTCATAGCTGTTCCTGCAGTAGAAGGAATAGCAATTGGTTCATAGTCACTTGGTCTATTATGGTCGAACCTTTCGGGAACTTTGTTGCTCCCAAGCATAGCATACAAGGCGGCGTATGTAGTTGTGTTGAATGTTGTTCCAGCCTCCAAGAATCCATCGGGGCAAGTTCCCTCGTAACTTATCCAAGTACCTAAAGGCAAGCCGTAGCCGTTGCCTGTTAAGGCTCTCTTTTTCTTTGTTCCGTTTTCTGTATATATTTCGTAAATCATATCTACCTTCCTGTATAATCTCGGTTTTTGTAGTAATTCGCAAAACACAGTGTTTGTTGGGGTATTTCAGACGTGTAAAACAAACGCAACTTGTCTCCTTTTATAATAGGAATAGTTAAGGCTCCTCGGTCTTGATTTGTTGTATTTTCTCCAGCAAAAGGTATTGTGTGTATGTCAATTTCATCTCTTGTAATCTGCAAATTTACAAATCCTATTCCGTTGTTGTTAGACGAAATAGTAAAAAAGCCATCATACAGCATTTCAGTCCAATTATTTGAAGTAAGAGTGGGAACGGATTCCATAGGACTTAATTTGTTTTGTTTCCGAATGTAATCTTTCATCTGGTCTATAACGTCATCGTGTCCGCCTCTAGTTGCAACAAGTGTGTTATCGGGAATGTTCGCAAGGTCTGCGTCTAGTGCCGTTTCGTTGGCATAGATTGGGATTTTATTATCATTAATCGGCGCTTTTGTTACTGTGCCCCCATTTCTTGATACAATGTATGTCTTACTCATTACTGTTCATCTCCTGTTAAGTAGTCTTTATCGCCGTCAATTACAACAAGCGCATTATTTGCAACATATCCGTCTTGTCCTTCTGGAATCAAAAGAGCCTCATTATATGCCGCTTCATTTGTATAGTGCAAAACAGAACCGCTTCCGCTGTTTCCCCATTCGTAGGAAATATCTTCAACGTCAGCAGTAACTTTATCAACAAGATAATGTGTACTTACTTCAAGCTCTGCTGCAAGTTCCGCACTTGTAACCATAACACCAGGAACATCCGGTGAATCTACTTTGTAATAGTGCGAACCGTCAAACCCATATAAGCCGCTGTGTATAACGTATACTGTATAATATGCATCTGCTACCCGAGTATCAGAACCACTTTCAATTTCAACTTCTTCGCCATTCAGTTTATAAAAAGTTATTCCGCCATTATCATCGTCAAACTTCCATAACGTTTCAGTTTCATTTCCTATCTTTGCTTTTAATACCTGGTTGCTCATTGTTGGAGCATTAATTGTAAATGCCTTTTTTGTTACAGCATCCCAAATTAAAAGTGCTCTGTCTGTCATATCGTTTTCTTCAGCCCTGCAAAGTAAAGGCTCTAATTTGCTTAAATCAAGTTCCGTAAATGTTGCCGCAAGATATTCTTCATACGGCTTATTTTCACTTTTACTTTCCCAGTCAGTCAAAGTTCCTACCGGTTGCGGATTCATCAAAGTATAAACTTTTTCATCTTCCACAATTTCAAAGCTGTACCATTTTCCGTCTGTATTTTTATAAGCAATGTTTGTGTAATCGTGAGCAGTTCCGCTTCCTGTTCCTATTCTCAAAGTGCCATCTCTTGTCACTCCGACAATAAGGTTAGAAACCCCGTTGTAATCGTGAACGATAAAGCCCGCTGTTTCGCGATTCCCCATTGGAGTAGAATTGTTAGCCCGCATTACAATCAAATCAGCCTGACTTATAATCTGCTCTTGTTCTACCGTATGAGTAGTTCCGTTAACATACAAATCGCCCGATACTTGAAAATCGCCCGATACTTGCCCGTCTGTTGCTTTTAAGTGTTCAGTATCTAATGTGTCTGTTACATTGAGGTTTTCAAAGCTTTTAATATTATCAAGATTCAAATTGATAACACCTTCAAGCGTAACACCTTTTATGATCTTGTTTCTGACTTCGCCAAAAGTTTCAGCAATTTGCGCACCAGAACCAACATACCAGAACTTGAAGCTCTGTGAACCGTTTTCAATTCGCAAAACTCCGTTGTTATCTTCGTACCAATCAATATTTTCATTATCAGAAAAAGCAATATAGTTATCTAAATCAATATTGATAAAAAGAAAATTAGTATCAGTATTATGAGCAAACATAATTGTGCCGGGTAATACTTTTACATAATTTGCAAACGTGCCTTCATTATCAAAAGCAAACTTCTTGCCATTAAATACATCAGCAAAAACCGTTGTTGATGATAATTGCGGAATACTTGCAATTAAAGCAGTTAAGGAACTTGTAACAAACTCTGTAGAAAATCCATTTACAGTGTTAGTCAAGTTCCCTAATTGTGTACCAAGTGCCGCAATACTCTGCGATAATGCTTTTATCTCTTTTTCAATATCTGTATAATTAGGAACACTGTTTTTTGCTCCGTCTGCATCAGATATTTTCGGATTACTAATTTTCATTTATGCTCCTTATCTCTTTTTCTAACGTTTCTATTTTCAAGGTAATTTCTTCAATTGCCCTTTTTATTGCAATTATTGATGTATTAATTGCCGTTGGACTGCTTTCTGTTACCGTTGGAATTGTGTTCATTTACTTAATCTCCTCATAATCGCCGTTTATCAAGTCTGCCCGGTTATCCTTCAAATAAGTTTTCAAGAGCATACTTGTACCATCTTTTAAACGTACTTCAATTCTCAAATATGGATTTTCATTTACTTTCTGAATAAGTTCTTCAAGCATATGAAAATCAGTTTTTGCAGAAAGCAGTTTTCTTTTGTTTTTTTCTTCTGCTTTCAATTCCTTGTAATATCTGATTGATTCTTTCAAGATTCCCATAGTTTACATCCTTCCTGTTTTTCTAACGTTTCTATACCACTTTTTCATTTTTCCGTAGTAATTACCAACAACTTTATTTTTACTTGAATTGTTTTCCGGTCTGTGTCCCGGATTAACTGTATAAACATCATGAATGTTTTTAATGAAATACTCGCCTTTAGATGGAGCTTTCATCAGTTCTTCAATCTTTTCTTTTGGTACTCTCGGATACCAATATTTTTTATTACTTCCCTGAAACTTTACATACAATTCTTGAGTTTTTGGATCATACTTAACATATTTTAGCGCAGTTGACGGAATGTCCGTTTCATACATCCTTTCATTTTCTGCCTGTTCTTTTACCAAGTCTTTTTGGTCAGCAGTCAAAGGTGCTTTTCCTTCTGCCTTTCTGCGTTCTTCAACTTTTGCAAGTCTGTTATTTACAAGGTTTCTACCTTCCTGATCAATTTCCTTTCCACGAAAAAAACCACGAGGCGAAAGCGTTTCTTTTTCGTCTGCGGTCTTTGGATGGAACCTCTTGTTATCTTCGCCAGCTAATTGCCTTGTAAATGTATAGCGAGCTGAAAGCGGATTAGTCATAACAATAGACTTTCCGCTGTTTATTTTGTTCGTGTCAGCATTTATCTTTCCTAAATTGGAATGCTGTAGAAAATCACGCTGAAAGATTTCATCTTGATAGTCTTTCTTTTTCTTAAAGAAGTTAAGCAAGTTCATTTTTTACACCTTCCTTAATCGGATATATTTTCCCCTTTCGCAAAGTTAAAGACGCAAAACCATCTTCACGTAATGGAAATACCCTTTTGCTTTCTGCGTCATAAGGCGCAACTAATAAGCCGTTATATTTTCCACAGGCATAATTTACCAAAGCTGCAGAACCATCTGGAATTGATGGCATATTAAACAGTTTCAAAACTTTGCTTATAAAGTCCTTATCTGACATATCAAAGTTTAAACCGTTACGCTTAATGCGTTTCCATTGTTTTCTGATAGCTTTTCTGTCGGCAGTCTGCCCGTTTAGAATGTAGGAAGTAATGACAATAGAACCGACAAAATCGGTGTACATATCGCCTTCAAAAAGGAAACAGTCTTTAGTTATGTTTTTCTTAATACGTCTTAAATTCATATTTTATTAGTAAAAAGAAAAAGGCACTATGCAGAGGGAAGGGTTTCCGCATAGTGCCAATTAGATTAAATAGGAGACATATTGTTATCTCAGTTATTAGTATTCTGCTTTCTCATTTTTTTCAGACGTTCGGCAGCTGCTTTTTTCTGCTCATCCGTCATAACTCTTGTATGCGGCACTTTAAAAGACAAGTATTTTACTGGAACCAAAGCCAGCATAAAACCGCCGTTCTCTGCGCTTGGCCCTGAATCAATAACCACATCTTTACTTTTAGACGCAATATGCCGAATCTTTGTCATAAGAGTTCTATCTGCTGTTGTGATTTCCATTGTTTCATCATTGCTACAATAATGAATACCTGTAGCGCCTTGTTCTACATTTGCAGAAAGCGCTTGTTTTGTATTCTCTTTCATGCTTTTACCACCTTGTAATTATTAGTTAAAAATGGCCGTATTTCGCAAAAACACTTGATTAATAATGCATGAAAAACTTGTACACTGCTTAAATCGACAAATTACTCAACCGATAAAAAGAAACCGTTAAAACCATTGAGTTTCTTCAAACTCGTTTTCTGTTATTGGTTCACCATCCACAAAGTCAGGGCAATCTTCCTCTTCTTCAATATTCGTGTAAGTGAATAAATCTCTTACCAGGCAGAAGCCTTTAGTCTTACAGTCTACCCATTTTGTACAGTGTGAACATTTACAACCCATAACTAAAACTCTCCGGTCTTTTTGTTTCCACTTTCTCCGCCTGCATCTTCTCCACAATCAAAGAAGAACTGTCTTGAAGCATACAGAAGAGCCATTGTTATATCAGGGTGGAAGCCGTCATCAAGTTCGCTTGTGATGTTATCGAGTTCGTCACGCTTGTACAAAGTCTGCTCAAACTCGTTTGCAACTTCTCCACCTTCTATGTTTAAGATACGGCCATTGCGGCACCATTCCGCAAGAGTTTCAAAGGCAAGCGCGCGGTCATATTTGTAAGCACAATAAGCGGGCAGTCCGTAAGTCTGAGAAAGTTCATAAGTAATTGATTTCTCGTTTGTATCTGTGAATATCTGACAGTTTGAAAGGTCTGCGTTTGGATTGCGCTCTATGATAAAACGCTTTCCGTCTTCGAAGCCTTCTCTTACTGCATCCACAATCATTGAAACAGTAGCCTTGTTGAACTTGCGCTCAAAGATAACATAAGCTCTTTTCTGTTCAACGTTAGCGGCCATTGTTACGATACCGTTATAGTCTGCAAATCCAAAGTCTACGCCGGTGTAAATGTGAGTAGGTATGAAGTCTTGAGGGATAGCACCTTGATAAACCTTGTAATCTTTGAAAACCTGTGCTTCTGTGTCGTAAACAATCTTTCCGTAGAACTCACGCTGGATAAATGCGCTGTCTCTTGTACATCCTTTTTCTTCACATTTGCGGTCAATCTCTGCATCCGGATTTTTGATGTAAGGGTTCTGGAACATAGTCCATGAGTATTTAGTCCATGCAGTGTTATTCCAGGCTTCCTCAAAATATGTTCCCTTGCGTCTTGGTGGTGTACCTGTAAGCAGTAAAACAGAGTCTTCATAGTCCATAAGTGTAGGTGAAAGAATGGTATCAATGAGATAACTCATGTTTATCTGTGACTGAGCTTCATCAATAATTACAAGTCTGTTTCCAAAACCCTGCAGCTTATCAGCCTGCGCTCTATCCTTATTGCCCTTGAAGTGACAAGTAGATCCATTTGCAAAATGAATGATACCTGAGTTTTTATCGTCATCCACAATGGCAATTTCACACCTCTGGGCCTCTGCAATAACCTTGTCGTACATCTGTTCTATGGCGTTATCGAATGTAAGGTTGATATAAACAATTCTTGAGTCAGGTTTTGCAGCTACTTTCAAAATCTCGTCTACATTACCTTCTGTCTTTCCCGCACGTCTTGAACACATGGCAAGTTTACGTCTTGAGGTGAAGTCATTGAATACGTCTTTCTGTTCCTTGAAGAGTCGCTTTTGAAGTCTGAATTGTGTAAAATCAATGTCTTTATTGAGGTTGCGTTCTGTCTGTTCATCCAGCATTGATATAATATCCTGTTGGAGTAACTGTTCAGCCCATAAGCGCCCGATAGGTGAGTTAGGATCTCGCAATCCCTCTTTACATAACTTATGAATGTATTCCTGATAAAATGGTTTTGTCTTGCCGTCACTGTCAATGATAGCCTTACGAAGCTCGTTATAGATTTCGCCTTTTATGAGTTTATTCATTTTTTGTGTCTGCTGCTTTTTAGCCTGTACTTCTGGAGTACCCATTTTCTTACCGGCCTTTTTTGCAGTTTCTGAGTTAAATTCTGTTGATGAATTAGGCATATTTTATTAGTTATTCAAACCGTTAGAAAAACCGTTAAAAATAAAAGACCGCAAGCCCTAAAACCTGCAGTCAGTCCCTACCGAGTAGAGGGTTTGATTTATTAGTAAATAAAAAGACGCTGACAAGGTAGAAGACAAGTCAGCGTCTATCGCTAAAAAAATATTTAAAACACTATTGGATAAGTGTTTTTAAAAGTCCTGATTCGTTTTACATGTGAATCAGTTAGCCAATAAAATTATTTAAACCTACAACGTAGGCATTTCACTTAATCCATCCGCCTATATAGCGTTTCTTTATCTGAAAGTTTCATACACCTACCTCAAACTTACTGTCATAGTACCAACAACACATCTTGCAGGAATTACTGTCATCCCATTGTCCGTCACTGTCAAAATGTCCTGTATCATAACCACCTTTTGCCTTGTAAATCTTACACATCTTACAAGGGTCTATTACTAAAGGAATATCATTTATATATCCTTCATAACTTTCTAACTGGTCTTTTAATTCTGTATTTTTTACAGAACCACCGATGCTTACAACTCCGCCTTCAATCTGATTCTCTCCTGCATTCTGTTTAACTGTTGTGTAACTTTTACCCATATTATTCCTCATTCCTTCAATGCAATAAATCAACCCAAATCCAAGCACTCCTTTTGCAAAATCATATTTAAACTCACTTGGAAAGAAATAAACCCAAGCAATTACTCCGAATATAATCAGCAGTTCTAAAATTAACCAATACCACCATTTCATTATGCAAACCCCTTTGTTTCTCCGTATTCACTCCAATAATCTCCGCTATTTCCATAACGGTAGATTATTCCATTTAGCCCAGAATCGTTAATAACGGTTACAGTTCCAAGACTTGCATCTTTCGGCATAACCTTTTTAATCTGTTTTACAATGTCATCAAGAGTTACACCTATTTCATAACCGTCATCATCAAGTTCTATCTCTGGCTCAAAAATATATTTATACTGATTAAAGTTTTCTATCGTGTCCTGTCCTTTAAGAGTAAAAGTATAGAATACGGTTAAATCTTGCATTGTAAAACCAACTCTTGTTTCACCAGATACTTTATCCATTTCTATTCACTCTCCTTAGGAAGTACAATTTCTTTCCAACGGTATACAGTTCCAAAAAGCGAAAACTCTTTTCTCGTTAGAAGTCTGCATACATAATTTATCTTTCCGTTTATAAAACCGCCACCACAAATACAAAGCACAACCTTGTTGCTATCCTTTGGTAAATCTCCGTCTGCAACATAATGCCATTCATTAGCCTTGTTATAGCCGAACTCTGCACCGTCTTGAAAAGCCTGTTCTACATCTTTCCATTCAGAATATCTGTCCCAGCACCCAATCTGCTTATCAGCATATTCTTCTGCTTCTTTCTCAAACATAGTTACTCCTCCTACTCAAAAGAATACCCAAGTAATTCTGGCATTAGATACCTTTTTTCATAGTGCATTTTACTGCAATCGTGAATTGTGTATTCAGGGTGATTATCAATCACTTTTTCTCGCCATTTACAAGTCAAGCAAGAATTACACCTGAACCATGCAATCATTGTGGCACTGTCAATATTGTCGATTATTGGATTTTCAGTAATCGGCTTTGCTTCATAAATTTCTTCTTTCATTTATTTACTCCTCTAAATCTATAAGTTCACAGATTATCTTTTCAATTACCGCTTTCTTTCCGCTAGGTTTCTGTTTAATTTCAACTTCGTGCCGAATTATAGAAACAGAATATTCCTTTCCCCAAATTGTTACTGATTCATCTTCCAATGGAACTTTTGACAATTCAGCGTTTGCAATTATTTTGTCATTATATTCAAAACTTACTAACATAGTTACTCCTTAATCTTTAATTCAACACTCACAAGAACAGTTCCTTTATTCTGATACTTATAAATACTTTCGCTTTTCTTTAATGCCTCACGATAACCTTTATACACCCTTGCTTTATTCAAATCTTTAGTCCATTTCAAACTGTCCTGCGACTGTGTAAGATATTCCCCTTCTTCATTCATAAGAACAAAAAGACTGTTATCCATTTCTTTTACAATTTCTATTTTATCTTTCATTGTCATTTCTCCATCTCCTTATTTTAGTTTCCGTCTTAAAAATAAAATAACAGGTTTTCTTATTTTACTTTTTCAGTTGTTCGGTTTTTCCGAACAGTTCAAGAATTGCTCTGCTTCTTCACAAAGTTTATTCCACAAGTCTGTATGTTCTCGTGGGTGTTCGGGGTCGTACTCAATATCATTGTTTACAAACTCTGAAAACCTTTTAATTATTTCTTTTGCTTTGGTGAGCAAAAAGTGTTCCCTTTCATATATTTCCTTTTTCTTAACAGCCTCATTACACTTAAACTCTGTATATTGTTTCTGTTCTAATAACTTTCCATTCAATTCTGCGTTTTCTTTTTCAAGTTCGGCAAGGTTTTTACAGATAATCTCAAATCCCTGTTGCAATATCGGGTCTTTAAGTGCCATACTAATTTTATTTTTTATTTCGTCTTTAGTCATTTTTCTTTTATCTCCTTAAAAACTTCCAATGGTCTTTATTTTTACAATACTCATTTTTTACATCTTTTAAGTCACAAAATAAGTTTCCTATACCAATGTCTTTACTGATGTTGAAATAATAGCAATTACCACAACACTTCATTTTCTCAATCTGTGCCTCAAGTTCCTTAATCTTTATATCTCTGCCTTCAAGTTGGTAGTCTGCATTGGCTAGTTTATCTTCAAGTTCTGCAATACGCTTTTCTCTTGGCTCTGCACCTAAAACATAACCTATGTTAAATACTTCACCTTCATCTTGGCAGGCTATAAACTCTCTATCTACTTCTCTATATTTTTCTTCTGCTTCAATTTCAAGTTCTTCTTTAGTCATTTCAAATCCTGTCATTTCAGTCCTCCTTTTCAATTTCTTCAAAGTTTTTCGGCTCTGTATCAGGGAACCAGGATAGATGAAAACAACGTTCATCAGTTACAAGCGGATGCTCGCTTTTCAGCTTTTCAAGGTCTAATTTAACAGACGCCGCCTTTTTTACTGGCTTTGGAATATCACGATTCTTTGCACAGTCAAACCATTTTTTATTTTTTATAAGCCGTTCTTTTACAGCTTCTAAAATCTTTTTTACCTGTTCTTTAGTCCATATCTTTGTTTGCGTATGATTTACCCTTCCCCAAGTAGTAGGGAAGTGCTGTTCTCTTGTTACTGCCAGAACTATAAAAGCAGAACAGTTCGCAAGTTTTGCAACTTCCGCCGTTGTCTTATAGCCTCTTGTATCTTTTGTAAATTCTATATTTGCCATTATTCTTTCCTTTTGTTCATAGTTTTATTTTTGTTAACTTCATCCCAAGTATGATGATTTTCTGATTCCCTAATCTTTTTAGGCTTTCCGCCGTTTAGTGCGTTGTAAAACTCCTGGATGTCGTTTGTGGTAATACATATCCACAAATTAAGCCACGCCATTTTTTTAGGATCTTGTCTTTTATAACCTCTGCTTGCAACTTCCATTTCTAAAACTCCAAAAAAAGCTGTCCGTTTGGATCTTCTTTTTTTTCTGAATTAATTTTTTTCAATCTTTCAACTTCTTCCTCTTTCAGTCTTTCTGACTTTTCTTCTTCCGTTTCGTATTCGTAAGAAAGATTGTAAAAGTCAGATATATCTGCTGTGCGCTCGTCAATCTGCAAGTTTTGATTAAATAAAACTTCCTTGACTTTCCAGTAACAAACGTCTTCAAGTTTCTTTATATAAAAAGTCTTGTTTCTTTTATAAATTGCAAGAACTCGCAATGCCGCATCTTCTGCTTTGAAAATCAAATCAGGAATACGGATTCCCACAGCCTGTTTTTTTGCCAAAGAAATACAAACATCTCTTATTACCGGGTAAACTTCCCAGAGAAAATCAAAATTTCCTGATTCCCAGTATTTATTCTGAGCTTTGTAAAAAGGCAGGTTACGGTCTTTTTCGTATTCTGACAAATCAGAAATAAGAACGTTCTCCCGATAATCTGCAAAAAAGTCAAAGTCTGTCTGTCCTTTTGGCGTTTGTTTCATTTTCTTTTTGTCTGCCTGTAATCATCAGCACTAATTGTGATAACAGCTGCACCATCCATAAGGCGGCTTAAAATGTCGCTTGAAAGCCAGGATTCTAAACAATCCTTTCTTGTACACTTTGAGCAGTAGTCATTGTTGTTAAAAATACATTCAGATTTTTTTACCAGGTTAGAAGTAAAGCCTAAAAACTTTCCGCTTGTTGTGCGTCTGTTAACAACTTCCGATAAAAAGTTATTTTCAGCTTCAGAACCTTTTGTACGCCCGAACTCGTCAATAACAAGCGCCGGTGTTTCTGTCAGTTCTTCCAAAAGTGCTATTTCTGTTTTTTTAGGATTTACAAAGCATTCCCTATAGCGTGCATAAAGCTCATACGCACTAAGCATTTTTCCGCCCAGACGTTTTACAATACAAGCCATAAGCATAGTTTTTCCAACTCCGTTCGTGCCAAGAAATACAAGTTTATTTGTATTCCCATCAACTACATCTTTACAGGCTGCAAGGGCTTTTTTCTGTGAATCTGTTGTTGCTTTGTATTTTGAAAACTTTGCGTCAAAATATTCTTCCCGGATTCCCATTGCCAGATAAGCTTTTTCTTTGATTTCTCTTTCAAACTTTAGTTGCTTACGTCTTTCTGCTTCGTCATACTGTTCAACACATTCATCGCAATAAAGCTGAGCAACAGTGTTTTTGAAAACTGCGCTGAAATAAACCGCTTCAAACTCTTTGCCGCATTTTTTACAGTTAGTTTTTATCGTTTTTATCGGGAACAGTTTATTTAATTTTTCCTGCTCCATCGGTGCAAACTCAACAGCCTCCATTTTTCTTTCCTCCTACCCATCAATTACAAAGTGTAATTGTTCTTATTGCCTTTCAGTGCCTGGCTCTGTTGTTGTCCTGTTTTGGCGTTTCTTGTTGCCCATCCCTTAACCGCCATCTGCCAATTTTTCATAGCGTTCCTTCCAATTCGCCAACCATTTGATTCGTAGTAATTGCAGAATACTTCTGCATCTACGTTTGTTATATTTTGTGTTTTTATAAAATCCTGTACTTCTTGCAAAGTCGGTTTTACAAACTTTTCTTTTTTTGCCTTTGGCTTTGGTTTTTCTGCCTTTTCTTTTTTGTTCTGCCATCGTTTCAAAGCTCCGGCGGATTTCTTTGCATTTGTCCGCATTGGCTCACCGATAACAAGTAATACGTTTTTTTCTTTTTCGCTTAATTCAGAAAGTGCAGAATTGTTTCCGTTTGCGTAGTCTAAAAGTGCATCAAGATATTTTTTAAAAATCAGTGAATCACCTTTAGAAAGTACGTCAAGAAAATCAAGCCATTCTGTTTTTATATTCATTTCTGTCTCGCCTAAAAAGCCGCACCATCTGAAAAGAGTAGTGCGGCCTTGTGTTTAGAAAATATCAAAGTTTTTATCTTCAAGTGCGTCTCGCTCTGCAGCAAGATCACCGTCAGACTTTGCTTTTTCTTCTGCTTTTGCTTCAAACTTTGTTTTGAAAAGAACGATTTCTTTGTATTCAGGTTTCTTTTTCTGATTACGAACTGTAATTGTTCCTTTTTTGCCTATCCAGGTCTTAACATCAAAGTTTCCTTCTGGAATGCCAAACGATGCAAAAACTTTTGTCATTTGCTGATTCCAAATCTTCAAAGCATCCTCTTTGCTAAACTGTCCATAGCCTTGAGTTGGCGAATCGTTTAATAAAAAGATGTTTGGGTAAATGTCCTTATCACCATCTACAGAAACAGTTCCCTGAATGTAATCACCGAAAGAACCTGTTTTAATTTCGCAACTTGTAATAACTGCATTTTCATAAACTCCGCAATCAAGTCCACGTCTTGAATCTTCGTGCTTAAAACCATTTCCAAAAGCCATATACTACTCCTTTGCTTTTTGTATTTTATTTGCCGGAATATCATTTTTAGACATATTCCAGAATTGTCTGATTCTTGAATCAACAGCTTTTAAGTCATTGTCAATAAATTCTTCTTCTGCGCTGAACATTCCTAAAGGTGTTTTTACAGTGTCAAAGCCGTTGTTTTTGGTAGAAAAACAATAGCGCCCATCTTTTACGACAGACTTCAAAACAATTGTTGAAAGCCCTTCGATGCAGACTATCGAATCAAGCATTTTTCCAACAGTACGGAAATGCTCTCTGCCATCTTCATGAACTTCAGACTGCCCGATAAAATACACAATCTTGTCATTGTCTAATTCGTTGGTACAGAAGTTCAGCAAGTTATAAAAGTTGTTAGCAAGCTGCACAAACTTGTCAAAACCTTTTTCCGCACTTTTGCGCATATACTCATCTACAAGTAAGTATGTGCTATCGTCTATGATGATAGATTTTGATTCTGATTTTTTTAGAGCTTGTGTAATCTGCTCATAGTTCTTGCTTGTTGCTACTGCAAAATCAGCCCGGAAGGGAAGCGGCTTGTTTGTGACGTTCACAACAGATACTTCACCTTTTTTGAAATTACGCATAGAGGAACTTTTCCCCGTTCCGCTTTGCCCATAAAGAATACAAATAACTGCCATCTTTTTACCTCCTCTGGCTTATCTGTAAAAATAATTAAAGTTTTCTTTATCGCTTTCTTTATCCCATCTTTCAGTCATTGAACCATCAGAAAAAACTGTCCTTTCAATAATTCCTTCTTGATACTGTTCAACTTTTTCAGGAACACCTCTTTTTTCCCAAAGTGAACGAAGCCTTAAAAGTTCTTCTCCAAGCGGCGTATCCCATACAGCCATTCTTGCCTGGTGCATTTCGTAGTCATAATCAATTTCCCACTTCAAATATTCTTCGTTAGCTTTATCCCAACAACAGTCCGGCGCATTTTTGCGAACTTTCGGACATTCCCCACGCCTTGCAATAAAAGCCTTTGCAGCTTTTTCTTTTTCAATGTCCACGAGCTTGTCAAACTCTTTATCCAGTTCTTTAATTCTTTCCAGTAGATTCACGCTTTAACCTCTTTTCAAAACCTTTTTGTGCGTTGTTGTAAAACTGAGCCAAAAGCCAGTCTTTACGTTTTTCGCAAAATGATTTCATTGCAAAGCAATACTTAATTTGATTTTTTAGATTCTTGATTCCCATTTCTCCATCCACACGAATTTAAAAAAAATAACCCGGTCTAATGGCGTGAACATCAGACCGGGTTTTATATTTAATCGGTTGCCCGAATAAACTCCAACTTTTAGATACTGTAAACATTCACGCCGTTTACAGTGTTAAATGTAATGGTATTTTGTAAGAATGTCAAGAAGTTTATTAAAGTGTAATACTTTTTTTTCCGACAAATAGATTATGACACAATACGAAAGAAAGCAAAAGCGCAAAATGCTTGTAATTCCTCTTGTAGCTTCCGGGCGCTTATCAATACGAAAAGCCGCTAAAACATTGAACATGTCCGTTCAAGGCGTATTTATGCTAAAACACCGATACTTAAAAATCGGGAATAATGCCTTTATACGCCAGTGCGCTCATGTTGCTTATAACCGCAAAATCACAAAAGAAGCTGAGAAAGTAATCATAAATCTTTACAACAACTTTTATTCTGGCGAAAACTTTTCTGCGTTTCAAAAAAATCTGTTGCTTGCAGAAAATATTAATTTATCTTACGCGGCAGTATTGCGAATCTTTCAGCGGAACAAAATTAAATCTCCAAAAACCTACAAAAGAAACACAAAGACTTTTGACATAAGACCGGAACGAATGGCAGAAGGCGAACTTGTACAGATGGATGCATCAAAACATCAATGGTTTATGACTCCCGAATATTTCACCCTTTCAGGCGCTGTTGATGATTCCACGCATAAAATACTTGCACTGTATATGACTAAAAATGAATGTCGGCAAGGCTATAACGGAGTTCTAAAAGAGATGTTCAAAAAAGACGGTGTGCCGCTGAACTTTTATGTAGACAGACACAGCTCCTTCGTGCGTAATCCACGCAAAGATTTTGGAACAGAAAGCGAACGTCTTTTTTATAGCCACAACGAAAAAACACACTTTATCGACATCTGTAATAAATTAAATATAAATGTGATCCTTGCACTTTCTCCGCAGGCAAAAGGCAGAATTGAAAGGCTCTGGGAAACCTTACAGGGACAATTACCTTTCCTTTTCAGAAGGCTGGGAATCAGAACGCCACACTCCGCAAACATCTATCTTCGTGATGTGTTTATCCCGTTCTACAATTCCCTTTATGCCATTCCTTCCCAAAATCACGCCAATTGTTTCAGGCAGACAAGATTAGACCTTTCAGAACTTCTTGCTGTTAAAATCCCACGTTACTGCGACAAGGAAGGCTATTTCACTTTGTATGACGATTATTTTTTTGTGCCATCTCTCGCCGGGTCTTACCGTAAAAAAATTACAGTTTATATTTCTGATGACTTCGGAGTGAAGGCAAAATACAAAGACAAGTTTTATGAAGTGGAATATACAGACAATTTCAGCACTACCCAAAGTTCAGGACTTCCTGCAGAAGTTCAGCGCATTGTATCAGATTTTCTTTGTTCAGACTTACGACAGGAAAGCAACTAAATCAATTTTGCATACTATATCTAATAATATAATATAATATAATATAATAATATATATATAGTATGCATTTTAAAAAAAACGCAATTTTTAACGCAATTTTTACGCATTTTTAACACAAAAAAACACATTTTTTCAACTTTCTTCTATATAACCGACAGACTAACTTTTTGAATGCATATTAAGTAAAATGCATTATATGCACTTTACTTCTAATATGCATATATGCATTTTACTTCTAGTAACCCCTATGCATATTACTATGCATTTTACCCTTTCTTTTACTCGTTTTTTAGGTATTTTTTGGTAGACAGAATACAAAAAAAAACTTCAAAAAATATTAATGTCGCATATAAAACCGTTTTTAAATTAAAAAAAAAATAAACCCTGTAGGCAAATAAAGTGAAAAAATCCTACAGGGCTTATCCTAATTTTTACCAATTTAGACTTACTACTACATAATTGGTTAATCTGCCAACGGCAGACTATAGTGCAAGTTCTTCAACGAAGCTGCTTGCATTACACTATATTAGTAATCCGTATCTAGTCTATATCAACCTCACATAAAATACATAGGCAGCATTATTAAGCGATTCATCCCATGAAAAAACTATGTTTAAATCGCTGGTGTCATTGTTGTGTTTCTGCCAATAGCGGAACACTTTGTATAGTTTTCTTTCTTTGCTCATTTCTAAGCGCAAATAAATTACATCGTGTAAAATACAGTATTTCCGGAAGGCTCCAAGCGCTTTAATTACGCTGACTGTGGGCTTTTCTGAATAAAACATAATTACATTGTTAAAATCTTTTGTACGCTGAACTAAAAAAACATATCCGCCAATTTCAAAAATAAGGTCTGTGTCTTTTGCTACTACATCGCAACTGGAAGGCTTTTGCATTTCGTTAAAGTCTTTTACTGTCATTTTCAAGCGCCTCCATTTCATCAAGAATCTTTTTCAAGCGTTCTAAAATGAACTTGTCTTTTTTGTAGTACGGATATAAAAAATGTATTGTTTCGTGAGATTTTGAATTAAGACAGCAGAAGTTTTCGGGGCTTAAATCTTTGTAATGTTCGTGCCTTAAATCTTTATGATGCAGATTCCATCCGCTATGTAATGGCTTACAAGTCAGCGCATCTATTCCAAGCGAACGCCCTTCCATTTCGTGCCTGAACTCCCGCCAAAGTCTGCTTTTTCTAAATTCGTTTTTCTCTTTCTGTGCTTGTGTCATACATTATTAGTACGTTAAACAAAAAACCCACCTTAAAAGGTGGGAATAAACAGGAAAGAAAGAGATTAAAGCTGTTTATTTTTTTTCAATTTTTTTTTCGTCAGCTTTCTTCCAGATGTTGCACACTTCGATAATTGCAGTTCCTATTACAGTAATCGAACCATTGATAGCAAGCATATTTTCTGGCTGAATCATAGAAACAATTCCAATAGCAACTGTTTCAACCAATCCGACAATTCCGGTTACGATCTTAAAAGTTTTATCACTCATAGATTTTTACTCCTTAAATTCTTAGTAAAATTAAGATGCAATTGTATATTCAAACGTTTCAACAGGTGCGGCAAGACATCCGTCTTTATATGCAACAGCTTTAATTGTCTTATCTGCTGAAATTGTAATTTTGCTTGAATATCGGCTAGATTCCATATCTGGGTCTGAGCCGTCTGTAGTGTAGAAAATAACTGCGCCTTCTGTAGCACAAGACAATGTAACCTTAGTTCCGCTTGCAACTGCTCCCGCCGGAGTATCAGAATTAACTGGAGCAACGTTTTTCACAATAATTGCCGGGTCATTCAATACTTCACCACTTAC
>Ga0256405_10005142_pt1 | contig 23192 bp, 17 predicted proteins | sample RumenRJG_02DNA_FD_189096 | JGI IMG/M metagenome (GOLD analysis project Ga0256405, IMG submission 189096) | Bovine rumen microbial communities from Lethbridge, Alberta, Canada - RJG_02 | ecosystem: Host-associated > Mammals > Digestive system > Stomach > Rumen | place: Canada: Alberta... | reverse complement strand
TCCGGCCCCTGCTGGAAGCGGCCAGGCTGGGTGAAGTAACCGAACAGACCAAAGAACAGTATCTCCGCGCCATGTTGACCGAGCACGACAGATTAGCCATTTCAGCCGCCTACTATGAGGACGGCCTGCGCGACGGCATCGAGAAAGGTCGGGAAGAGGGACTGGAAAAAGGAAGAGAAGAGGGCCTGGAGAAAGGGCGCGCCGAGGGACGAGCGGAAGGACGGTCTGAAACGATTACCCAAATCACCGCCCGCCTATCGGCCATGGGCATGAGCCCGGAGCAGATCCGCGACATTATCGGAACGGACGAGCCGGCGCAAAAGAAGGGATAGAGGCTCCGGGAAGGGCCCTCCTTTTTGCGAGACGGCACGCTTAAGCTATCTTATTTAATCTTGTCTTTCAGGTCTTTGTGAGACGGGAAAACACCGAGTTTTCCTCCGAGTTCCTGTCGGCGGCGTTCATAATAGGCGTGACGGGCAGGATTCTCCGGGAACCACCCGCGCAAAACGCGCATCTCCTGGGACAGCAGCTCATGGATGCCCCAGAAACAAGAGAACGCGGCGGCCCCGAGAATGGTGGCGCCGATCGTATTGTCGACAAAGAGCGAAAGAAGGCTGAAAAGCACGCCGGCGAGCGCCAGGACCCACCAGCTTTTCTTGCTCCAATAATACTCCATCTTGATGACAATCGGGTGGCATATCCCGATAATCAGGAAAACGGCCGCTCCGACAATGATACCTGCAAAGTTCATGAATATTTGTTCGTTTCAGCGGATAAAGGTACGCAAAAACTCTTAATAATACGGTATCTTTGTACAGAAACCAATTTGCATCACACGATGAAAACGATAACAGAACCGTCAAGGAACATTCCTGTACGTGCGGAAGTCGATGTGCTGGTAGTGGGTGGCGGCCCTTCCGGTATCATGGCGGCACGTGGCGCAGCCGGAGATGGCCTTCATGTCATGCTTCTCGAAAGCCGCGGCTACCTCGGTGGCAATCTCACGATTGGACTGCCGATCCTGGCATTTCTGGATATCAATGGAAAGCAATGTATCAGGGGTTATGCGCAGGACTTTGTAGACAGACTGGCTGTGCGAGGGGCGGCAAGCGGACACAAACGCTGCGCCCTCCATATGAGCTTGACCATCATCGATCCCGAAGAATCCAAGAATGTGGCGCTGGAACTCATGGAGGAAAGTGGAGTGGAGGTCCTGATGTCTGTCTTTGTCGCAGATGTGATCAAGGAGGGAGACACGGTCAAAGGGGTCGTGATCGAAAGTAAGAATGGGCGGGAGGCCATCCTGGCCCGGACCGTGATCGACTGTTCCGGCGACGGAGATGTGGCGGCCCGGGCAGGGGCCCTTATCTATAAGGGGGATGAAAAGGGGGGCATGCAGCCTCCGACTCTGATGTACAGCATGCGGGGCGTGGACGTCGGTGCGCTCAGGAAGGCCCTTGTCGAGCGGCATGAAGAATTCGACATGGACCGGATGCCTCCTGAACAGTTCCGGGAAGGCAAGTTTATTACGGTCGGCCTTCGGCGCCAAATCAGGAAAGCGGAAAGCGCCGGAATCCGATTACCCGTCGCGAGAACGATCCTTATTACCGGTCTCCGTCCGGATGAAATCTGGGTCAACATGACGAGAGTGGGCGGCATCGACGCAACCTTGCCGGAGAGTTACACCCGGGGAGAAATTGCAGCCAGGGCACAAATTAAGGAAGTCAATGAATATCTCAGGCGTTTTGTCCCGGGTTTCGGGAGTGCGTGGATGGACAAGGTGGCCCCGTTCCTGGGAATCCGGGAGAGCCGGCAGATCGGATGCGAGTATATGCTGACGGGAGAAGATATCCTGGAAAGCCGCCGATTTTCCGATTGCATTGCCGTCGCAGGCTATCCGGTGGACATTCACCATTCTGTCGGAGCGGATTGTACAATGCTCTTCGCCCGGGACAACTACGACATCCCTTATCGATGCCTTGTGCCGAAGGGGCTGCATCATCTCCTGGTCAGCGGTCGTTGTGCGGGCTATACCCACGAGGCCATGGCCTCCGCCCGGGTCATGTCCACTTGCATGGCTGTGGGGCAGGCTGCCGGGACGGCGGCACGCCTTGCGCTCAAGCAAAAGGTTGAACCTGCCAGGGTGGATGTCGATTCTCTCCGCGCCGAACTCATTGCCGAGGGAGCCTATCTGGGACAATTAGGCTGAGTCCGCATGGGGCAATGCCTTGGTTCTTCGCAAAGCAATGAAAGTGGATGGTATGCCTGGTCTACCGGCAGCCGGTTCCCGCGGAGACAACCTGATAATCGTTGGTCAAGATGGTGTCGATTCCCATGTCGAAGAAGGCTTGAGCTTCTTTCGGGTCATCGGCCCAGAACATGTTGCAACGCAAGCCGTTCGCTTTCGCCCGGTCGATGGTGGATTGGTCGAAGTTCCGCTTGGACAGCTGGATCAAGCCACACTTGTATTTGAGCGCGTCTGCGACAATATCCCGTCCCTTGGTGTAACCCATGCACCGGGGCAGTTGCGGGGCCATCCGGAGGAGCTGTTCCTGCAGTACGGGGTTCTCGGACATGAAATAGACATGGTCCTGCGCGTCATAGATTTTGATCAGATCGATGACTTTCTGCAAGTTCGCATCGTCCCACGGTTGCCCTTTGAGGGATTTCAGGTGGATATTCATGATGGTATGGCAGGACAGTTTCTTCAGGATTTCGTCGAACCGCAGGATGCGCAGTCCTTTGAAATGCTCCCCGCTTTTGGCGCCGAAATCGTACTGGAGCAGTTCCTGGTAGGTTTTCTCATAGACTTTCCCCGTGCCGTCGGATACGCGGTCCAACGTCGCGTCATGGATGGAAACAATCTCGCCGTCCTTGGTCCACCAGAGGTCGAATTCCACTTCCGATGCGCCCAGGGCTACGGCCGCACCCAAGGCTGCGAGCGAGTTTTCCGGAGCGACGGATGAGAAGCCGCGATGGGCGCACAGACGCTTGGCAGGACCTTCCGGAAGCGGCGGGACGATGGCGCTGCCGCCCGGACGGTATTTCCAGGGCCTGCGGCCGATCTCGATGTATTCGGAGTGCATGGCGGGCGGGTTTCCGTATCCGGCCGGCTTGAGGTATTTCTCTTTGGGATCGAAGGTGGCGTCCAGGGTTGCGATTTCGGAGCGCAGGGTCCCGAGGATTTCGCCGGTCGGGGCTACGATACAGGAGCATCCGCCCAGTTTTGAATCCAAGCCCATGGAGACGGAGGCACGGACGAGGTAGGCACCGGTGTTATAGGCGCAGAAGGTGTTGATGATGTCCAGGGCGCGGAAGGTGTCGCTGCGCTGGTGAGAGCAGCCGATGATGATGTCCGGTTTCCACCGCGCGATGTTGGCGTAATTCTCGTAGAAATAGAAATCGTAGCAGGTCAGGAACGCGAAGCGGACGCCTTCGATGTCCAGGATATAGGGCTGGGTCCATTCTTCCGTGTAGGATTTGTCCAGTTTGCTCCATTCGCCCCGGGTCAGGTGCTCCTTAAAGTATTTTCCGACAACATTCCCTTTCCGGTCGAAGACAAAAATCGTGTTGCGGGGATTCTCCAGGCTGACGTCGACGACTCCTGCGAAAACGAGTGTGCTGCAGCGCCGGGCCGTTTCCGCGCATTCCCGCAGCAGGATCGGGTTGTTTTTCCTTGCGGTCTGCAGGAAGTCCTGGTCGGATTTTGTCTTCCCGGGGACCTCGCAGAATTCGGGCAGGACGACGATGTCCAGGCTCGGGTCACATTTTTTCAGCTCGTTGAGGGTCCATTCGAAACTTTGGTCGAGTCCGGGGCGGTCCTGGGCGAAAAACTGCTGGATGACGCGGGCTTTCATGGGAGCGGCGTTCATGGGAGCGATGGTCCCTACCAGCAGCAGGATGGCGGCAGTGCCTACAGTTTGCACGAATCGGAGGAGTGTCATAATATGTTTCAAATTGTGTTTGTCTCGGATAAAGATACGTAAAATCCAGAAAAAAACAGTTTTTCCTTGACATTATTCTTTCCTGCCGCAGTATGGGAGTCCTTTGGAGTTGACAACGGGTTTTTATATTTTTGCTGATATGCGGGAACGGATCATCGAGAAGGAGTGCTTCCCGGCTGTAGAAAAAACAATCGCAATGGAGAGGAGAGAATTTATCCGCAAATCCGGGTTGACCGGACTGGCTGGCCTGGGGGCTGCGTCATTGACATTTCAGTCATTTTCGCCGTTATCAGTCAGCAATCATGATTCCAGGTTGAATGTCAAGGACTTCGGGGCCAAGGGAGACGGCGTGACTTCGGACACGAAGGCGATTCAGTCCGCCCTGGATGCCGCCGGACCAATCAACGGGACCGTGTGGTTTCCTTCGGGTATCTATCTGTGCCATTCGCTGAAAGTCCCCCCTTCCGTGTCGTTGATGGCCGATCCAGTGTGGATTTACCGCTGGGAGGAAAGCGGGGCTGTCCTTAAACTTGACAGTGTGGATGCAGACTGCCTTCTCGATATCACAGGAGCATACGGTGCACGCATTACTGGCTTGATACTCAGCGGAATCCCTGATGCCAAAACCAGGATTCACGGGATTTATCTCAACAATCCGGACGCATGGAGCCCGAAAGAGGATACCATCGTCATCGACAATACGAAGGTCATGAATTTTTCCGGACACGGGGTTTTCTTCAAGAGGGTCTGGTTGTTTATCGTCCGGCATTGTCATTTCCTTTCAAACAAGGGGGATGGAATCAGGTTGCTTGGCTGGGACGGATTCGTGATGGATAATCAGTTCTCAGGGAATGAAGGGGATGGTTTCGCTTGCGACGATTGTGGCGCAACGGTCATGTTTACGGCGAACCGGGTGGAGTGGAACAAGGGAAACGGGTTGTTTATTCACGGCGGGGATGACTGGAATGTAACGGGCAACTCTTTCGACGGCAACGGCGGTCCGGGATTGTATGCCAACGGAGCGAAAGCAGTCGCCGTGACGGGCAATGTATTCCGCCGGTGCGGGAAGGTTGTTTCCAACCTGGCTTCCGGAGAGCGGTCCTGCCAGGTCAGGCTGGAAGATTGTCAGGGGTTGTCCATGACCGGGAACACCTGTCTCGCTGGTCAGGATGACGGGGGGAGAGGAGTGTTTACTCCGCAAGCGGGATTTGTTCTGGACAGACTGTCCTACAGTGTCATCTCTGGTAACACGCTGTGGCACGGCTACATGGAAGACATGCTTGTCGACCGCGGCGGGCACGGCGAAGGATTTGTCTTCAAGGACAATGTCGGCTGCCCGGGAATAAAACGGCCCGAAGCAGGGAATCCTCCGGAATGATGCGAATAATTGAAAAAAAACGTATCTTTGCACAGATATGTCTCCCCGTGGAGGGGATGCCGGTCCCATAGCTCAGTTGGTTAGAGCATCTGACTCATAATCAGGGGGTCGCAGGATCATGCCCTGCTGGGACCACGCACTGGATCAAGCACTTGCGGAAACGCAGGTGCTTTTTCATTTGTCTTGGGGCGTGAAAAGGGCGTGATTTAAGCATATTCTAACTCTTTAGTAACTCCTTTTAAAGCTATCTGAAGATACGTTCAAGAGTATATAACTGGAGTCAATTTGCTATGCTTTGGCACATCCGCCCCGTAAAAAGGCAATTTACGCTGCGCGGCCACAGACGCTCCTGTAAGCATGGTCAGCGTAAATTGCCCGGCTTGTCGCGGGGGTCAGTTGACGCGGCCCCTGCTCTGGCACGCCTCTACCCGCTATTCGTGTAAACTGCCTTTTTGCGGACAACCGTGCGCCTGCCAAGGCTCCAGCGTATCCACGGCCGTGGGCGCGCGAGGGACACCCCGCCCGTGCACCTAAAAAAACTCAGCCACTTGCGCAGTTGCAGGTGGCTGAGGGGGTGTATAAAGTTGTTGCAATGATGATGTCCTATTGGCCGTGTTTCGGTTGCTCCATAGCCTTTTTCACGTAGATATGAATATTCGAGCCTTGGCTTTTCGGGAAAATGAATCCACCGTTGTTCCAAATCGGGTCGGAATAACCGTTTCCGAGTTCGGCTTTTGTTAAATAGCGGATACATCCGGTATTGATGTTATAGTAGTCGTTGTTTCCGAATCCTTTTAATACCTGAACTGTGATAAACTCGTTATCATTTTCTGTGTAGGTGAGTCGAATGACCAGAGAGCCCTTATCGTTTGTCGTCGCGGTATACACATTGGAATAACCACTGTATGTCGAAATTGTTGTTCCGGGGGTCAGATGCCAACCGCATGTGACGAAGTCAGCATAATTCAAGACGACACAGGGGGCACCGATGGTGACACCGTCTGTGGTGATATAATCGTGGGAGAGAATCACTCCTTCGACTGCTTCACGTGCATTATCATCACCGTTGACCCAGCACAAGTTGCCCTCTCCTGCATAATCTCCTTCCGTCGCAACTATTCCACGGTCAAAGGTTAAGACATAATCTCCTTCATCGAGGTTGCCGAGGTCTTCCGGATAAACCTGTCCCATCACAAAATTCGGGTAATTCGGTTTGATGACAGGGAAATTCAGGATATCACCAGTCTTGAGAGTATAAGTCTTTTTCGTTGACTGCTTTGTCGTAGCCTCAATCGGATTGCCATTATCGTCCTGCAGTTCTACCTTAATTTTATTATATGTTCCGGCAGGGACAGGAACAATAACGGTCATTTCCTCACGGTATTTTTTGGGGAGATTAACAGTTACGGTATTTCCTCCCGAAGTGATCGATACCGCATCGGTACCATTCAGCGCAGCGTTACCGGTAATGGTGTTCCCCGTAGTCGTAATGACAAGTTTTGACGTGTTATAAGAAACATTCTGGTATGTTACGCGGATGGCGGCGCTGACATAATGCAATGTACAGTTTACTCCGCTGGTTCCGGAGAGGTTGCCGACAAGGGGCATCGGGCAGGTCGTTGCAGTAGAGCTTAATTTCCCAGCGTTCTCATCAGCGGTACTGATTGTATAAGATGCAGGAAAAGATATAGTTCCGCCAGACCTGTTGTAGCTATCATATGGATATACAACGGTGCCGCCGTCTTTCAAACGAGGATTCCGGGAAGTAGGAGTAAAAGTCGCAGTCTTTCCCGTTTGTTGTGTTGTATACATATAATAATTAGAACCGGTCCCTTGAACATACAAAGCATCCCCTGCTGCCCAGGAAAGCTGGAGTTTTTCATTCATCGTGACCTTTGTCGACAGGTCTTCAATCGAAGCGGTGATAACCGGAGCGTCTTCGACGATGATGTCCGCAAGTTCCTCTTTCTGCTCAACCGAACAAGCGGCAGCGAGGAGAACCGTCAATGCAAGAAAATAGTTGCGCGTTTTCATGGTGTTTTCCTTTTTCGTTGTTTAAGGCTGAGAGCTCCTTAGACCTCCTCTGTAGGATTGGTTGTTTCGTCTTCGTCCCACTCTCCGGGGACCTCATTGCCCGATCCGGGGAGGCCGGCTTGAAGAAGCGCGTCCTCCAGGATGGAAAATGCCAGGCATGCCGCCGGCTGCAGATACTTCTTTTTCATATCCGTCAAATAAATGTTTCCTTTCTAATAAACACATGACACCCCTATCACGCTTGTCGCGCTTTTTTCTGTCATGTCAAAATTTGCGTATGAAATAAGGGAGAAAGAAATGGGGAATATAGGGCTAGACACAATACTCCCTTGTTTCATACCAGTCAGCAATACGGCGACAAATATACATATAATTTTATTCCCAGCAAGGGTTTTTATGATTTTTTGTGGATTATTTTATTCTGTCGACAAGAAAATGGATTTTTATTGATTATTGTCATGATTTTTTGTCTGATTGTTGAAAACATTGTTTATATTTGCACTTCCGTTGAAAATAGGGCAATAACGGCAATACATATAAACCAAAATGAAAACGAGGACATTACGGCGTAATGCGCGTATGTACACACCGCCTCTGGTGGAGGGGGTTGTGCGCGTCGTGCTGTAATGCTTCGTTTCCCTGGGTGACTGTTCGTTAGAAAGGGCTAAAGCGACAAGAGTCAACTAAATATATTAACAACATGAAAAAGCATTTTATTGCGCCTGAAGTGATCGGTGTGTTCGAGTACCGGTATGAGAATGCCATACTCGATAACACGAATCTAGGCGGTGGTGTTAACACGGGTGGGCAAGGAACCACAGACGAAGACGCCTCTGGCTATGATGATGGATGGGGAACCGGAAATTAAAAATGGGGAAGAAGATGAAAACGAATCAATCGCTCATGCGTCAAGCGATCCTCGCATTGGGGACGCTGATCCTTATTGCGGGATGCAATCAGGATCTTCGCAACGACGACTCTGCTCTCCCGACCATTGAGGTGAAAGAAGCAGAACCTGTCAGCTTTAAAGTCGGAGAAATTCAGACGCGTACGGCCTATACCAATGACGGCACGTCGGAAAAAGAACGGATCGACTGGGTTGAAAACGATGTAATCACCCTATGGAGTGACAATGCGGTCGTCCCGTCGGATGTCAAATTAAACTATGCCGATTACAAAGTCGGCGCGGATATTACCGCCGACGGAGCAATCAGCTCAGCATCGATCGCGCCTGCGGGAGAAACCCTTCTCCGGTGGGCCAATGCTTCGAATTATCAGTTCTGGGGTGTCTATCCTGCATCCAAGACCACCCTTAATATGAAAGATGACAAGGTAGATGCCGTGAATCCCGGATTTACGGCGACCATCCCTGCCGCATATGCTGACACGGATCTCCATGAGAACAGTTATACCTCCGGGGAAACGACGGTTACCAAATACGAGCCGAACATGGATCATGCTTTCATGGTGACCTATCTTTCTACGCCGCGGGTAGAGGCTGTAACTCTTCCGTTTAATCCCGCTTTCACGGCCTTCGAATTCCATCTGAAGAGCACCGACGCGGATTTCACACTGAACAGCTTCACCCTTTCATCCGAGGCTACGACAGAAGGTGGTACCGCGCTGCCGATTGCCGGGGACTTTGTAGCAACCTGCGCTAACGGGACGTGGAGCTATACGGCTGCCGAAGGCAACACCACCACCGCGATTACAGTGGCGTTTCCGGAGAATACGGTTGTCAGTAAAAACGACGAGTTTATCTTCACGGTGTTTGCGCTTCCGACAACGCTTTCCGGCCTGAAGATGTCCTTCAACATCAACGATAACATTACCAAGTCCTTGCGGATGCGCTCCAAAGGTGTTTGGAGAGAATTCGAGGGCTGCTATAAGCACCGGATCAACGGGATTGCCCTTCCGACCGGTTGGTACTTCTCTTATGTCGGTCTTAACCTGGAGGTCATTGAGTGGACCGAAACTGAGTACAACAATGTTTCCACCGGGAACAATCCGCAAGCGACCCAGTTCAATGTACAGGGTGCCAATAACTTGAGGACTTATCTGGACGGAATCGAAGAAAGCGAAGAGAATAAAGCATGGCGCCAGTATTGGTATTTCTCTAATGACGACGAGGTTACCCTGACCTATAAGGTGATGCTTCCTGTTGGGGCAACCTGGCAGATCGTTCCTGTCGGGGATACTGCCAAATTTGACATCTCGGGCGATACATCGGGAGAGGTTGCCGCAGCCGGTACGTATGTCCAGCTTAAGATCAAGGCCAAATCTGCGACAGATACGGCTCAGTATGCGATCCGTTTCAACACGTATGTCACGAAGGGCGGGACGACTTACAATATCGATTCGGAGACCCAGCTTTATGACCTCCGTGGGTACCATTATTTCATTCTCAATCCGACAGCCGCTTACTTGGCTAATCCCACAGAATTAACTTTTTAACCATGAGAAAGATTCTATCATATATCGCAGCCACAGCGGCCGTGCTTGCCGTTTCCTGCAACAGGGTTGATATTCCTGCCAACGAAGAATCCGCAGCGGAAGGGACGCTGAAACTCGTCTTGGATGCCGGTGAAATGGTTACGCGTGCCGGTAGTGCGGAAGCAGCAGAGAGCACCATTAATCATTTCGATTACTTCTTCTACAGCGACAAAGAGGGGAAGACCCCGCTTTCTGTTCACGGTCGTGCAACCGGAACGAGCATCGAGTTTGACGTCGCCGAGAACCAGGACCTGAAATATACCTCTTATGTGTATATTTTGGCGAATTATCCGGGAGAGGTGGATTATTCTTGGCCGCTCGATACGTTGCTGGCCAAGGTGCTGAATACGAATTTTGAAACGAGTCCGGTTTTTGTCATGGATTCTTATGACGAGGCGGCCGGATCCGTTCTGGTCAAGTTGTCTCCGACAGAGGCGGGTCAGGATCTTCGTGGGGAAAACGCCAAGACAATCTATCTCCGCAGGATGGCGGCCAAGTTGGTTCTGGATATTGAAATCTCTTCCGAACTGCCGGGCCTTAACGGGACCAAGTGGATTCCGACAACGACAACGGAGGACTTTACGATTAATTTCAATAATGCCCTTATCCAGACGACCGTTGCGGCCGATCCCTTCGGTGCGGACACGGTAACGGCCTACAGCTTCAATTACAGCACAACACATCCGAAGACGGCGACGGATGAGGCGAAACTCAAATGGACTTCCGATCCGTTCTATACCTATCCGCTGGAATTTGATACCCGGAGCAACAATGCGCCTTATTTCAAGATCATGATTCCCTGGGTCAATGTCGACGCGACCGGGAAGATTACGGAAAAGGGTTCCAATGTATTCTATTACAAGGTCTATGTCCCTGGCTTGACAAAGATCGAGCGGAACCATTGCCATACCATCCACGTGAAGCTCGACGTGCTCGGCGGAACGCAGGAAGACTACGTGGAAATCAACGCCGGCTATTACATTTCGAGGTGGTTCGTTCCGGACAATTTCACCTATACCGGATATTTCTCCGCCCGCTTCCTGGACTGCGCGGCAGACACGGTTTACATCTACGGAGACAACTCCGTCAGTGTGCCCGTTTCCTCGAGCCATGAGTTCTACGCAACGATAACGGATGCAAAGAAGGAGACGATTACGGGTGGAACCACGTCCGTAGCGACTTCTGTTGCTTCGACCGCAACGGATGAGGCGGGGAACAAGAAGTCTTCCTTTACGCTGACGCACGATCTGAACACAACGCTCGGGACATCTTCCTCGAACGCCAACATGGATATTACACCTTATATCTTCCATGTTTCGCTGTATCATAGTGATAAGGGAACGTCTGGCCTGACGGACAATCTGGTTGTCGTTCAGTATCCTTCGATTATGGTGAAGGTGAATTCATCGGCAACCAATACCGTTTTCCTGAACGGGACGGCCAGGCCTTCGTCGGGATCGGTCAGTATTGATAATAATGATTCGGATTATTCTGATGGCCTCGGAAAGTTAGGTGGAGGTAATAAAGTTACTGGGGATCTTATTACAATCACGGCTTCTTCCTTCGCTTCCTTTGCCGGTACGGATTTCTCCGATTGGCGGATCGGCGATCCCCGGGTGCTGCTGAGTTCTCTTTACGAACAAGGCACGACCTATTTCACGGTCAATGGAACCAATTGGAATCAGTCTGACCTTGGTACGGCGAGTGCATATATCGATAATTACATGATCGCGTCTCCTACTTCTAAAGCGAATATTGTTGCGCCGAAATTCATGTTGGCATCCGGATATGGTGCAAATACGAATAAGGGGCCCTGGAAATCCAATGCGGAACGTTGTGCTGCCTACCAAGAGGCGGGTTATCCTGCCGGGCGCTGGAGAATGCCTACGGAAGCAGAACTGCTGTTCTGCCGCCAATTGCAGCAGCTGGGCTATCTTTCTTCTGATGGAACTGAAAGGACACCATTCCAAAGTTCAAACTACTATTGGGCTTCTTCCGGTAGAGGTTTCCAAGGAGGTTCTTTCTACAGTTATACTTCTCATAATGATAACTCCGTCCGTTGCGTGTACGACCTGTGGTACTGGGGTGATAACCCGCTGGACAACGACGGAAACGAGACGACTACGGCGCCGGCGACACAATGGCTTGGCTTTAAGACAACCCTTTAATCTTTAAGAATAGACGACAATGAAAAAGATATTCTACATTTTTGCGGCGTCGCTGCTCTGCCTTGCGGCCTGCAACGAGAAACTGGAAGAAAGGGTTGACAATCAGCTCGCCCCCGAAGAAGAACAGTGGGTAACCGTCCGGTTCAATGCGTCCTTCCCTGATATCAGCAAGGAGGTTGCCACCCGTGCTGCCATGGCGGATAGTCCCGTGGTGGAGAACATGTATGTCGCGATTTTCGGTGCAGACGGCGGAAAACTCCAGCATTGGCTGCCGGCCACCTTCGTTCAGCAAGGTAATGCCCATACGCCGGAAGCGGTCTATGCCTACGAAGTACAAATCCCCCTCTCAGACGAAGAAAGGCATATTCATTTCATCGCCAATTATCCGGGCAGCCAGCCGCCTCTCTTTGAGTATGAGAAAACCGTCATGGATAAAATGATGACAACAGGTGGCAACGGCGCTTATTGGCAGAAGATCGTGATGGACAAAATCACGGGTACGCTTGTCGACGGTGCGTACGTAGCCTCGACCGAAACCCAAGCTGCGTTCCAAAGGATTGGTTTCGTGCGCAACTATGCCAAGATTAACCTGACGACAACCTCGCCGGTCATGACCATTGAAAAGTACATGCTGATCAATGTTCCGAAAGACGGGTATATCGCCCCTTACAACAAGGGCTATAATACGCCGTACATGAATATTGACAAGTATTATGGGAATGTTGTTGACAGTCAGAATTATACCTTTACCACAGCGCTGGATTCAGCGCATTATCTCGGCTGCATGCCTCCGACCGGAATTGATACCGCATACCCGGGAGCAGACAAGGCGGTCGATCCGACCCAAGTTGACGGGTTGTTTATGTATGAGCGCCCTGTTCCCGATCAGGCAAAGACACAGACGGCAGTGATTGCCAAGATTAAATGGGCGGCAAATGACGGCACCAATTATACTGGCGAGAACGCGGCCAATATTACCTTGGCAGGCCATACGTATTATTACAAACTCGAATTGCTGGACAGCGACGGCGAGTACTTCCCGATCCGGAGAAATGTATATTATACCTTCTCGTTGAATAAGCTGGTCGGTGACGGCGAAGGTGAAGATGCGGATGAAGCCACCGGTTTCAAGGCTGCTTATGACGGAGCATTCTTCGGGAATGTGTCGGCCTCCCTTGAAACGGCTACGTTGAATGAACTGACTGACAATACTTCGAAGATTGTTGTCAACAGGATGGACTATACGGCGGTTACCAGCGGAGAAGTCGTGGACATTTATTTCCAGTATTATCCGACTTTGAATGGAACCCCTGTCCTTTCGACGGAAGGCGATGTTTCCGTCACCAAACGGAGTGTTGAAGGATACGATGCCGCGATTGCTTCATTCACGGATTTAGGCGCGACATCAACGGGTACTCCGGACGGCAGTTCTTGGGGCCATATTCAGGTCAAGCTCAATGCTGTGCCGGAAAGCGGAATGCTCCGCAGCAAACTCCGTGTCCAAGGGGAAAGCGAGGGCAAGCGCGTCCTTTACCGCGACATTGTCTTTACAGTGATGTCCAAACAAAATTTCACAAGCGAGAGTGCGGTGTCTTATGACAGCTCGGCGGGAACGGTTACCGTAACAATCGGACTTCCTGAGAACATGCCGTATTCGATCTTCCCGCTGCAGGTCAAGATTGAGGCGGAGCAGCGGAACCTGACAACAACATCTGAGTTGCTGCCGGTTTCCTATGGTACTTCGGCGTTTGGCAGCGGCAAATCCTTCTATTTCATCCGAACCATCAGCTATTCTGAGTATTGCAAGATTGTAGACGGCGCGTACAGTTATACGACGACCTTCCCCTGTTCTCTGCTCATGATTGATAAAAAGGGAACCAAGATCTCCTTGCGCGACTATTCGGATAAATACTTTGTTCCGAAGGACGATCTTGTACTGACAGTAGAATGACGCTTTGGTTATACGATGCTAAAGAATTAATTCTCTATGCATAAATCGACAGAAAGCAAGGCCCGGGAAGCGCTTTATGTGGCTCCCCGGGCGCTGTCGTTTCCGGTGGAAACGACGGGTTGCGTGCTGGCGTCGGGCGATCCGCCGGCCGGAGATGACGACGGCACAGGAAATAACGAAAATTTGGGAGACGACGAGGAACTTCCGTAATGATTCAACCCTGATCTTACCATGAAGCATTTTTCAATTGCGGCGAAAGCTGCAGTCTTTTTGGCGCTGGCCGGAGTGTATGGATGCTCCGGGGTTGTGAGTGAGGATTTTGCCGGTCCGGAAGAGGTGTTCCGGAGCGGAGTGACTCATGGCAAACGGCTGGATCCTCTGCAGGAGATTTCGGCCCGCCAGGGAAATGAATCGGATACAAAAACGGTTCTTCAGGATCCGGACAGTCCGGCGATTCTCTGGACGGAGGGCGACGCGATCAAGGTGTTTTACCGGGATCGTGCCGTCCCATTCGAGGCGGCAACGATCCGCGGAACATCGGCGACGTTCCAGGGGGACTTGGGCATCGAGCCGGACGGGAACGATTATGTTTGGGCACTGTATCCCTATCAGGATAACGCTTCCTATGACGGTAATAGGGTCACCGCAACGTTGCCTTCTGTACAGGAAGCAACCCCTGGTTCCTTCCCGGAGGAAGTGTTCCTGACGCTGGCCCGGTCGAAGTCCCTGTCGATGGATTTTTATAACATTTGTTCCGGGGTGAAGTTCTCGCTGAACCGGGATGATGTTATTTCTGTGACGTTCTCCGGCAATAATGGAGAGCCGCTCGCCGGCGCTTTCGAGGTGGGGATGGACGATGCGGGGAAACCTGTCATTGTGTCCGTTGAGCAAGACGCACCCACTTCTGTCACGCTTTCTACGCCGGACGGATCCTGCTTGAAAGCCAATACCTGGTATTATCTGGTGACGCTGCCGACAGTGTTGGAGAAGGGTTTTACGCTGACGTTGAATGGGGCGACGAAAGCGGGTGGTGATCCATCGTTCACTGCGAATGTCATTTCTTCTGCGAATTTCTCGCTGAACCGCAATCACTTCCGTAAGGCCAGCCTGATTGATAACCGGGCGGATATCCCGACGCTGTCGCTGGATATCGAGAATGCCAAGGCGCGGTATTATTTGGATCATGTGGATTATTCGGATAACCAAGGAAACTTGACGACCGATATCACGGGCGGATATACCCGTTCAGACTTCTCTGACTTGACGAGTCAAGCCTCCCTTCCTTCAGGCATGAAAGGTTATTGGCCAAATCCCGTGACTTTTACCTGGAATCCAGGAAAAGAGCGGACGCTGAAGATTTCCGCAACTGGGGATTATTCGGACGAGTCGACGAAGACGTATTCTGTTTCCTCTACGGCGGCAGCGACGCAAGTATACAATTTGATTCCCGGCCAAACATATGCTTATCAGGTACTTGCCTCCGACGGTTCTTTGCTTTTCGAGTCGACTTTCTCGCCCGTCGGTCCGCTTCGGATGATCAATGCGGGAAGCGCCCTCAAGAATATGCGGGACCTCGGCGGCTGGGTCGGCGAAGGTGGCAAGACCATGGCTTATGGGCGGCTGTACCGGGGAACGCAGGTGCAAAATGGCGGCACGTCGTCAGCCTTGTCCTTGTTTGACGAGCTGAATATCACCGTCGATCTGGACTTGAGGGGGAACGGCGGCGGATCCGGCAGCAATGATTTTAACTTCAGAGAGGTATCGGAAAACGATGTTGCGTCAGCGCCCGGGAACCTTTACGAGAACATTCAGGTTTATCAATTTATGTATGCAAGCGGCCAGCAGCCCGGTTATACGCAGGAATTGTATCAACAAGCTTTGCACCATGTGATTACTTGGCTCAAAGAGGACCGGAATATCTATTTCCACTGTATTGGCGGTGCGGACCGGACGGGAACGTTGGCCTTCTTGATTGAAGCGCTGCTGGGGGTGTCCGAAAACGATATGTCGAAAGAGTACGAATTGACGTCTTTCAATGATGAGCGTCTTCGGAATAATGATAGCAAACGCCCCTTCAAGCGACTCGTCTTCTACCTCAAAACCTTCCCCGGGGAAACCCTTCAAGAAAAGGTAACCAATTGGGCGAAAGGACAGTATGCTTCTTCCGTCGCTCCCTTGACCGACGAGGAAATCCAGACCCTGAAATCTATTATGCTGAAATAGGGACAGCCGGGTTTGGCCCACGACCAATCCCGGCTGCGCTCGTCTTCATCAGCCCCGGCGGCATCAGGTAAAATCCAGGAAACCGGCGTTCCAGGCCCCGATTTCAGGCACCTCCACATAAGCGACGCCCGCTTCGTCCCGCTCGATTTTCAGCATGACGGCATCTTTGCGGAGTTCCCGCCAGCAGACCGTCTTGACGTCCTCCCGCAGGGCCGGCAGGCGGAAGCGGATGCAACTTTGCGCATCGATCCGGCAGTTGATCAGCCCCAGGGTGCGCAGGGTTCCGTCCCCGTCCACCCGGGGAATCACCTGGCCGATAAACGGAGAGATGCAGCATGCCGGCGCGGCGCCTGCGGCATCCAGCCTGTCGCGGAAGGCCTGGACGACGGAAGACGGCTGGTTATAGATATTCACCGCTTTCACTTCCTTCTGGTCCAGTTTGGCCAGGCATTTTCCTTTCCCGGGAAGCACCGGGACCCCCCGCAACCCGAGCGTGAACAGGTCTCCGGTGCCTACATTGACGACATATCCGGCCGTGACAGTCCCCTTGTTCGCCCGCACATATTGATGCAGGACTTCCGATCCCTCATGCAGGGGACGGAGCATGCTTCTTGACTGTACCTCAATGGATTCCTCACCGTTGTCCAACACGAACATACTGACAGCGTCCATGCCGTAGGCCAATGCCGCAAAGTCTTCCAGCAGGACGCCCTGGCCGGTCCGGGAGCCATAATGGCGGGGATGGGTCTCAATCTCCGGGCACCAGGAATCGATGATGTCTTCGCAGCCAAGGACGCGCATGTACCGCGCAGAGGACATGCTCTTGATAATCTGGTCAGCCGGATGGTATTTATCGTAGTACGCGCCGCCGCCGGCCCGGTAGCATACTTTCTGCCCGCTCACCTCGGCGAGGGTCTTCAGGATGGTCCGGACCACGGTCGTATCGCGGTCCGAGAAGGTTTTCTGGTAGCCCATCTTGGTCTCGGGCGAAACCGCGTGGGTCTCTTCGGCGATGACCCGGGCGATCCGGTCCAGGGATTCGATGTTGAAGGCCTTCCAGCGTTCTTCCAAGTCCTTGTCTGTCGCCATGGCCTTATCCAGGGATTCTCGTGTCCAGCGGACCCCTTCCCGCTTGCTGAAATCCGCCAGGCAGGTTTCGCACCAGCATCCGATCCGGGAATTCACCGTGGCGGGATAATGGTTGTCGTAGCGGAGATCGTCGTCAATCCACATCACGCGCGGCTTGACCCGGGCATACATCCGGGCCATTTCCCGCATGTATTCCAGCAAACCTTCCTGCCGGGGACAGTTGCAGCACTTGGCTTCCACGCCGGTGGATCCGGTCCAGCCGGTCCAGGTTTTCGCCTCCCATTCTTCGGGGGAGGACAGCGTATCGCCATGTCCGATCGTCATTTGGAATTGGACGGAGGTACCGATTCCCAGTGCTTTCAGGTCTTCCTTGGCCCGGAGCAGCCGCTCCACGTGCTGACGGTGGACATCCATCACCGGCATGGTGATTCCGGTGGAGAACCAGATTTCGTCGCAGCACCGGGGATTCTGCGACAAGCCGGAATACAGTCTTGCCCATGCCTCGTCCGTGAGGGTGTTCGTAATCCGGAGCCGGAGCATCATGACCGGGTCTGCCGGGTCCGGCGTCGTTTCTGCGGTCTTCGGCGAGCAGCCGGCTGCGCATGCGAGAAGCAAGCCGGCGATAAAGGTGATTTTTGCGTCCATTGTATTGATGACAAAACGGTTACTTTCTTGAAAAAGGGGTTTGCAAGTAAAAATACTAAATCGGTGGGTAATAGTCAAGGGAGCAAGAAACGGATTCGGGGCTTTTGGACTTGATGGTTTTCGCTACGATAAACAGCAACTTTCTGCCGGCAAGGCTCTTGGGCATCACGTCAAATCCCTGGTTCGCTTTCATGGAATGGGTTCGCAGGACATGGAAATCTTTGTCGAATTCAACGACCGGTGGCGCGCCTTTTACGGCGTAAAATGTTGCATAGATATGCTTGCCGTCTGTTGTGATGTTCTGGACGCCATACCGCGTTTCATACCCATAGTCGAATTCGGTCCGAGGGCCGATTTCCTTCAGGGTTTTCGCGTCGAACCGGCCGAAAAGATTGACCCGGTGGGGGTCCTTGGAAGGCTGCGTCAGGGATCCCATGCCAACATACAGGACCCCGTCCAGGCAGGTTATTCCGTCTACACGGCGGTCGACTTCAGCCTCGCGGACCAGCTGCAGGTCCTTGTCATAAACCTGGATTTTGCCGCGGCCTGATGTAGGGTCTGCAAGTGGCGCGACAGTGTCGTTTCCCGCCAGCGCGAGGGTTGTATACAGTTCGCCCTTGTACCAGCACAGGTCTCCTGTATGATTGGGGACGGCACGGGATGCCAGCAGTTTCCCAGTCCAGTCCACCTTGGCGAGGTGCCGGTCCTGAGAAAGGTATAGCGCTTCTTTGCTTGCAGCAATGCCTTGTATATGACTTGCTTCAGAATCAAACACTTCCGGCCCGGCCGTAAAAGGAGCGGGCACGTTGCGGACAGTCCTTGCCGCAGGCGCGCGAAGGGCACCGGTCCTTCCGCATGCGCCGATTGTCAGTAGAATGGCAAAAACAGCGAGTCGATACATTTTCATGGAATGAGAGATTGATATGCCCAAATATACGATTTCCGGAGAAGGTTTGAAACGCCCCTCCTCAAAAAATTCAGGCGGCCCTGTCCGGGTCGCCTGAATGAAAGGGGCTATGAGAATGGTTGATTAGTTCGAAACCGCGTAAACGCTGGTGAACCAGGTCGCATGCTGATTGTTCTGATAGTACTGGATCTTCGCTGATTCATGGCTGCCGAGCGGGTCGGTTGCCGTGTCGTAATCATTTTCGTCATACAGATATTCCGCATTCAAATAGGAATAGTTGTCCACGAAAACTGTCTTTTCAAGCAAGCCCTGGCTGTTGAATACCAGATAACTACATGCCTGGCATCCATTACCCTGGTGCTTGGCCCGGCCATAGAAGGCCACCACGGCCCGCATCGGATACCAACCTTCCTGGTCGGTCCAGGTAACATAGGCACTATTCGTGCAAGTTCCGTTACTTACTGTTGCACGGTGGAATACGGGATTCAACGCCGAAACGACATTTCCATTCTGGTCACGGTATTCGATTGTCGCGGCAGATACTGTAGCGTTCTGACGGCTATACGTTACATCCGTAAAGTACGGAGCCAGATAACCGTCTGCAGGATCATTGGAAGCGTGCAGGAAGACCGGCAGGATGATCAGACCGGAAACAGGAAGGTCCTCATACGTATCTGCACTGTTCACTTTGTCTTCTCCAACCCACATGTTAATGCGGCACTCTTCCAAATTTGAGCTATCGTCCTTAACTTCGGAAGTCGTGCTGTTCGTTCCGTCAGAGAAGAAATACGTTCCAGGCACAGAGAAACCGTCGAAGTTCAAGGATGCGCCGATAATATCCGTCTTGCTCAGATTCAGGACGCCCATATTGACCACCTTGTCAGCGGCCACCGTCTTGGTCCCTGTGAGGGTGCGTTGGAAGGTAATTCCGCTTGCTGTCTCAATGGAGAAGGTAACATCGGTCAACGAGCCCGGGGCAACGACAAAGAAATATTCTTTTCCGGTTTCAAATGTTCCAGACAGCGCTACGCTTTTGGATCCTTTGTTTCCAACGGGCGTTACCACCGGTGCTGTTGAAGCGGCATCCACCGTCATCGGACCGGAGAGGAAGGCAGAAGAATTTGAAAAAGTAATAGACGTAATGGCGCCCGTCAGCTCTTCCGTCACGGTATCGCCTGTTTTAATCGTATATTCATTCCCATTGAAGGTAACCTTCACGTCCCGGTCAGCAATCCAGTACAGGTTCCCGAGTTTGAATTTCAGGAATGCCACTGCATTGTTGAAGTAAAGCTCGCCGTTCTCTTCTGCACTGTCAACCGCAATGATCGCGGCGGGGTCATAGGTGCCTTCTACCGCGGTTTGATTGGTCGGAAGGTTTGTCGTATAGACCGTTCCATTAACCGAATCCGTGGTGAGATACGGGTACTTGGCATAATAGGCATCGGCGCCCGAGAATGCCAATCCGGTAATGGCTGCTATTTTTTGGCCGGCATAGTTTGTTCCGACGGTGAATTTTTCGACTTCTTCTCCGTCAAAAACGCCAATCGATTCACCTCCAGTCCAATATACAGGATAACCATTTTCACCCGCCGTTCCAAAATAGGATTTTGTAACCGTCGACCCGAAGGTCATCTGTACCTTCTGCGGGCCTTGCGGCTCTTCGATTGTCGGTACATCCGGCTGGGCAACCTCCACATTACAGGAGATCAGGCCCAATATAGCAAATGCTGCAAGATAATATTTTTTCATTTTTATTTGCTTTTTCAAAATTATTCCGTGGTGGTATTATTATCTTCAATCGCGTCATCCAGCCAAGGATCACTCGGATCAACCGGGACATCGTCTCCGGTAGCAGCATAGCTGAGAATACTCAGCTCATAGCGCAGAAGGATATCTTCCGCACGAGGCGGTACGTAACCGCCGAATAAGTTTTTTTCGGTTTTCATAATAATTTATAACTACTTGCTTTCACACCCAAAAGTATGCGAAGGGCGCACTGCGCACCCAACGCATACCAGCAGTAGTTATAAGTTGGTTTTTTCCCAGAAAGGGCGTAGTAGTAGATGTCGCAAAGATAGAATTATTTTTTTAAAAGTGTCCACTTATAAACAAAAAATCATGATATTTTGTCCGTTTCGTTGAATTTGTAATCCTCTGAACATCGAAGGTTTATCGGCTTTTTGCCGACGATCCGTTCTTTTCATTGTTGAAAACTCGATGATTTGTAAAAAACATGCTCCGGTACTTCAGCTATTTTCGGGCAGAGATAGAAGCTGTTTTAAAATAATCGTTCTTGTTTCTTTCGCGGCCTTTCCGGCCATTTTCTCCTTTGTCATCAGTCACGTAGCTGCGGCTACGCTCCTTCTTCCAAAGCCGAAACTGTCTCGAAAACTCCGCATAATAAACTTCGGCAATCATTTCAAAACAGCTTCATAAACAGTCCGGACGCTGCCGTGTTTTGGTTGACTCGTAGTCAGATAATGGATTGACCCTGACATTAATGGAAAAAAATGTATATCTTTATGGCAAGATGCTCAAATCTCATATCTTATGAAACATTCCAATATTTTCATCCTGGCGGCGGCCGCAATCGGGCTGCTGTCCTGCGGGACCGTCAAGGTCAATGATGAACTGGCCCAGCCGGTCGTCGATGCGAAGCTGATCGGAGTCATTGCCCCGAAGACACTTGCCCAGACGCACAACGACCTGACGGTCGGATGCGAAGTCCTGGATCGGGACTATGCTGACTATCATGCATATAAGGAGTACCTGAGCGAGTTGGGAATCCGGAAGATCCGCTTGCAGGCAGGTTGGGCGAAGACGGAAAAAGAGAAGGGCGTATATGACTTCGCCTGGTTGGACTCCATTATCGATGATGCGGTCGCCAGGGGGCTGGAGCCCTGGCTTGAGACCTCCTATGGAAACGACATCTATGAAGGAGGCGGCACCAAGTATCTTGGGGCGACGTTCCCTACGTCAGAAGAGGCCCTCAATGCCTGGTATAAATGGGTCCATGCCATGGCGGTCCGCTATAAAGGCAAGGTGCATGAATGGGAGATCTGGAATGAGCCGGACGGTTATATGATGAAGCACACCGAGGATTTTACGGCTTTCACGATCCGTACCGCGGAGACGATCAAGGAAGTGGATCCCGACGCCAAGATAGCGGCACTTGCCTTGGCGGCCTGGCGCCCGGATGCCTTCAAGAAGTTCCTGACCCTGGCTCAGGAGGCCGGGAAACTCGATCTGTTCGAATGGGTTTCATACCACTGGTATCACTATCGTCCGGAGGATATGTACAAGAAGGTCAATGCCATGCTGGACACCTTGAGCCAGTTTGACACCAAGATCCAGATCCGCCAGGGCGAAACGGGCGCTCCGTCGATAGGCCACAAGGGCGGGGCATTGAAGAATTACGATTGGTCTGAGATTTCCCAGAGTAAATGGGCGCTCCGCCGGATGCTGAGCGATCGTGGCCGGGACATTCCTACCACGATATTCTGTATCAGCGACATGAATTACGGAAAGGATGACGGCATCAAGACGAAGAACCACAAAGGGCTTCTGGAGTCGGATGACAAAAACCAGATTGTCCGGCGCAAACAAGCCTTCTACGGTGTCCGGAATTTGGTGGCTGTCTGGGACTTGTTGGAGGAGCATGCCCCCTCGGACATGGTAGCGGTCGAGGGCGAAGGCTCGTATTCGGTTTATCCCTATGTCGACGCGCAGGGGTACCATTCCTTTGTCGTCTGGGACGACGCCAAGGCGCCGGTTGATGCCGTGGAGGCTCCGCTTCGGACCATCACGGTGAGGGGCGGGAAGTTCCGCAAACCGGTGTGCGTGGATATCCGGACGGGTAATGTCTATGCAATTAAGAGCAAGAAAGACGGAGCGGATTGGGTGCTATCCGTCCCGGTGTATGACAGTCCGGTCTATGTCGTGGACAAAGCCAGGCTGGAAATGAAGTAGTGATGATTCTTAGCCGCTCCGGCGTCTCGTAAAAAGGCACTTGACGTGACATGGGCTCAGAGTGTCCTGTGGGTAGGGTCCGCGTTAAATGCCCGGCCTGTCCCGGGGGTCACTTGACACGACCCTCGATCTGACGCGTCTCTACCGGACATTCGCGTAAAGTGCCTTTTGCCAAGGCTACTGATGGCGTAAGTAATTAGCGTAAAGTTGCTTAAATCAGTCATATAGGCAAAAACGGGATAACACTGGCAACCGTCGGGGCGCGAGGAGGGCCCTTTCCGGAGCCTCTATCCCTTCTTTTGCGCCGGCTCGTCCGTTCCGATAATGTCGCGGATCTGCTCCGGGCTCATGCCCATGGCCGATAGGCGGGCGGTGATTTGGGTGATCGTTT
>Ga0256405_10005139_pt1 | contig 23200 bp, 15 predicted proteins | sample RumenRJG_02DNA_FD_189096 | JGI IMG/M metagenome (GOLD analysis project Ga0256405, IMG submission 189096) | Bovine rumen microbial communities from Lethbridge, Alberta, Canada - RJG_02 | ecosystem: Host-associated > Mammals > Digestive system > Stomach > Rumen | place: Canada: Alberta... | reverse complement strand
CCAACAAACTCATCAAGTCCCTGCTCACACAAGCTGCACTTGCATCGGTCAACTTCTGTCCGCAGATGGCAATATACTATCACAGGTTGGTCGAGGCAGGAAAGAAGAAACCTGTTGCTGTCAATAACGTTAAGAATAAGTTACTGCACATCGTTACAGCCATGGTCAGAAAGGGTGAAAAATACAACCCGGATTACGATTATCATGCAACTATCAACGCTGCGTGACGACAAAGTGTTAAATATATAGTTAAAAACAGAAATTTACTTGGAATTTAACATAGAATGCGGCTTTCTCCTTGACTTCCCCGGCGTTCTCCGCGGTAATGCCCATTCTCGACATCTCGTCGTACTGCTGAATCTTGCGGATAGCGATGGCATTCTGGCGCAGTTCCTGCTTGGCGATGGCTCGGCTCCTGCGTGTCAGTTCTGCCACATGGGCACTGTCGAAGCTGCGCAGGATGGTCTGCATATCGGTCATGATGTTTTTGATTTCATTGTTCTGCTGTCTTCTGAACTCTTCGGCATTTGTGAAAACCGATTTCCTCTGGCTCCTGACCTTATCCACCTCCTGAAATGCCGCCATAATCACGTCCATCATCGTCATCTTCGTCTTGCCCTTCGCTTTCAGGTTCTCGATAATGGCACCGCTACTTTTCGGGTTATAGGTAAAAACGGCATCGCAGAAACCATTGAATGCCACCGACTCAGACGGATCAGACATCCCCAATCTTTATATGGACGATATTTAATGTCGTATAGCATCCCCCCCAAGTGATTCCCCGTGAATCCTTGGCGGTGTGGGGATTTTTCTTTCTCTCTTTCTATGTTTTCATCCCAAGAACAAGATGATTAGCCATGCAAGAGACTACTCTTTTGGTATCTAAGTAACAGGAAGAGTATGTCTTTTTATATCTTCAGACAAGACTTAGACTCGCTAAAAGACCTGTAATCTTGCAAGAAAAGATGCTTTTAATACATAATAGCACAGATTATAACAGGAATCTTTCGCAAGCATTAGGAAACTTTAAGAATTAGATTTTCTTGTATCTTCGTGTTTTTCAATATGTTATGGGTTTGATTTTGGGTTTTGAGAGAAAAGGAGAATGTCATAACAAACTGACAATCAGTAAGTTATGACATTGTAACAGCGGAGAGAGGGGGATTCGAACCCCCGATACGCTTTTGACGTATACACGCTTTCCAGGCGTGCCTCTTAAGCCACTCGAGCATCTCTCCATTTACAATCTACCATGTACAATGTACCATTTTCATTTGTACATTTCTTCATTTACCAGTAAACATACGGCCTTACTGCGCCAGCTAATTATACATTGGAACTTGGTTTAGCTTGATGAGCTCCAACGAATAAATGGTACATGGTACATAAACTAGGTGCAAAGATATAGAAAAAAAATGTAATCTCCAAATTTTTCAGGAAATTAAAGCGGAGAAAAGAAGAAGGCCCGCACTTTGATTTGTACGAGCCTTCTTTATACCTATATAAAATCTAATTGCTTAGAAGAACTTTCCACGAAGAGAAACCTTGAGCACAGGATAGATTGAGAAGAAATCCATAACATCCTGCAATTTATCATCTGTCGGAAGGTTATATTTGCTGAGAAGTTCACATTCATTATCGTTCTTGTAAAGCTTAACCTTGCCATTAAACTGGCAACCAAGCTCCACGCGGAAACCAAGATTGTTCTTTGGAACGAGACGACCATAACCAAGACCTACATATGGACGCACGCTGTTTACACGTGCAGAACCATCTGCATTATTACCATCAAGAGGAAGCATATACTTACCTGCACGAACATACTTTGGTCCTTCTCCCTCCTTAGGAGACTTCAAAGTACCCTCAAGAGAAGCTATCTCCTTGCCTGCAAATGAAACACCTAAAGCAACGAACAAATCAGAAGCAAAATTATCATTTGCTGCGAATGGATAAACACTACCCTTGAAATCAAGAGTTGCACGGTTTACCTTTGCCTTAATATCCATATTACCAGCATCCTTTCTAGAATACTTTCCGTCTTTGTTCACAAGATAAAAAGCATCACCATTCTCTGTACGAGCAAATCCAGGAGCCCAGTTTACACCAAACTCCAACTCTGCATACTGAGTCATGTCAGTAGCGATACTAGCATTAAAGCCCTCTGTACCAAAACCAACACCCCAACCAAGATGATTACCAATACCTGTTTCCTCCTGAGCCATAACAGAAGTGAGCGACATAAACATCGCCAAACCTGAAATAATTAATTTCTTCATAATAATTGTAATGTTTTACACTAGATATCTAGTGCATATCTAAATTAGTGATTAAAAATCATCGGCAAAAAAGTATTCTTACTTTATCCGAGTGCAAAAGTACAGCAAAAAAACAAAATATACAAATTTTCATACTATTTTTTTACATTATAAATACAAAATGCTGTTAATTCATAGAAAAATGTAATCATTCCTTTGCAAACTATGCAAATTAAGCAATAACAAATTCTTCGATTTTACGGATACTCTCTACACCTTTCCCTTAAAATTCTATACAAGTCCGTAGTAAATCCGTTCTTCCTCCGAACCAAACTCGATGAAGGTCCGTTCTAAGAGCGAACAAAAATGGGAGGTTCATCGAGTTTGGTTAGGAGGATCAACGGATTTACACTTTATTTATTGGCATTTATGGTATATTTTTCCATCTGTGCATAAAAAATCTTGCAAAAATCATCCGTAATACAGAAAATTTTTGTAATTTTGCCCTCGCTAGTCAAAGCAATCTGTGGGGTTCTTTTATTTTATGCCATTACTAAGATACTAAAGTTTTCCCTAATTGCCAGATTTCAACTATTTACATTTAGTCAAACCCACGTTAAATTAACCTATAATTAAAACAAAATGAGACAAACTATTATTACATTGTGTTTGCTGCTTACCGCTATAAGCGGTTGGGCACAAAAAGTGTGGAACACAACAACATCGTTCTGCGACAACGACATTTTGAGCCTCACAGCACAGGATGTGGAGTTCAAGCAAGACGAGACAATCCTCCACCTACGTCAGCAGAATGGACCAGGTTCATGGATTTGCTTCCCAAAGAGCACCGTGCTCAAGGATCAGAACGGCAAGATTTACGCCATCAAGAGTGGAAAGCCAACACGCAGTTATGAGACGGAATGCATACTGGATGAGCGGACAACCGTTCCTGAGAACGGTATCCTGAACCTCGCACTCCACTTTGAGCCTGTTCCTGAAACCACAGAGCGTTTCCATGTATATACCGGTTACAACTTTTACGGATTCCGTATCTGGAACATCCAAGAGCCAAAGACAATGGAAATCTCACTCTTCAACTCAAACTGGCGCAACGAGCAGGGCGACTGGGTGCTCGGTCTCTATGACTCTGGTGCAGTATATGGCGGTAAGGCATACTCATACGCAAAGAAGAGCAACAAGAAGATTGTGCTCAGCAACGGCAGCGACAAACTCACTATCGCCATCGGCAAGGAGAAGGCTGGCAAGCGCCAGTTTACTATAAATGGCAAGAAGCAGACTCTCGAGTGCTTCGGTGCAACAATTCCTGCCTACCCTACCGAGGACAATACCGCCTTCAACACATATTTGAAGAAGGGCGAGGTGGTTATTTCGGGTTGGATAAAGGACTTCCCTAAGGAGATTCCAGAAGAAGGCACGAAATATGGTGTCTCTATCAAGGTCATGGACCATTTGACCGGTGAACTTGCAGATTACAACGATGCTACAATAGACGAGGAAGGCCGTTTCTCCATCAAGGTAAAGGTTACCGGCACCCAGTGCATCATATATCATGAGGTTGCAAACAACGCGCTTGTATATGAGACAAGAATGTTTGCAGAGCCTGGCAAGAACTATTTCGTGATGCACAACTGGAACACCAACAAGTGTCTGTTCATGGGTGATGATGCCCGTCTGCAGAATGAGTTCCAGGCATTTCCTTGCAAGTTCGAATGGAAGACATCCAACTTTACTGACGATATGAAGAAGTCATTCGACAGCATAATGGTGAAGTACAATGACTATATCGCCAAATACCCAACTCTCAGCAAGCGCTATCGCGACTACATCCTCTTAGAGGCACAGTTGAGGGCTGCAGACAATCTAATCCAGGCACCTGATATGGTTGAGGGAGCAAAACTTGCCGACCAGATTATCAAAATCAATCCGACTTTGCCAATATCACTCAGCCAGACTCTCCAGGATTACCTGTACAACAAATTCTCAATCGTCTACTCACAAGAAAGAGGAAAATATCGTTTCAGTCCGGAAGCTCTACTTACCCTCGAGAAGGAAGGCAAGTTGAGTCTCAGCGACAGCGACCATGATCTGATTAAGAGATGGCAGAAAAGAAACGATATAATGAAGCAAGTCAACCAGTGCAAGACTCAGGAGGAAGCCATGAAGATTTACGAGGAATCAAAGAAGGTGATCTCTGATGAAGAGCTGCAGGCAATATCCAACAGACAGGATATCATGCAGGTATTTTCTGAGTGGACACCTAACCCAAATCAAATGCTCCTGAATATTATCGACTCCCTATTCACCGACCAGCCGACACGCGACTACTGTCGTGCACTCCGATTCGCTCGTGAACTTGCCTACAGTAAGTCTTTCCCAGAGAATGCTGCCATATTCTATAACAGTATCAAGAGCACCGACATCAAGCAGATGATCGACGACCTCAATAACTACTATAAAGAAGAGGCGAAGAAGAACGAAGAAGTGGCGAAGAAGGTCATCGCACCTGCATCTAACGTAGCAGGTCTCACCGACGGAAAGGCAATCATCGATAAGATGATAGAGCCATACAAGGGTAAGATCGTATATATGGATGTATGGGGCACCTGGTGTCAGCCTTGCATTAATGCAATCAAGTCATCACCATCTCTTAAGGAGGCAGTAAAGGATTACGACATCGTATATCTATACTTCGCCCTCTCTTCTGAGGATGCAGCCTGGAAGGGTGCCATTGTGGAATATGGTCTCACAAAACCTAACTACGTGCACTACAACCTGCCGGAGGAGCAGCAGAAAGCAGTAACCGACTATCTTAAGCTTGACGGCGTTCCATTCTATGTGCTCTTCGACAAGAATGGCAATATGGAGCCTCTTGACCGCGGTCACATAGGCGACATCGACGGTTTCAAGAAGAAGATTGAGGAAATCAGCAAGAAGTAACTATAACACAAAACCACCCGGACAAATCATCCGGGTGGTTTCGTTTATTCTGGAGAGTACACAGGTATTTTCCTGGGGTAATAGATATTACTTAGCCTCCTTAAACAGATTTGGAAGGAATCTGTAATAGAGAAGGTGACGCCATGTTGACCAGTCGTGACCGCCATGTCCGCCAGCATAGTATTCATGCTTGATATTGCGGGCTTTCAGGGCATCGATGAATCCCTTGACACGAACATTGAAGAAACCTGACTGTTCTTCGGTACCCTGTCCAACGAAGAGGTAGTCGATCTTGTCGTTCACATTAGGAGTGTTCATGAATACAGGCATAGTCTTTGCGGGATCTGCATCGCCTGCGCTGAGAACGCCGAAGTTAGCAAACAGATCGAGGTTCTTCTCAAGTCCGCTGAACATAGTATGGCGACCTCCCATGGACAATCCAGAGATAGCACGTCCGTGTGGATTAGCTATGGTGTTGTAGTGGCTGTCCACGAAAGGTACGATGACCTCGCGCAACTCACGCGCCATTATATCGAATGTGAGGTCGGCATGCTTCGGATGGTTGCGGTGCACAACCTGATTGTTGATGATTGCAATAATCATCGGTTTTGCCTTTCCTTCTGCAAGGAGGTTATCCATGATGAAATTCACACGACCATCGTACATCCAGTTGGATGGCAACTCGCCACTACCTCCCATAAGATAGAGCACAGGGTACTTCTTATTCGGATCAAACATAGGAGGAGTGTAAACGTACATATCACGCTCACCACCTGTCACCGAACTTGTGTAGATATGGCGGGTGATAGAACCGTGAGGCACTGGTTTGGCATCATACCACTGAGGACCATCTCCATGAATGATGAGTTCGCTATAGGGAGGCATTGCTGTGAAGGCAGCATAGGTATTGTTCGGGTCTGCCATGCTCACGCCATCAATAATGATATTGTACTGATACATATCCACTGGCAGCGGACCGATCTTCAGGGTCCAGATGCCGTCGTCGCCCTTTGTGAACGGTAGCGGATTTCTCTGGTGCATAACTGTGAGCATAGCACCAGACAACTTGACCTCACTCGCCTGTGGTGCCTTGATACGGAAGATGACGGTATGGTCATCGTTCACCTGTGGAGAGTTGAGCGAGGCACTAAAAGGCACAAGTCCCTCGGTATCCTTCTGCGGGTTGTAACTGAGATTTACGTTTGATTGTTGGGCATTGGCTACGCCACACATCGTGAGCGCAATAGCCATCATCTGAATTTTCTTAAACATTTATACGAAGTTTAGGTTTGATAGCATGTAGGTCCTCCATATAACAAGGAGGATTCTGCACACCTGTATTTATTAAGCATGTGTGCAAAATTACATCTTTTTCTTCTAATTACAATAATTATATTGCCAACATACACTATTTTTACGCTTTTTTAATAACTGTCAAGTGTAAAAAGGCAAAAGCAGATGAAATATGGTTGAAACCTATTTTGGGGTCGCATCAAAACGAATAGAATGCATGAAAACTCCATAAAAGTTTTTCTTCCGTTGTAGTTCCTATGTAAGTCCGTACCAAAGTCGGTGCAAAGTCGGTGCAAAGTCGGTGGAGAAGCGGAGGAAGAGCGGACTTATAGCGAAGGAGAAACGGAGGAGAAGCGGATTAAAAGCGAAAGCGCTCGGACTTCACAGTTCGGGCGCTTTCTTCATGACTAATAATCTACTTAATACAATACACAATACTTATTTATTTTTACCATTAACCATTTATAAATGGTACATGGTACATGAATTTACATCGGAATATTTCCGTGTTTCTTCGGAGGATTACTCTGGTTCTTGTTACGAGTCATCTCGAGAGCCTGAATGAGACGGATACGAGTGTCACAAGGCTGGATAATCTCGTCGATATAACCGAGCTGTGCTGCTGGAAGTGGATTAGCGAACTTCTCCCTGTACTCCTCAATCTTCTGGGCACGCTCCTCTGGAGTAGCCTTGCGATAGAGGATGTTGCAAGCACCTTCTGCACCCATAACGGCAATCTCAGCCGTTGGATATGCGAGGTTCACGTCAGCACCTATGCACTTTGAGTTCATAACGATATATGCGCCTCCGTATGCCTTACGTGTGATGAGAGTAATCTTTGGAACGGTAGCCTCGGCAAAGGCATAGACAATCTTCGCTCCATGACGGATGATACCGTTATGCTCCTGCTTAACGCCTGGGAGGAAGCCTGGAACATCCTCAACAGCAATAAGAGGGATGTTGAAGCAATCGCAGAAGCGAATGAAACGGGCAGCCTTGTCGGAAGCGTCGATATCAAGAGCACCAGCAAGATAGTTTGGCTGGTTAGCCACGAAACCGACTGTACGGCCTGCTATACGTCCGAAACCTACGACGATATTCTTTGCGAACTCCGACTGAACCTCGAAGAAGTACTGCTGGTCGCAGACAGGCTCGATGATGTCGTGGATGTCGTAAGGCATATTAGGGTCGGTAGGAACCACGTTGTCAAGTTCATGACATACACGTGTAACCTCGTCTGTAATAGAGCGGATAGGAGCATCCTCCATATTGTTTGAAGGGATGAATCCGATAAGCTCACGAATCGTCATGAGAGTCTCCTCATCATCATTACAGATGAAATGGCTTACACCACTTACTGAGTTATGAGTCATAGCTCCACCAAGGGTTTCCTTATCCACATCCTCGTTTGTAACCGCCTTAACCACGTTAGGACCAGTTACGAACATCTGGCTCTGTCCCTTCACCATAAGGATGAAGTCGGTAAGTGCTGGTGAATAGCAAGAACCACCTGCACAAGGCCCCATGATTGCGCTAATCTGAGGAATCACACCACTTGCCATCACGTTACGACGGAAGATATGTGCAAAGCCTGTGAGCGACTCTACGCCTTCCTGAATTCGTGCACCACCAGAATCGTTAAGACCAATAATTGGTGCGCCATTCTTGAGTGCAAGATCCTGCACTTTAGCTATCTTCTGAGCGTTGGCAGCAGAGAGTGAACCTCCGAGAACGCTGAAATCAAAAGCATATACAAAGACGATACGACCGTCTATCTTACCATAGCCGGAAATGACGCCATCGCCCTCAAATCGCTTCTGGTCCATTCCGAAATCGTTGCAACGATGCACTACGTGCTTGTCCATCTCGACAAATGTACCCTTGTCGAGCAGGGTTTCTATTCTCTCTCTTGCTGTAAGTTTATTTTGCATTTTCTACCTCCAGTTTAATAAGAACCTGTTCTGCGCGAACTGTATCACCCTCTGCTATGAGGACATCCTTGATTTTACAGTCGGTTGTAACCTTGTAGTTTGACTGCATCTTCATAGCCTCCATCGTGAAGAGCGTATCGCCAGCCTTCACCTTGTCACCTTTCTTGACATATACCTTTACAATCTTGCAAGGCATAGGAGCGGTAACGGTATCTGCCTGAATGGCATCACCCTGATTCTTGCGCATTCTCATATACTTAGCCTGTGAGTCGAGGATATCGATCTGATAGGTTGAGTAATTGAGGTTTACTGAATAATGTTTGCCGCCCTCACCCTTGATGAGCTCGGCGTTATAGGAGTTACCTCCATAGATTAGTGAGCATGTGCCATTCTGAAGCATAGCGATATCGACATCATATACCTTTCCGTCGATGCTGATGCTCACCTTATTCCCCTCCTTACTCAGAAGGGTTACTTCTTGAAGTTTATTTCCAACTTGAATTTCCATCGATTCATTTACCATTGACCATGTACAATGTACAATTTTTCAACGCTCATAGAGCAGTTTCGTTCGTGATTAACGAAATTGTACTTTGTAAATGGTACATTGTACATGTTTAGACTCTCAGTACTCCCTTCTGCAATCCGAAGGCACGCCATCTGCTGATTGCAGAGCCGTCGTTCGTAGGACTTACAGATGAGTTCTCCTCGAGGTTCATGAGATAATCTATATATGCGGCTATGACAGCCATAGGCTCTGAGTCGTTCTTGAAGCCTGAACGTGGGCGAAGACGCTCCTCGTTACGCTCAATAAAGTGGGTATTGTAGTTACCCTCCTTGAACTCAGGTACGTCGATGATACGACGCAGATAGCGGATGTTGGTTGTCAGACCTGTTATCTTATACTCATAGAGCACACGACGCATTCTCTCGATAGCATACTCACGTGTGGTTGCCCAAACGATAAGCTTACCAATCATAGGGTCGTAGTGAACAGGTATCTCATAGCCTTCATATACGTATGAATCGATACGTGTGCCGATACCATGTGGCTCTGTAAGCTGACGGATGATACCTGGTGATGGCATGAAGTTATGCTCGGTATCCTCGGCACATATACGGCACTCTATAGCGTGACCATGCTGACGCAAGTCCTCCTGCTTATAGCGAAGCGGCTGACCGTCAGCTACGCGAATCTGCTCCTTTACGAGGTCAACGCCTACTACCTCCTCGGTTATAGGATGCTCCACTTGAAGACGGGTGTTCATCTCAAGGAAATAGAACTTATGATTCTTGTCAACAAGGAACTCGATAGTACCGGCACCCTCGTAGCCTACAGCCTTTGCTGCTGCTACGGCCTTAGCACCCATCTCCATACGGAGGTTGTAGTCAAGGAATGGTGATGGAGACTCCTCCACTACCTTCTGATGACGACGTTGAACAGAGCATTCACGATCGTAGAGATGAATCACGTTGCCATGCTTGTCTCCGAGAATCTGGAACTCGATATGATGAGGTTCCTCAACGAATTTCTCGATATAAACCGTGTCGTCGCCGAATCCGGACTTTGCCTCGCCGCGAGCTGCGTTATACATCTCCACGACATCTTCCTCACGCTCTATGAGACGCATACCTTTACCACCGCCTCCCATGCTTGCCTTCAGCATCACAGGGAATCCAATCTTACGCGCAACCTCAACAGCCTCTTCGGCACTCTTAAGAGGTTCTTCAGTTCCAGGCACAACGGGTACACCTGCCTTGATCATAGTCTGACGGGCACTAATCTTATCACCCATCAAATCCATGGTCTCAGGCCTTGGACCAATGAACACAAATCCTTCTGCCTCACAACGGCGGGCAAACTCGGAATTCTCCGAAAGGAAGCCATAGCCAGGGTGGATTGCATCCACCTGATGCTTGTGGGCAGCCTCAAGGATGTGGTCAATGTTCAAATAACTGTCAGAGCTCTGGGCTCCTCCGATACATTCTGCCTCGTTGGCGAATAAAACGTGGCGTGATAGGCGGTCGGCAGTACTATAGACTGCAACTGAGCGTATACCCATCTCATAGCAAGAACGCATCACGCGTATTGCTATTTCACCACGATTAGCAACAAGTACTTTTCTAATCATGTATAAATATTTATGTGTTTCCGTCATGCCCGTGATCCCGCGGACACACGTTTAAATCGCAAATGGCAGGTCTTCTGACTTTATCCTTATCCGACACGTCTTCCCGGACAATCATCCAGTGACTTGGTGTGTCGGAGTTGCAAGAAAGGACTCACAGCATCGGGTAATGTTGCAGATTCTCACTGCATTCCCGTCTTAGCTCCGACGCGTGCATTACTTAATGCAAGCATTTTCAATTCAAAAATGCGGCATGAATATGAACGGTGAAGAACCAAATGCGCTGCAAAGATATAAAGAATAATTGAACTAACCAAAAAAAACATAAAAAAATCTCAAAACATGCCCACAAGCCCATACCTTAACGCGAGTTTGAATGGTTTTAAACGCTAAACCGCGAAGTCGCAAAGTTTTTATAATCCCGCATCTTTGTGTCTTTGCGTTCGAAATAAGTTAGTTCGAGGTAAGTCCCAAGTAAGTCCATAGTAAATCCCATGTAAGTCCCATTTTCCTCCCATTCATAATGGGCGATAGGAGTGGAGGCAAAATAGAGGCGAAACGACTTTACTACAAAGCAAAAACAAAAGTGCCTCTGCTATCAAGCAAAGGCACTTTGAAATATAAAATATCATCGAGACAAAGAAGCGATACGGTTATAAACCTTCAATAACTTCATCGTCGTCATCTCCAATTTCTGTATTCACCTCACCATCAATCAAGTATTGTTTGCTAGCCTCCACAAGCAAACCGTTTGTATGCTGAAGCTTATGATCCTTCATAAAGGGTTTAATATATATCTTCTTCATAATCATATTCAGATTAAAATGTTTACTTCATTATTACCTTCTTACCATTCACTATATAGACACCCTTTGCAGGCTTAGCAATACGACGTCCCTGAAGGTCATATACCTTTTCCTCCTCGCTATCTTGCGCATTAATATTATCTACGCCAGTAACAGTTGCGTCAAAGGCGAAGAATTCTTGAGCGGATACGCTACTACCAGAAGGTACAAGCAGATATGCCCTGTTCGCCTTAATAGTACCATTACTGCTAAGCTTATAGAATGCCAAGCCCTTTGTATTCTTATAGTTCAGCACGTATACGTTACCCGGAGCTGGATTTGTAATAGTGGTAGAAGTTCCCACCAGGTTATTGTCGCTGTAATCGTCAGAACTCTCGTTGTCAACCTTAGTCATAGAAAGATTGCCTTCGGTAGGATTCTTCAGCACTACACCCTGCCCCATATTTACTATGCGGTCTTCTATCTCAGTCATTGTAATCTTCGTGTCATTCAGGCTAACCTTATACACATGTGTGCCCTCTGGAGCCTGATAGTTGGCAATATCGCTATAGAATGTTGTCCAGTATGCTCCCTCAAGATTCGCTGCAGCCACATCAAACGTAGAAGGAGCAAGTCTTTCTCTGTAATGTACTGTAATGTTATCAATCTTCACCTCATAACTATCACCATATCCTGGGTGAGTAATTGTCAGACTGGTGGAATTGACATTATTTACAGACCAATCGAAGGCACTACCACTAACCTTGCCAGCAGTACTTTTAATTTGCTTATTGGTATTCGGAAGATAATAACTGAAGTGCAAATCCACTTTCAGAATCTCCGCACCATTATCTGATGCTATGGTAAGGCTATTACCATTATCAATTATCAAACCATTGCTATTACCATTCGTACCTGTTACAATAATGTTGTCCTTCGAATAGTTCAGTTCATTTTTGTCGAGAACAAGAGATACTGTTTTTTCTACTTCCTCTTCAGGCACCTCCACATAATACACTTTGATATTATTAATCTGCCCATTACCATTAGGGGTTGAAATCGTCAAACTTGAAGTGCGGATATTGGTTATTATCCAACTGGTTCCGCTACCATCAACGACTGCGTCATCCAAGCAATTGATTGTCCCATTAAAATCACTACTAAAGCCCAGTTCTACTCTCGAAATTTTCACAGAGTTGTTATTCTTAGAATCTATGGTAATGCTCTTAGTACTATTTAAATACAGGCCATTAGCATTATATTCCATGCCGGTAATGTTAATATTTTTCCCTGTATATTGGTTTGCTGTAGTTGTAGTGAAAGTTTCTGTTTGCACATATTCATCCACTACAGGATCATTGTTTTTGATGTAATAGATAATTACTTTTTGTATCGTAAAATTACCACTCACATTTTCACTATAGATTTGCAAAGATGTAGCATTAATGCCTTCTATGATTTTACTACCATAGTCGATTTCACCTTCTGTTGCTCTCACTTTTTCCAAATTACCGGCAGTACTACCTCCTGTACCTATATTGTACTTTACCTTCGTTATTATCTCATTTTTTTTCGCACTTATAGTAACCGTATTATCACCGTTAATTTTCAAGCTATAACTACCAGCATTATTATAATATTCTGTACCAGAAACCTCGAAATGCTCTCCTGAAAAATTTAGCATTTTTTTAGGCGTACTAATTTCTTCTTTCGACTCCTCAGCCCAAACGCTTACAACCGACATAAGCAACATGGCGAAAATAAAAAATATTTTTCTCATATCTTGGTGTTTTATTTTATAGTTCAATATGTCAACATTCAACCGTCTCATGCTCAACAACCCGATCATAAATTTGCTTACAGAAACATAGATTGCTCAAAACTAATCAAGTCGCTAATACTCTAAACTTTATAGTTGCAACCCAAGACTGCAAATCGAATAGTTGCGTGCTCGATCAATATGTCAACATCTGTACAGAGACAACAAATAGTTCTGGGTGCAAAGATAAGAAAAATTTTAGAATAACAATCATAAAGACACGATTTTTGTCAGCTTTCATCCCATTTTTAACTATAAATGATGCATATAGAGCAACTTAGCGCGAGAATAATACAAGTTTTGGATACAAAAATACAAGAAAAAAAAGAGCGAACGGTCACTCAACGTGAACGTCCGCCCAAAGGTGTTTATTTGAGATATTTGGGAATGGATCTCCAATTTATAGTGAAGAGATAAGAGTGAAGAGCTAAGAATCTATGTTAGCGATAAATGTAACTTTAATTCTTCACTATTCACTTTTCACTATTCACTTAGACAAGTACGCATCTACCTTCTTTGCTGCGTCGCGACCGCTTGCCATAGCACGAACCACGAGGCTTGCACCATTAGCAGCATCACCACATACAAAGACGTTAGATGGGAACTCTGGCTGTTGTGGCTTGAGGAAGCCCATAGCAAGGAATACTATCTCTGCCTTGATGATCTCTGGCTCACCAGCCTCAACCATGATAGGACGACCGCCCTCTGGGTTTGGCTTCCAGTCGATTGGCTGAACACGAACGCCTGTCAACTTGCCATCCTCGCCAAGGAACTCAAGAGAGTTGATATTCCAACGACGAACGCAGCCCTCCTCGTGTGAAGATGTGGTCTTCAGAGTGCGAGGCCAGTTTGGCCAAGGGTTCTGAGGGTCTTCAGGTCCCTCAACAGGTTTAGGCATAATCTCAATCTGAGTAACGCTCTTACAGCCCTGACGATGTGATGTACCGATACAGTCAGAACCAGTATCACCACCTCCGATAACGAGTACGTTCTTGCCCTTTGCAGTTACGCGCTCCTCCTTTGAGAACTCCATACCGGCAAGTACGCGGTTCTGTTGTGAGAGGAGTTCGAGAGCAAGGTGTACGCCCTTGAGCTCACGTCCTGGAATCTTGAGGTCACGTGCTGTTGGAGTACCTGTAGAGATAACGACAGCATCAAACTTTGCGCCAAGAGCCTTCTCCAAATCAGCCTCAGAAACTTTGTCGCCTTCGAAGTTGACAGGAGTGTTATACTTGAACTCAATACCCTCTTCTACGAGGAGGTTGATACGACGGTCGATGACAGACTTGTTGAGCTTGAAGTTTGGAATACCATAACGGAGAAGACCACCTGCAGCCTCGTTCTTATCGAAGACTGTTACCTTGTAGCCCATCTTGTTAAGACGGTTGGCAGCAACGAGACCGGCAGGACCGGCACCAACAACAGCAACGGTCTTGCCATTACGCTTGTACTGCTGCGGAGTGATGAAGTTCTCACGCCAAGCAGCCTCGGTTATTGCACACTCGTTCTCGCGGTTTGTGGTAGCTGCGTGGTCGGTAAGGTTAAGAACGCACGCCTTCTCACAAAGAGCCGGGCAGATACGTCCTGTAAACTCAGGGAAGTCGTTGGTATCGTTCAGACGACGATAAGCCAGTTCCCACTCGCCCTTATAGAGAGCATCGTTCCACTCAGGAGCCTTGTTGCCAAGAGGACAAGCCCAATGGCAGAAAGGTACGCCGCAATCCATACAACGTGATGCCTGTTCCTTGCGGTCGTGTGTATTCAAAGTCTGTTCAACTTCTCCGAAGTCGTGAATACGGTCATTTATTGGTCGGTAACCAGCCTCAACGCGAGGCACGGTTAAGAATGCTTTAGGATTTCCCATCTTTTCATTTACCATTTACCATGTACAATGTACTATTTAACATCGCTCATGGAGAGGGTTATTATTTTATCTTGTTCATTTACCATGTACAATCTTGTATCGCACAACCTTGATTAGCAAGAAATTGTAAATTATTCGCTGAAGCTCATCAAGCTGAAGCAAGTGTACATGGTAAATGGTACATGACTTAATTGTTTATAATCTGCATATCAGCTATCTTCTGCTGGAGCTCGCGGAGCTTCTCTTCCTGAAGAACGCGCTTGTACTCGATAGGAACAATCTGAACGAAGTCCTCGATATAGTGGTTCCAGTCGTCGAGCATACGGCGGGCAAGCTCTGAACCTGTGTAGAGATAGTGCTGACGAACAAGCTCGTGGAGCTCTTTGCGTGCAGATGCCTCTTCAACGAGGTTGATCTCTACCTGATCCATGTTACAGAAGTAGTCGAAGTTGTGGTTCTTGTCCCAGACGTAAGCCACACCACCTGACATACCGGCTGCGAAGTTACGGCCTGTCTCACCAAGTACTACCACACGACCGCCTGTCATGTACTCACAACAATGGTCGCCGGCACCCTCGATAACGGCAATAGCACCTGAGTTACGAACGCCGAAGCGCTCACCTACCCTACCGTTCACATAAAGCTCACCAGTGGTTGCGCCATAGAGACCTGTATTACCAGCGATGATGTTATCCTCAGCAACGAAGTTAGCATCATAGCGTGCTGGTGGGAGGATAGCAATACGACCGCCAGAAAGTCCCTTTCCGAAGTAGTCGTTAGCCTCACCCTCGAGCTTGAGGTTCACGCCATTTACAGCGAATGCGCCGAATGACTGACCTGCAGAACCCTTGAACTTGATGTTGATAGTTCCGTCAGGAAGACCAGCCTCACCATACTTCTTAGCGATAACGCCAGAGAGCATAGTACCTACGGCACGATCTGTATTCTTGATAGCATAGTCGAGGTTCACCTCTTCCTTGTTCTCGATAGCATTCTCGCAAGCCTTGATGATTTCCTCATCCTTAACGCCCTCAACCTTGGTGAACTCACCACGATCCCAATAGAGAGCCTTGTCGGTCTCTGGCTTGTGGAGAAGACGAGAGAAGTCGATTGTGCCCTGCTTTGTTGCAGGATCAGCAGCCTTAACCTCGATAAGGTCAGTACGGCCGATGATATCCTTGAGGTTCTTAACACCAATCTGAGAGAGGTATTCACGAACTTCCTGAGCAAGGAAGGTGAAGAAGTTCACAACGTAGTCTGCATGACCGCGGAACTTAGCACGAAGCTTCTCATCCTGAGTAGCAACACCTACCGGACAGGTATTGGTGTTACACTTACGCATCATCAAGCAGCCGAGTACGATCAAAGGCAGAGTACCGAATGAGAACTCATCAGCACCAAGCATAGCCATAATGATGACGTCGCGAGCAGTCTTGAGCTGACCGTCGGTCTGGAGGCGAACCTGATTACGGAGACCGTTGATAACGAGTGTCTGCTGTGTCTCAGCAAGTCCGATTTCAGGAGAGATACCTGCGAAGCGCATAGAAGAAGCAGGAGAAGCACCTGTACCACCTTCTGCACCTGAGATAACGATGAGGTCTGCCTTTGCCTTTGCAACACCTGCAGCAATAGTACCCACACCACTCTCAGCAACGAGCTTAACGCTAACAGCTGCTGTTGGGTTGATATTCTTGAGGTCGAAGATGAGCTGTGCAAGGTCCTCGATAGAGTAGATATCGTGATGAGGTGGAGGTGAGATAAGAGTGATTCCAGGAATAGCGTTACGTGTCTTGGCGATGATCTTGTTCACCTTGAAGCCAGGCAACTGACCACCCTCACCAGGCTTAGCACCCTGTGCCACCTTGATCTGCAATTCCTCTGCATTTACGAGGTACTCGGCTGTTACACCGAAACGACCTGATGCAATCTGCTTTGTCTTACTTGAAAGGCTAACGCCATCAACCTCAGTATGGTAGCGTGCGTTATCCTCACCACCCTCACCAGTATTACTACGGGTGCCGAGCTTATTCATAGCGATGGCGAGTGCCTCATGAGCCTCGATAGAGAGAGCTCCGAATGACATAGCGCCTGTTACGAAGTGCTTTACGATTGACTCTACTGGCTCAACCTCGTCGATTGGAGTTGGCTTGGCAGCCTTCTTGAATCCGAAGAAGTCGCGGATGAAGATTGGCTTCTCCTTCTCGTCAACACTCTTTGCCCACTCCTTGAACTTGGTATAAGAACCGAGGCGGGTAGCAATCTGGAGGTTGGCGATTGTCTCTGGGTTCCAAGCGTGCTCAATACCATCCTTACGATAGTTGAACAGACCTGTATTTGGAAGGAACTTAGGCATCTCGTCTGGAACGAATGCCTCGTCGTGAAGACGGATAGCATCCTTGGCGATGTCACGAAGACCGATACCGCCGATTGTGCTTATCTCTGTTCCGAAGTATGTCTTGAGAAGGTTCTCTGAAAGACCGATAGACTCGAAGATCTTAGCACCACGATAAGAGCGGATAGTTGAGATACCCATCTTTGACATGATCTTCTTCAGACCCTTGTCAACTGCCTTGATGTAGTTCTTCTCAGCTGTAGCATACTCTTCCTGTACCTGATGTGTCTTAACCAACTGGTCAAGCACGGCGAATGTCATGTAAGGACAGAGGGCTGATGCTCCATAACCAAGGAGCAATGCTGCGTGCATCACCTCACGTATTTCACCTGACTCAACGATAAGGGCTGTCTGAACGCGCTTCTGAACGCTAATCAGATAGTGGTGAACAGCACTTACAGCCAAGAGTGAAGGGATTGCTGCATGTGTCTCGTCGATGTCACGGTCAGAAAGGATGATATAGTTCACACCGCTGTCAACGCTCTCCTCTGCCTTCTTACAGAGATTCTCAAGAGCAGCCTGAAGACCTGCCTCACCCTGCTCTATCTCGAAGAGGATAGGAAGCTTAACGGTCTTGAAGCCCTTGTAGCGGATGTTACAGAGGATATCCAACTGAGTGTTGGTAAGTACTGGCTGTGGCAGACGAACCATCTTACAGTTGCTCTCGTCAGGTGTCAGGATGTTTGTACCAACCGCACCGATATACTCTGTGAGTGACATTACAAGTTCCTCACGAATAGGGTCGATAGCAGGGTTTGTTACCTGAGCGAACTGCTGACGGAAGTAGTTGAAGAAAATCTGTGGCTTATCAGAAATAACAGCAAGTGGAGTATCGTTACCCATAGCTGCAACTGGCTCCTGACCATTTGTACACATAGGAACGACGGTCTTGTCGATATCTTCCTGACCGAATCCGAATGCGCGAAGCTTGCGGTCGTAGTTCTCAACTGAGTTCTCTACCTTACGGCCTGACTTCAGCTTCTCCAACTGTATGCGGTTAGTTGAGAGCCATTGTCCGTATGGATGCTCGTGAGCGAGCTTTTCCTTTATCTCACCATCATAGTAGATCTTGCCTTCCTGTGTGTCGATAAGGAGAATCTTACCAGGCTGAAGACGTCCCTTTGATACTACGTCGCTTGGCTCGAAGTCCATTACACCTACCTCAGATGCAACAACCATCATGCCCTGCTTTGTAATGGTGTAGCGTGATGGACGCAGACCGTTACGGTCAAGCATACCACCTGCGAAACGACCGTCAGAGAACATAAGGGCAGCTGGACCGTCCCATGGCTCCATGAGGATTGAGTGATACTCATAGAATGCCTTGAGGTCTTCTGATATAGGGTTCTTATCGTTGAATGACTCTGGAACGAGGATTGCCATTGCCTGTGGCAAAGACAGACCGCTCATTACGAGGAACTCAAATACGTTGTCAAGTGATGCTGAGTCTGACATGTCATCCTGAAGGATAGGACGAATCTCCTTGATGTCGCCAAGGGCAGGAGAAGAGAGCACAGACTCACGTGCCTTCATCCAACCGCGGTTACCACGAACGGTGTTGATCTCACCATTGTGGCAGAGGAAACGGAATGGCTGGGCAAGCTTCCACTTAGGGAATGTGTTTGTAGAGAAACGAGAGTGAACAAGTGCCAGACCTGATGTGAAGTAGTTATTAGAAAGGTCTGGGAAGTAACGGCGCAACTGACCTGATGTCAGCATACCCTTATAAATAATGTCCGTACAAGAGAGAGAGCAGATATAGAACTCCTCATCCTTGATACGGTTCTCAATCTTCTTACGTACCTTATAAAGAATACGGTCAAAGTGCTCCACATTATCGTCGCTGATACCAGTAACAAACACCTGCTTGATATCAGGCTCAACGTCGCGGGCACCTACACCAAGTACCTCTGGATTTGTTGGCACGTTACGAAGATGAGAGAGTGAAAGTCCCTCACGCTCGATCTCCTCAATCATGATAGAGAGGATTTCAGACTGGCGCTTCTCATCCTTTGGAAGGAACACGAGACCAGTTCCGTAGCGTCCCTTCTCTGGTACTGGAATACCTTGAAGAAGAATAAATTCATGTGGAATCTGCAGGAGAATACCTGCGCCATCACCAGTCTTGTCGCGGGTCTCAGCACCACGATGCTCCATGTTCTCAAGAACACGCAGAGCATTGTCAACCAGTTCATGGCTCTTGTTTCCGTGGATATTCACCACCATGCCGACACCACACGCATCGTGCTCATACTCGGCACTATACAATCCATTTCCCATATTAATATCTTTTTAAACAGTAATGATTTTTTAAGTTCATAAATTTCTTTTATGGCGAAAGGCTAATAGCAAATGACAAAAGACTTTAGCCTTCTACGTTATCCCTTTAACCTTTTGACTTTAGACCTTTGTCTTTAGCCTTTACATTGACTTTTGTTAAGTAAAATCGCTGTTTGCTTTCAAATTGCTTGCAAAATTACTAATTTTCTTTCATTTTGCAAAGTTTTGAATAAATTATTTTTTCTTCTCTTTCCTAAAAAACACCCCAAAATAACAGATTGTAAGTATTTTTACTTCCTTTACTTACACTATGAAAGTATTTTCACGTATTTTTCTTACAATATGCGTTTTTACATCAAAAAGTAGGTTTTCTCTTGAAAATTTGGTCGTTTTTTTCAGGTGAAGTAACATTCTATGAAAAATGGAAATCTCCCTTTGAAACTCCGAAGCTTCTCCATCGTTTGTCCATCAGTAGTACATAGATACTCCATCGAAACTATGGAGTATCTATGGAGTATGTATGGAGCATCTATGGAGTATCTTCGAAGGAAGAACAGACCTAAAGCATAGAAAACTCCCCTTCTCTCAGCACTAAAGACAAAGTGTCTTAAGGTTTAGAGAAGGGGAGTTAGAGGATAATATTCATAAACACCTATAAAAATCAATAGGTGATTATATCTTCTTTTTTTATATTTCTTTTATATTTGCCATCTTTGTTTTTTGTTATGATCCATACGCCATACAATTTCTGATTACGAATTTCATCCCATGAATGATTTTTCACATCTTCATTCCTTAATAGGAAGAAAAAACAAGTATCAGTATGGTTTCTGTCAAACAACATACTCTCGATTATTAAGCCCACAGAATCTGGATATATTTTTTTTTCGCCAGCATGGTTATCATTCCATAGACAATAATCTTTATTATTATATAGTCTGCTGTCTTCATTATACCATAGTAGAGGTTTCAATAGACAATAAGCACTATCAATATTGTTATATGAGGATACTCCTACAAACAATGTATCATTTGTGCAGTTTTTAAAATGTACATTGGTCTCAAAATCCATTACGCAAGACGATAATAGAGAAGCAATTACCGAGATGCATACAAATGTTTTCTTATGTATATTTCTTATATGCATATTCATATGTTTTTTAGCAAACATTATTTTAAATTGGTTATTAGAGGTGCAAAAAAGTGGTTGTACTTATAGTAAGAAAATATGTAAAAAGATGACCATAAACACACTTTAACGACTGAACATAAAAAGATATTTGTGACTATCGTTTCGTAACGATATGAGTATAATTCATGTCTTTTCAAGAAATCTTCACTATACCGAGTTTTAAATTACGGAATATATTTCCTCAATCGAATATGCTTTTTCTCTGTATCGGAATTGGTTTATCAAAGAAATAGTAGCATCCTTGCACGAAGAAAGAAGTGAGTGTCAGCTTCTAAAAGGCTGGCGCACGGTCTTTGATCCTTTGAGTGCAAAGTTACAAACTTTTTCTTTCTTCTCCAAAGAAAACCACATTTTTTTCATTTTGCCCAAGAAATGCCTTGTATCTTCTTCCCTTGTTTCTCCTATGTTCCTCCTAACCAAACTCGATGAACCTCCGCTTTTTCTCTTATAAAGGATAAGAGCTTCATCGAGTTTGGTCAGGAGGCACAAGGGAGGAGCATAGGAGGAAGAACAGACCTAAAGCATAGGAAAATCCCACACCGCCAAGGAATTCAGAATGAATTGATGGAGGTGTGGGAATGAGAGAGTCAAGACATAAAAAGTTACTTATATTGAATCTTTTTGAAGGCCTATAGTGTATTTATAGTACTTTTCAAATCTAGTACCATCTGGCGTGTAATATTTCCATTTACCCACTTCACAACTGCCTTCACCATCTCTACTATCAAAAAAAGTTGAATAACCCTCTCCGCATAGACCTCCATTCTTATAAAAAATCTTTCTATAAACTATAGAGTCTGGAATGGTCATAAACCCAAAACCATATCTAACTATATTCTTGGTATTTTTTGATACCTCATAATATTTAATAAAAACATTGTCATTTTGAAACTGCTCTTTGATAATTTCAAACAAGCTGTCCTCTGGTACAGATTTGGAAACTATGACCAATGAATCTTTATCAAATTGTTCTTTAATCATATTTCTTATGCTATCTTCATAAGTCTGTCTATTTGTAATGGAAGACTTGCTCGTGCATGAAAAAAATATTAATACTATAACGGGAAAAAACATGTTTTTTGTCATACATACATCTTTATTATTACCTTACTCTTATTGCATCACATGGATTTATAATCGTTAGAGAGCCTTGTAATTGACTTTTGTTTTGCCAAATAATATCAATATGGCATTATTCTTAGTTGTTTCCAAATTGGATGTTTCTTGTATTTCTTGTAGGCAATCTTTGGAACATAAATGCATGCATTCCTTAGGTATTTGAATCCGACAAAATAATCATCTTCATCGCTTTTTAAAATTTCTTTCATATTCTATTAGAGAACGCTTTTTCTCTCAATTTAGTTACAGAAGCAGGTATTGTTGAGCTTGCACTTCCTACAAGCAATTCATTGGTTTTTGAATCGATTATTGCATGCGAATTATCCCTGGAATCATAATAAGGGTTTTGTGGGGAAACATTAATGCTAATAAGATTAGAATTATCAAATGCATCAGAATTAATTGTTTTTACAGAAGCTGGTATATATACACTATCCAGATTCTCACAATCAGCAAACGTATTAGAAACAATATATTGTAAAGTATTTGGCAGTTTTACATATTGTAAGTCTTTTCTAAAACAGAAAGCATATGCTTGAATCAAATATACAGGCATATTTTCTCCATTGACAAGAATAGAATCTGGGATAATAAGCCTATTGCATATTTTCGAAGTGTCCGCAAAACCCATACAAATTACTCCTATGGCGTTAGGCAAATGTAAATATCTAACATTGTCTTGTATTGCTTGAATGGCATGAGATACACAGAAAAAGCATATAATTAATAGTATTCGCATAGCAGTCTTACTTTAATATGTTTTCGGTTATTGCTTATAACCGAGGGCAAAAATACTAAAAGTTTTTCAAATCAGGCAACTTCTTCAAACAAAAAAGTTTCAACTATACAAAATTCCCCTTAAACTATGCCCATTTGCTTTCCCACTAAAAAATCTTCCTACTGCAAAAATGGTCGCAATTGCGACTAAATTTGCAGTGGTAAATAAAAACTTGCTTTAGCCTGATTAGCCTTGCGGTAAAAATTGTACATTGTACATGGTCAATGTACCATTTTCATCAAGCTAAAGCAAGCCATTTTTGACTATTATTCTTTATCTTCCCTAAAATCCGCAACTATCATCCAATACACGATTAAGGGTAGATTTATGAGTCGTTAGTAGCAGCTTTCAGTAAAAAGCAACAGCACAACATCAATATGTAGCCACCATCCCCTTACCCCACGA
>Ga0256405_10005138_pt1 | contig 23207 bp, 27 predicted proteins | sample RumenRJG_02DNA_FD_189096 | JGI IMG/M metagenome (GOLD analysis project Ga0256405, IMG submission 189096) | Bovine rumen microbial communities from Lethbridge, Alberta, Canada - RJG_02 | ecosystem: Host-associated > Mammals > Digestive system > Stomach > Rumen | place: Canada: Alberta... | reverse complement strand
TTTCATCTATCCTTAACATAATGGGTGCTCGTTTCCGGGAGATAGGTATCATTTTTGCCAAACGTAGAAAAGTCCTCTATTGCATTTCTTTCGTATTTGTGATATTATATAATAACAATATAGATAATAAGAGGTCAACTGTATGAAAAAATACCTTATTGTAGGCACAGGCGGCACGGGTGGACCGATAGGTGCCTACCTCGCAAGTGCCGGAAAAGATGTTACATTTATTGCGCGGGGAGATAATCTGGACGCTATTAAAAAACGCGGGTTAAGAGTGATACGCCCGAATGATGAGTTCACGCTTACTCATCTCAAAGTTTCTGATCTTGGGAGCTATTGTGTTCAACCCGATGTTATCTTTGTTTGTGTAAAGAGCTATTCGCTTGAAGCTATAATACCTGATCTTCAGCGTATCTCGGGCAGGGGTACGATCATTATTCCGATATTGAATGTATTTGGAACGGGCGGTATGCTGCAGAAATTTTTTCCGGATACTCTTGTTACAGACGGCTGTGTCTATGTTGCTGCAAAAATAAAAGAGCCGGGCTGCATACAGATGTACGGAGATATCATGCAAGTGATCTTTGGAGTACGCGATAAAGCTGAATACAGAAACGAGCTGAAAGAGATCGAAGCCGATCTGAATGAAAGTGGTATTGTGGGAATACTTTCCGACAATATAGCAAGGGACGCACTGCTCAAATTCTCTTATGTTTCTCCGCAGGGAGCCTGTGGTCTGTACTATGATGTTCCTGCCGGTGAAATACAGAAGCCCGGAGAGATACGAGACTGTTTCGCGGGGCTTGTACACGAGATAGATACTATCGCAGATGCAATGGATATACACTTTGCCGAAGATATTGTAAAGCGTAATATTGATATACTCGATACTCTTGTTCCTACTGCAACGACATCTTTGCAGAGAGATATAGCGGCGGGTCACGAATCGGAAATAGACGGTCTTATCTATGAAGTGATAAGACTTGCTGACAAGTATAGTATTGAAGCTCCGATATACAGAAAGATTGCGGGTGCTCTGAAAGAAAGGCTTTCAGGTCAGATTAATTAAATAGTGCTTGACACGGATCGCTGATTGTGATATAATAAAGCATATTATAACTATATGAATAAAAGGATATGGCTTTGTGTTATCTGAAAAGAGGACAAAAATGCAATTCAAAGTAGAAAATGCTGTACTTGACAGCGGCGTAAAGATCATCTTTGCTGTAATGGAAAATATCGACAATACCAGTGAGAACGCTCAGTGGCGTGAGTACCGCGAAAAGAGGCTGGAGGAATTATATGTGCAGTATGAGGGGATAGACGTTCATGCTGACCCGATACTCGAAGGCTTCAACATACTGCACGACAATGTTGGAGTAAAGCGCCGCAAGAACATTCCAGCAAGTGAGAACCTCATAAAACTGCTGCTGAAAAATCAGGGAATGTTTTACATAAACAAGGCAGTGGATATCTATAATCTCGTTTCCCTTGAAACAAAGCTTGCTCTTGGCGCACACAACATCGATAATGTCAGCGGCGATGTGACTCTGCGCTTTACAGACGGCACGGAGAGATATATTCCTCTCGGTCAGGGGCAGCCTGTACCTGTTGCACCGCACGAATACTGCTACTGCGACGATGACAATGAGGTCTTGTGCAGGCTCGAAATACGGCAGGTCAACAAGACCCGCGTTGACGAAAACACCTGCAATATCTTCTACATTATTCAGGGAAATGATGCAACACCCGACAGCCTTCTGAACGATGCGGCGGAGCGCATTATCACACTTACCGTGAAATACTGCGGAGGCAGCGGTCGTATCATAAAACCGGAAGTGATATGACTAAAAAGACCGTTCACTTAAATGTGAGCGGTCTTACATTTTATTCTCCCGTGCTTTCGACTGTACCTTCATATCCGAGTGAAGCGATAAGCCGCAGTGTATCGTCGATACTCTGACCGCCGGCGGTGAGATAGCCTGCCGCGAATATCGAATCGACGATATCGAACAGCGTTTCCTCCCGTCCCACGAAATACACTTCTCTGCCTGCCGCACAGCGAATATCCGCTTTCGGCAGCATAAGTCTCGCAAGGCACAGCACCTTTAAGCAGTATTCCGTTGTCAGCCTCGGGGGGTTCTGTTCCGCAAGGAGCGTTCCATTTATCGGCAGGAGAAAATTTATCGGTACAGACTGCGGCGATATCTCCCGTATATCCAGCAGCATATCCGCTGCATCTTCCTCACTCTCGCCCATGCCGATTATGCCGCCGCAGCATATCTCGAACCCGACGCGTTTCAGCATACGAAGATTTTCGATGCGCTGTTCGTAGGTGTGGGTCGAGCAGATGTTTGGATAGTATCGGCGGCTCGTGTTGAGATTGTGATTTATGCGGTCAAGCCCCGCGTCTCTGAGCATTCGCGCCTGCTTCTCCGTGAGAAAGCCTATTGAGCAGCAGATGTGTGTTCCGGTTTGCTTCATTGCTCTTATTCTGTCTGCAAGCTCCGCTATCTCACCGTCGGTGAAACTTATGCCGCTGAGTCCGATGCAGTGTCTTGCAAGATGCTTCTCGTTTACGACATTGTTGTCGGCGTACAGCTTCTCGGCGGGAATGCTGCGGTATTTCTCGATATCGGCTTCCGACCTGCAGGACTGGGCGCAGTAGGCACAATCCTGCGAACAGTTCCCGCTGCGCACATTTGTGAGGAGCTGCACGCTCACCTTGTTGCCCTTGTATTTTCTGCGCAGCACACCAGCCTTCTCTATCAGCGCTTCGAGCTGTTCATCGGGCGTTTGCAATAATACAACAGCTTCTTCTCGTGTGAGCGGACGCTCCTCGCTGTAACTGTGCAGTATCTCGTCATATCTCGGCAATTACTTCCACCTCGACAAGAACATTTTTCGGAAGCGTTTTTACTGCCACACAGCTTCTTGCGGGAAGAGATGTGAAGTATCTGCCGTAGATCTCGTTGAAAGTTCCGAAATCCCCCATATCCGCGAGAAAACAGGTGGTCTTCACCGCTTTTTCAAATGACGAGCCTGCGGCTTCAAGCACCGCGCCGAGGTTCTTCATCACCTGTTCGGTCTGTCCGGCTATGTCTGCGGCTTGAACTGTGTTCGTTTCGGGGTCAATGGCGATCTGTCCCGATGTGAAAACGAGACCTCCGATGACTATCGCCTGTGAGTAGGGACCTACCGCTGCGGGAGCGTTGTTTGTGTGGATCTTTTGCATTGTAGTTTCCTCCAAGTTTTTTTATTTACGACTGAATACCCGTCTTATATTTTGCATTTGTTTCGATGATCTCACGAAGAGCTTTGAGAAATTCACCGACTTCTTCCTCTGTTGTAAGGTGGCTCAGGCTGACGCGGAATGAACGCAGCGCGTTTTTCCTGTCGTGGGAAACTGCAAATACAGCTCGTGACGGTGTATTCGGCACTGAGCAGGCTGATTTCACGGAAATGCGGATCCCGCGTTTATCCATAAGCTCCTGCATTTGTTCACCCTTGATACTGCTCACCGAAATATTGAGTATATGCGGCACAGCGTCAGCCGGGCTGTTGATGCGGACTTGCGGCATTTTTACAAGCTCGGCTCGCAACTCGCTGTTCAGTTTTTCCACATAGTTTCTGCGCAGGTCAAGTTCATTCAGCGTGATCTCAAGCGCAGTCCCGCAAGCGGCAATTGCAGCTGTGTCGGGAGTTCCGCTGCGGTATATGGTGGTGCTTGCGCCGCCGTGAATGAGCGGTTCGAGAACGATGCCTTCCCGTTTGTACAGTACCCCGCAGCCCTTCAAACCGTTGAACTTGTGCGGTGCGAAGCTTACGGTATCGGCTCCCGCGAATGAGAACGCGGTCTTTCCTATCGCCTGTGTCGCGTCAACGTGCAGTCGGCAGTTCGGATATCCTTTCAGAATTTCCGCTATTTCGGCTATCGGCTGTACCGTACCGAGTTCGCTGTCAACGGCGCACACTGCACACAAAACCGTGTCCGCACGCAGCAGGCTGCGCAAGTTATCAAGGTCAGCTTTGCCGTTCGGAAGTATATTCACAAGGTCGATCTCGTATCCCTGTTCCTGCAGGAAAGTAAGTGCTCCGCTGACCGACGAATGCTCGAGGAATGTGGAGATGATGTGCTTTCCGCGGCGGCGGTTCGCAAAGGTAAGTCCCTTTATAGCAAGATTATTTGCTTCGCTCGCGCCGCTTGTGAAGATAAGCTCGTCCGGCTGTACACCGAGCATTCCGGCAATATCGGATATCGTATTGTCGATGACAGCTTTCGCGGCTTTTCCGTCGGAATGGGCGGAGTTTGGATTCGCGAAATGCCGCGCCGAAATATCTGTGTAGGTTCGCAGAACACGCTCATCCGGCGGCGTGTCCGCAGTATAGTCGAGGTATATCACAGCTCCACCTCCGCCGCGTCAGTGGGCATTCGGGTATTGTATTCCTCGATAAAGCGGTGATAGTCGCTGCCGAGATGATACGACAGCATCGAGCCGATATCCACATTCTCGACGCTGTGAAAAATGCTCATGTCGATATTGGGGTCAATGCGTCTCAACCCTTTGAGCAGGTGCTTGACCTCCTGACGCTTAGAGCCGCCGCCGCCGTTGTCGCACATTGTGCAGTTCTCCGTAAATCTGCACGCGCACTGGATAAACTGCAGGTCGTTCCGGAGCCGCCACTGTATTATATCGTGCTCGCGGACAAGGTACATCGGGCGTATGAGCTGCATAGGCGAATAATTCTCGCTGTGCAGTTTCGGCATCATCGTCTGTACCTGCGAACCGTACAGCATACCCATTACTATCGTTTCTATAACATCGTCGAAGTGGTGTCCGAGGGCTATTTTATTGCAGCCGAGAGCCTGCGCGTTCTTATAGAGATATCCTCGCCTCATTCTCGCACAGAGATAGCAGGGGTTGTTATCGACTTTCGCCACAGCATCGAAAATACCGGTCTCAAACATTTGTATCGGTATCTCAAGCAGCGCCGCGTTCTCGATGATCTTCTGTCTGTTTATCTCGTTGTATCCGGGGTTCATAACGAGGAAAACCACCTCAAACGGTATCTCGCCTGACTGCTGCAAATGCTTCATACAAAGCCCCGTAAGCATTGAATCCTTGCCGCCGGAAATGCACACCGCGATCTTGTCGCCGGGCTGTATCAGCCGATACTTTTCTATTCCTTCCAAAAACTTTTCCCACACCGGTTCTTTAAATTCCGTTATGACGGAAAGCTCGTATTTGTTTGTTGTTTCCATTCTGTCACCTGTAATATTCCGTTCGCCGCAGGTCGGTGTACGGCTTTTTCTTTCGTATTTCCGTCGATCTGTGCAGGTCGATCTCAGCGTATATTATCTGTTCCCGGTCGTTCGCTTTTGCAGCCACATCGCCGTTTGCGCCGACAACTGCCGACTGCCCTCCAAACACCATTTCTCCTTCGATCCCGACACGGTTGCACATTGCGACAGCAACGCTGTTCCGGAACGCATCGACCCGGACTTCCCATTCGAACATTTCAAGCGGTTCCGTCTCCGTGTTGGCGGTAGGTATCAGTATCATCTCCGCGCCCATAAGCGCCTCGGTGCGCACGCTTTCCGGGTAGTGCCGGTCGAAGCAAACGACAATGCCGATCTTTCCGATATCCGTGTCGAACACCCTGAAGCCGTCATTTGAAGGTGCATAGTAGTCCTGCTCGTAAAACTGCGGAGCCTGTGCGATATGCATCATTTTCTGCGTACCGATAACAGCACCGTCCCTGCCTATGAGCAGGCTTGCGTCATAGTGCTTCCCGTTCTCTTCGAGATAGATGTTCGGGACTGCCATAATGTTGTTTTCCTTGCAGGCTGCGGAGAACCGGCGGACAATATCGCTGCCGATGTCAACCGCATAGCCGCTTACATCTTGCCTCGGATACTGCGGGAAGAACTCGGTAAGATGCACCTCCGGGAACAGTATCAGATCGGCACCGTTTTTCGCAGCTGTTTTTATCGCAGCGAGGCTTTTCCACAAATTATCGGATATGCAGCCCTCGTTTTTCATCTGAAACATCGCTATTCTTGCCATATATACGCCTCAATTTATAACATATTATGCAGATAGAATATATAGTATATAATAACACTTTGGGAGTCTTTTGTCAAGAATAATGTCATATAATCAGCAATACTGAATTTTCTGATATGAAAATTATGATCAATCTTCACAAATCAATCTGATAACTGCGAAGTAAAGGCGTGCAAAGCTCCAAAAAAGGTCTCCGGTCATTGACAAATCGTGTCTTTCGGATTATAATTTACAACAATAACTATATAACATATAGAAATAATATGATATGAGAAAACTTAACAGAGGTGAATTAAAGTGTCTGAAAAAACAATTACAGCAGCGAAATTCCTTGATCTGAACATCGGAAATGTGACTTTTGTCGATGTCCGCGAAAAGGACGATGTTCTTGTCCACCCGCTCGGAAACGCGGTGAATATCCCATTTTCGCTGCTTTCAAAGCACATTGACGAAATACCGAAAGACAAGCCTGTGTATGTGATATGCTCGGTAGGTGATCTCAGCGAGGAGGTCGTGGAGATACTTGCCGACAGAGGTTATGATGCATATAGTATCGAGGGCGGCTTCAAAGCGTATGAGCAGGCTGTAAAGGAAAAAGTCATAAAGGTCGATGCAAAGGGGCTGAAATGCCCGGGACCTATCGTGAAGGTGGCTGATGAGATGAGTCAGCTCTCGGTAGGACATCATATTATCGTGGAGGCGACCGAGGAAGCGTTCACCTCCGATATTGCAGTGTGGTGCGAACGCACGGGAAACAAGCTGATAAAGCTCAACCTCGCCGGTTTCCTCAAGTTTAGGATGTCTTTGCATATAGTGTTCCTTGTAGTGCCGGGATATAAAACTTTGCGATGCCGTTAGTTCAGAATTCATATCCCACGGCGTTACTTGTCGCGACATATACCTATCTGACTGGTGTTTCATATAGTTTCTCCTCTGTGTTGGTATACACAGATTATACACTAAAAACCAACACTATGCAAATAGGGATTTTTTTTAACAAGCGCACAAGCCCGTAAGTCTGTGCGCTTTGATTTATATTTCTTCTTGACATTTCGTTGGATCCGTTATATCATAAAAATGAATGTTTTCGTGTAAATCTTTTCGCAGCAGTCATTCGCAGTCTCTTACTGCTGCCGGTTTTGTCAAATGCCGAAAAATGGCGGAGGTATCGTTATGACTCGTTCTGTTTATCCCGTACTCGGTACGGAAATCGATCTGCCGTTCTATCTTACGGGTATCGGCACCACCGACCCGGAATATCATATTATACGCACCGAGGGGCTTACATCTCATCAGATAATGTTTACTACAGGCGGCAGCGGCGTGCTCATCGCAGAAGGCAAGATATATCCGCAGACGGCGGGCGTATGCACATTTATCCCACCTGCCGTTCCGCATGAATACTACCCGGAAAACGGAAACTGGCAGACATCATGGGTAGTGTTCAGGGGCAGTTTGCTTCCGCAGATAATGCGGAAAATGGGATTTTCAGGCATTATGTCATCTAAGCAGGTGAACACCAATGAACTTGCACATATCTTTTCTGCGATGTTTACGCTCGCAGGAGAATACGGCAAAGCCGAAAAATGCTCGGAACTGCTGTATTCATATATACTTGAAGCCAAGCGGCTGTTTTCGGACAGTGCAGCTGCCGCAAACGACCACATCGGAAAGGCGGCGAGTTTTATGGAAAGCGGGTATGCCCGTGACCTTACGCTTTCGGAGATAGCTGCCGCAGCCGGACTATCCGAACAGCATTTCTGCCGTGTATTCAAGCGTGATACAGGCATGACGCCGATAGAATTTCTGATCAAGAAGCGTATTGCGGAAGCCAAGGCTCTTCTCAGAGACACCGATCTGCCTGTTTCGGAGGTGGCGGGAGCTGTGGGATTCACAGACAGGAGTTATTTCACATCTGTATTCCGGAAATATGAGGGATTCTCGCCCTCGGAATACAGGAAGACTTCGCGCTAAAATATTCATACTGCGCTAAATATTTATCCTTGACCTATGCCGTTAAACAGGGTAAAATGTAGGTGAAAGGCAGAGCGCGCTCTGCGCTGAAACAACGGTCTTATGCGAAAGGATATTATATGAGAGCAGTCAAAAAAGCAGCATTGTTTCCGGCAGTATCGGCGCTGGCATTATCATCACTTGCAATGCCGGTCACTGCTTCGGCGGAGGAAAAGAATATGACGGTAAATATTGATATGACAACTGCGTCGCTTGCGGAAAATACACTGTACAAGGGCTTCGGGCTGATTAGCGCGAACAATTCTTCGCGGCTGCTGCTCGATTACAAATACGAACAGCCGGAGAGATATGACGAGATATTGAATTACCTTTTCGGGGAAGACGGACTGGACATCTCACACATAAAAGTGGAAATGGGAGCTGACATAAACTCTTCCTCCGGCACGGAGCCTGCGACTATGCGCTCCGCGGACGAAAAGGCGGACGTTACCCGCGGCGCGGGATTTCAGCTTGCCGCAGATGCGAAAAAGATCGCCCCCGATATTACCCTTGACATGCTCTGGTGGAGCGAACCGCGCTGGGTGACAGACTCGGACGATGTTTATGCCGCACGTTACAAATGGTACCGCGAGACCCTGATCTCGGCTTACGAGACTTACGGCTTGCAGTTCGACTATGTGAGCGCCACACGAAACGAGCGAGCAAATGACCCGGACTGGACGATATATCTTTCCGCACATCTTAAAAGTGACAGCGGCACGCCCTACGACTTCTCGAAGATAAAGATAGTTGACGGCGAGGCGGTCTGCACATGGGGCATATCAAAGGCTATGCTCGAAAATGAACAGCTCCGGGACGCGGTAGATGCTGTTGGAAGCCACTACACATCGTGGTCTGACGAGAACACAAGGAAATTACAGCAGGAATACGGCAAGGAAGTCTGGTTCTCCGAGGCAAGCTCACCTATGAGCTATGCGCAGGGAACATACCGATATGACGGGAACGGTTCGGGAATGGGCGATATAAACGGTCTGCTCGATATCGCGAACCGTATCATCACAATGTATCCCGGCGGCGGTATGACGCTTTACGAGTTCCAGCCGGCAGTAGCTTCGTATTACAGCGGCGCGACATACTCGCAGAAGCAGCTTATCCTTGCGGACGAACCGTGGAGCGGGTATTACCTGCTCGACAGCGGTTTCTATATGGCGCTGCATTTCTCCCGATTCATAAGACCCGGCTGGGCGTTCGTTGACAGCGCTTGCGCGGCAGACGGAAAAGCCGGCGGAGACGGTCACGCAGTGGTGGATTCCACGTACAGCTATATGACCTGCACCGACCCGATGACCGGCGATTACAGCACGGTCATCACCAACACTACCGACAGTCCCATAACATACACGTTCAATGTCACGGGTACCGAAAAAGCGAATTCTCCCGTGAATGTATGGGAGACAAAGGGTCCTGACGGCGGAGCGTGGAACGAGAACTATTTCAGACTTCGCGAAACGATAACTCCCGCAAACGGCAGCTTTAAAGTCACAGTTCAGCCCTATTCTATGATAACGCTGACAACGCTTGAAACCGAACGCGGTGAGTTCAGGGAATATGAGAGCAGCCTGCTTGAGCTTCCTTATACCGACGATTTCGAGTACAGCGGCGAGTACCTTGCCGCACGCGGAGGCGCTCCCCGCTATACCACGGACGAGGGCGGAGCTTTCGAGGTAGTGACCGACGATGACGGAAACAAGGTGCTTATGCAGAAGATCACCGAATCCACCCACGCCGAGGAATGGGGCAGTACACCCTCTCCGGTCACTAATTTCGGAGACGACAGGTGGTTCAACTATTCCGTCAGCGCGGACGTGAAGTTTGCGGACAGCGGGGAGCCCGACAAGAACAGCACCGCAGTGGGACTGCGGTATAACCTTGCGGACAGCGGAGCAAGCGGCTGGAGATTACAGCTGAATGAAGCCGGTGAATGGCGGCTGCGGATAGGCACAAAGCCTGTTGCAACGGGAACTGCCGTGCTGAAAGACGGCTGGAACAGCATAAAAATAGAAGCCGTGTACAATACGATACGCGGCTATGTGAACGGCGAGCTTGTGACGGAAGCTGACGGGAATACCGAGGGATATGTAATGCAGTCTGCGGGTCGTGCCGCACTTTACAGCAGCTATTACAACAACTGTTTCGATAACGTCAGGGTGGAGCCTGTTGAGGGCGCGGAAACATACATTACCCGCCTTGACGATACCGACGAAGGTATAACATACAGCGGTGACTGGTCACACAGCAAAATGGACAGCTTCAAGAACTACAAACGGACGATATCCGCAGGAAATTCCGGTGCGTCGGTGAGCATAGACTTTGACGGCACAGGTATTTTGCTGATAGGCGCGGAAAGCGGAAACGCGGTCATTGACACGGAACTTGACGGCAATGCAAAGGACAGTGCTTTTTCAGTCCCTAAAACTTCCAACAGACAGGCTTTCTATGCCGTTTACGGACTTGACAGCGGTCATCACACGCTTACTGTTACCGTAAAAGAAGGCTCGCTGATACTCGACGCGGCAGAGGTGATCCTTGACAGCACGCAGGCTGAAAAGCTGATTGCTTCCGTATCTGCGGAGAGTGAACCCTTAGTAAATGATCCCACTGTACAGACCGAGGAAGCCACAGATGAAAGCAATGTGCCGGAAACCGATCCCGAACCGTCCGTACCTCAAAACGAAAAAGACAACGGGAAAGACAGTTCAAGTCCCCTGATACCGATAGCGATAGGTATAGGCGCAGCGGCAATCGCGGGGATCGCTGTCATATTTTTAAAGCTGAGGAACAGCAAGCATTAAGGCGAAGATGTTCGAGAGTGCCCAACGATACAGATTTGTTTCATTCCAATTTATCGATAATATTCGGCTCTTGTCCGGTAGGTTTGGCTACCCACTTTTACCGGAGAAGAGCCTCTTTTTTCGTTTATTTTTCCGATATCAATTGTAATACTGCAACAACAAATTGCCAAAATGCCGAAAAAGACTTTACAACCATGCTCAAATATGCTATAATATATACAACACGATCTGAAAATTGTGTGAAATTTTACGGAAAGGTCTTGACAAAACTTTAATGGCTATGGTGTGCTGCACTCGAAGCAAGCAAGCAGAGGTAACCCTGCCTTTTTGTCATACCAAAAATCAAATATCGGCTGTTATGCCCATGACTGCTGTATTATAATTACAGACACGGGCTTTTTGTGTTTCAGATCGTGCATGACCAACCTTGAAAAGAACAAGCAGGCAAAGAAACCGCTTCCGTTTGAGCTCTCTCTGTTCTTTGAAGAGGATTCGGTGATTATCATTGAGCGCGATGCCGGGCGAATTGTTCAATATAACGGATCCGAATATGCAGATAAAGGGATTGAGCAGCTTTATTCTGAGCGGACTTATGGCAGCGCATGATGAAAAAAGCCTGTCTTGTGACGACAGGATATAACCGCAGCATGATACGCTTTTCAAAGTCCTGAACCAACGGGAGGTGTTGCTATGAATGTATATGATTTTGACGGTACGATCTACTATCCCGACTGCACTATAAGCTTTGCGGTATGGTGTGCGAACCGACACCCGAAACTGTGGTTCACCTTTGCTCCGAAAGCAATAAGGAACCTTATTCAGTATAACAAGGGAAAGATGGAAAGATACAAATTCGAGCGTCAGTTTTTCAGCTTCCTCGGAATGATCGACGATTTTGACGAGCAGATAGAGAAATTCTGGGACAAGCACGAGAAAAGGATATCCGCATGGTATCTTGCTCAGAAGAAGCCGGACGATCTTATCATAAGCGCGTCGCCGGACTGCATAATCGCACCGATCGCAAGAAGACTCGGCGTCAATTATATCGCGTCTGAGTATGACCGTGAGATGAACGTCTTTATCAACAATCTGATGTTTGCAAGAGAAAAAGCGCATTATATAAGGGAGCAGGGGTTTCCGATGATAGAGAACTTTTACTCCGATTCGCTGTCCGATACACCTCTTGCTCTTTGTGCGGAAAAGGCTCATCTTATAACCAATAAGGCGCAGAAGGTGAACGATTGGCCGGATCTTGACGATAAAACGCTGGAAAAGGTTTATAGCAAGACAGACACGGGAACTAAAGTGCATCTGAAATAAACGGAGTACATTTATGTATGTGATAGTATATGATTTCGGAACGAGTGCAGTCAAGACCTGCCTCTTTGAAATAAGTACGTCTATACGTCTTTTATGTCATTCCAACGCGGAGTACGGTCTTTATATCCTTGAAAACGGCGGAGCCGAACAGGACACCGAAGAATGGTGGTCAGCAATAACAAAAACAACGAAAGAGCTTTTTACCGGGACTGACGTAAAGCCCTCCGAGATCGCCGGTATCTCCTTCTGCACGCAGATGCAGAGTGTAGTGCTGGTTGACAGGGACGGGAATGCTCTGCGCCGCCCAATGAATTTTCTTGACACAAGGGCAGTAAATGAGTTTAAAGAAGGGCTCGGAAAAGGTCTTATAAAAGTATCGGGCTGCAATGCGGTTAAGCTGCTCAGAAACCTTGCCGTCAACAAAACAGCCTCAATGAGCGCAAAGGATCCTGTATATAAGTACAAATGGGTCGGGAAGAATGAGCCGGATATTTTCAGACAGGTATATAAGTGGCTCGATGTGAATGACTATCTGCGGGCGCGATGTACGGGCAATATCGCGAGAACAGTGGATTCGGCTTTTTCGACCTTCCTTTATGACACGCGAAAGGGCAAAGAGGGCTGGAATACCGGGCTTGCGCGTATGTACGGTGTGGATACCGCACATTTACCCGAGCTGATAGAATGTACAGATGTGGCAGGAAAGCTTACCGCAAAGGCGGCGGAGGAGCTCGGGCTCCCGGAGGGAATACCGGTTTTCGGCGGAGGAGGAGACGCAACGCTCACAGGTATCGGCGCAGGCTGTACCGCAGTCGGTCAGACACATATCTATGTCGGTACATCGGGCTGGGTCGTCACGCTCATGGATCATCAGGCGGTTGATCCGCTGAACAGTATGACGGGCGTTATTGCGGGCTTGAATGGGCATTTCCATTACTACGCCGAGCTGGAGACGGCAGGAAAGTGCTTTGAATGGGTCAAGGATCATCTTGCGCTCGACGAGGTCGGAGTTTATTCGCAGAAAATGAATCTTTTGGATAATCACGAAAGTAAATACAAGAGTCTGTATGAGTATCTGTCTGATGAGGTGAGCAAAGTGCCGCCGGGGTCACACGGCGTTATATTTACTCCGTGGATGCACGGAAACCGCAGCCCGTTTGAAGACCCTTATGCGGCGGGTATGTTCTTCAATCTGAAGCTTGAAACAGGAAAGCGCGATATGATACGGGCTGTGCTGGAAGGGATATGTTTTCATCTGCGGTGGCTGCTGGAATGTGAATCCGCAAAAATAAAAACGTCGGACACCATACGGTTTGTAGGCGGCGGTGCGCTTTCTCCGGTGACTTGTCAGATGCTCGCGGACATAACCGGCAGAGAGATAGAAACTATCGACGAGCCGGAGAACGCAGGTGCGATCGGTGCAGCCCTGATCATAGCACTCGGTATGAAAATCATAGATTCACCGGAAGCGGCACAAAAGATGATACCCATAAAGGCAGTTTATCATCCGGATCCCGCAGCAAAAGCGGTCTATGATCGTAATTATCGGGTCTTTCGCAGGCTGTATAAGTGCAACGCAAAGAATTTCAAAGCTTTGAACAGTCTCTGATACTCCTTATGAGCAGAAAGGATAACAATCTGCGCTTCTGCGATATACATTCATATCGCCATATCAATATCAACAATATGAAACATGATGTGTTTGTGAGTGCCTCTGACGATCTGTGCAGCGTTGTTGATACAACCGAAAGCAGGAATTGCCGATATGATAGACGGATCCCCAAAAAGCAAGATTCCGGACTGCTTTTCGTTTTTTATTAAAATTTCCATGTTTTGTTTGGTTTGATAACGACAAGTTATTCAGAAATAAAAAAGCATCCGGTCAGCCCGAAGAGATCAGACTGACCGGATATGTTTTATTCTTTTGTTCTCACATTATTGTCATTAAGCCGGTTTTCGCTCCGGGTCATTCATTTCAATGGTCGTGCGGCTGTTGCTGTCGTTCCGGTTGAGGTCGGCTGCCGAATACGGTTCGGCAGGAATTATCTCGTAGATATCCGCGTCCGTGACTGCCGCTATACGCTCTGCGACAGCTTTGGTCGTACCCGTTGCGGAGAAATATACTACGAGGGTCTTGCCGGAAACGGCTTCGGTGTTTTCCGGCGGCAATGCTGAAGTTTCCGCTGACGCAGGTGCGTCGGTCTGTCCGTCGGTTTCGTCAGTCGCCGGCTTTTTCTCCCGTGACAAAATATTCGTAAGTCGGAAATTCAAAAAGAACTGGCTTGAATGTGTGATAATCTATCTTTCCTTTATCGTTAAGAACGTTCTCGTCAGCGTAAGTCGCAAGTATTTTGCAGATGAAGTTATCGAAGTTTCCGACCACGCAGTTATTCTCTGTTTCACACTCTATTGACACTTTAGCGGCATCAATGAGCGGAGTGCCGTTCTCACCGACCGTGTATGCAAACGCGTCCGACTTATCTTCCTTGTTTCCGCTGACAATGCCCATTCTGTCCACTTCTTTCAGCCATGACTCATCAACAGCATTCACCGACAGTTTGTTTGCGGATTTAATGCAGTTGTTGATAAAGTGAGCCTGTGAAAGCGAAACCATAATATATATTGGGCTTTCTTGTCAGTCTACGGCTCGTTAACGGTGAACGATTCGTTCACCCTTTTGCTCGGTGGCATTTATGGCTCTCTTAGGGCTTCGGATAGAAATGCAAGGCATTCACTGCCTTCCGCATTTCTCTGCTGTACTTGTGAATCAACATTTATACACTGTCTTGCGTTAGTGCAGGCTAACAATAATGCTCAAAAGTCAATAGTTCTGAATACTTATCATTGTGACAAACAATTTTCATGAAAGCATTGACATTTCTGATTTCAAGATGTATAATAACAGCGTTATGACGGAGGTGAAAATTCATGGCAGTTAAAAATCACGAAATGGATACACTGCTTGTTGATGCCGCAAGGGAAGAGTTCCTGACGTACGGGTATAAAGACGCTTCGCTCAGAAGGATCGCCGATGCAGCCGGAACAACTACAGGTTCTGTGTATATGCGTTATGATAATAAAGACAGGCTCTTCTGCAGCCTTACGGACTGCATCATCAAAGAAACAGAAATAGCTTTTGAAGAATTAAAGCCTTTGTATATGTCCTGCCGAACTCCCGAAGACATGATGAAAGCGGCTGAAACCGAATCCGATATGATCCTGCGCATCATATTTGAACATTACGATGCGGCAGTTTTGCTGCTGTGCAAAAGCGAGGGCAGTTCTGCTGTCACATTCTACGATGATCTGATAAAGCGCAAGATACGGGAATCGGAGTCTTTCTTTGCTTATCTTCCCCGTTCGGAAGACTTTATCCATGCACTCGATGTTCTTCTGACAGTACAGTTCGATATGTACCGCCAGATACTGAAAAACGGCTATACCGAATCTCAGGCGCATAAGTGTATGAAAATCATGATGAAATTCATGAACGGCGGGTGGAGCACTGTCATACAGGAATTTCTCGATGAAAAAGGTGAGGGGGATCAATGAAACAAAACGGGTTTTACTGGACGCTGTTTGCGCCGATGATAAAAAGCAGTATCAGGGATCGCTTCGGAAAGGAAATGGCAGTCAGAGCAATAAAAAACGGCAAGAAACAATACCGCACTCTTGTTGAGGAAGCACCCGAACTCGGCAGCGGCAATCCTATGGCTTCAAATGCTTATTTTGCATACGTTTTTGTCGGTGCGTGGCTCGGAACTGATAAAAAGCTGTCGCCGGACGACATTGCACTTGTAATGGCAGATGTGCTTACAAAGGTAAAACCGTTCTTCGGAATGACCGATCTCAACAAGACTCCGGATAAGTGGTATAAGGATATGAAAAAGTACGAGAAGTGGTACAATGCGGGAAACGGAAAGAAATATCCGACTACCTGGAAAGTTCATTTTGACGAGGGCAGACATCGTGACGGGAGCTTCTATTACTTTTCGGTCTGCCCTATATGTTCCTACCTTACAGGCAGGGGGCTTGGCGAGATCATGAGACCGCTTTGCGAGACCGACAAGATCATGTTTGCCTATCAGCACGGCAGATTATACAGAGAGCATACGATCGCTTCCGGCGGAAAAATATGTGATTACTGGTCAGTCGGTGACAAGATTGATGATCCGCAATAATACATATACACTCTTTTTGGTATTATGCTGCGGTTGCCCCGGTAGTCGTCCTTGAAGATGACAGTATGACCGGTACAGCGCTGTCAGATGAGCCGTATTACTCGGAAAGACGCTACGCTGCTTGTTCAGATGACGATAACGTCTTTGCTGTTTTCATTTTCTGAATTCTCTTTCTTTTGATGCGCATTGGTTATATGCCGCTAACTTTACCTGTTATAAATTTGTCGGGAGAAAACGCCGTATTTCATTATTTTACACTTTTTCTCCGTGGTTTTTTTCATTAAGAATTATGTTATCCGACTGACATAAAAGCTTCTCTTTCGCTTGACAAGCACCGCCGGCAATGATAAAATAGAGTCTATGAAAAAGTTAAAGTATTTTTTTGCAGTCCTCATACTTGCGGCAGTCTCGTCCTGCGGTTCGGCACCGGAAAAGGAAGCTTCACGCGAACTGTTCGCAATGGACACCATAATTTCCATAAAGGCATACGGACAGCGAAGCGAGGAAGCTGTAAATGCCGCCGCCGAAAGGCTGACGGAGCTTGAAGCGCGCTTCTCGGTAACGGACGAAAACAGCGATATCGGCATTCTCAACAAACTCGGTACGGCAAGTGTTTCCGATGATACGGCGTATGTCGTATCCGAAGCACTGAACGTCTGCGAAAGCACGGACGGTGCGCTGGATATCACGATATACCCGGTTCTTCGTGAATGGGGATTTACTACCGGGAATATGCACGTTCCGACAAACGAAGCTGTAAGGTCTGCACTCGAAAAAACAGGATATGGGGATATCTCCGTTTCCGGAAACACCATAACGCTTCCGGAGGGGTATATGCTTGATCTCGGCTCCTGCGCGAAAGGATATTCGGGTGATGAGATGCTTGCGGTGATGTCGGAACTGGGAGTGACTTCCGCGCTCGTTAATCTCGGCGGCAATGTGCAGGCTCTTGGTTCAAAGCCGGACGGGACGGAATGGTCTGTGGGAATAGCAAATCCGTTTTCACCGAACGAACTGCTTGGAGTATTGCAGATACACGACAAGTCTGTCATAACCTCCGGCGGCTATCAGCGCTATTTCACGGACGACAGCGGCAATGTGTATATCCATATCCTCGACCCTCATACCGGATATCCCGCAGACAGCGGGCTTGTGAGCGTCACCGTGATCGGAGACAGGGGGATAATGTGCGACGCGCTTTCGACGTCGCTGTTCGTTATGGGAAAGGAGCGTGCTGTCGGATATTGGCGTGAGGAAGGCGGTTTTGATATGGTGCTTGTTACCGATGAAGGGACCGTATATATCACAGAAAATATCGCCGGAAGCTTCAGAAACAGCTCCGGTTTTCCGGTGGAGATCATAGATGAGTGACAACAGGAAAATGCCGGTAAAGCGGCTTACCGAACTTGCGATGCTGACGGCAGTGGCGCTGATAATATTTGTGATCGAGCTTCAGATACCGCCGCTGACTGCTATCCCCGGAGTAAAGCTTGGACTTGCGAACATAATCACGGTGTACTGCGTATATCGTTACAAACCGTGGGAGGCTGCCCTTGTTGTCGCTGTCAGAGTTATCATAGGTGCGATGTTTGCCGCAAGCTTCTCCACGATACTGTACAGCGCGTCCGGCGCTTTTCTGTGCCTTCTGGGTATGATACCGGTCTCGCGGCTGTTTCCGAAGCTTCCGATATGGGCGTGCAGTGTGATAGGTGCAGTTCTCCACAACATAGGTCAGACAGCGGCGGTAATTGTAAGCTTCGGCTCGTTTGCCGTTATCGGCTATCTGCCGTTCCTTATGGTCGGCGGCATCATATCGGGTCTGTTCACCGGGCTTTGTGCGCATTTTGTCATTGAGCGCCTGAAAAAAGCCGGAAAATAACGCGTGATCAGATCCGGTGCCGAATGCCTGTATGCAATACCGGTTTGTAACGTTGATTTAAATGCAATGAGGAGGTTCGGGTCATGAAAAAGTGGTATGACGAAGAATATGAATTCACTGTTGAAGTAACAGGTTTTCTTCGCGGCGATCATACGGAACGGTATTGCCGCAACGGAGAAGAAATAGGTGACAGGTATACATGTACATACGGCTGTCCCGTTAATAAAGACGGGTACGGCATTTGTTCCAAGACTATGATGATGCTGTTTCCGCTTATGGAAGCCGTCAGAAGCGGCGGAGATCTTGAAAATCTGGGCGGAGACGGTAAATACAGCAAAACGATCGTCTGTCCGGACGGCTGTGTTGTTTTCAAACTGACGGCGGTTCCTTTGGGAAACGAGAATTTCCATAAGGGAAATTTCTGGAAAGAGCCATGATCGTGCAAAACAGCAGAGCATCGTCTGCCGGCTCCGGCGGAAAAATCAGGCACGCAATATTGGCTCAGCCGCGCAGTTTATCGGCTGCGCGGCTTTTTGCATTTGGTAAAGTGTTCCCCAAAAAAGGTGAGCTTGTAATAATAACAGATCTGCTTGCTGACATCGGCACGATAGCTGCGCTGAAAAACGGAGAACTCAGCTTGAATGTGAGATAATTCTGAAAAAAATCATGTGATATTTTTGTGAAAACTGAATGTTATTCATTGACTTACATTCAATATTGTGGTATGATAACTTATGATGAGAGTGCAGAGGAGGTGTGCGAACTGGAGAAAAAAGGGAATATCAGACAGGCGAGAGCCGTCGAGACACGAAAAAGAATCGTTTCGGCAGCCAAAAAGCTTATCACGGAAAACGGATTTGAGAACGTATCTATCGAGGATATTGCAAAGGAAGCAGATGTCTCAACAGGCTCGTTTTACACTTATTTCAAGAGAAAAGAAGATATAATCGAGGAGCTCAACCAGGCAACCTTCTATCGCCTTGCAGAGATCACAAATGAGATGACGGACAAGGATTTTGATGAAAGGCTGAAATATTACTGCCGTGAATTTCTTGCAGAAATAGAGCGGGTCGGTATCGAGATATGCAGGCAGTGGATACGCGGCAATATATCACCGGTCAGGATCGTTATCTCGGACAAGGAAACCACTAAGTATGAGCATGACTACTCTGCAATGCGGTCGCTCATTGAGGAAGGCATAAGAAGAGGTGAGCTTACCGGGAACATTCCCGTTGATGAAACGGCGCTTTTTATCAACACACAGCTTTACGGTCTCATGGTTGCGTGGTGCATGACCGACGCTGATGTGATCGGTTCTGATAAGACCGATGCGTTCTGCGAAACCATTCTGAAACCGGCGCTTATGCCGTACAGAAAGCAATGAAACTATGACCGCATCGGAGCGGTATGAAAGCACAAATAATAGTCGATCAGGAAAGGAAAGATCATAATGAAAGATTTTATTTTCAGCAACACAACAAAGGTTTACTTCGGAAAAGATCAGCTTCATCATCTCGGTGAAGAGACCGCGAAGTTCGGCAGGAAAGTCCTGCTTGTTTACGGCGGCGGTTCTATCAAGAAGATCGGCTTGTATGACAAGGTCATCGCGGAACTGAAAAAGGCTGATATGACGGTATTTGAGCTTGGCGGCGTTGAGCCTAATCCTCATCATACCACGGTCAACAAGGGTGCGGCGATCTGCAAGAAGGAAGGCATAGATGTGCTTCTTGCGGTAGGCGGAGGCTCCACTATTGATGCAACAAAAGCTATGGCTGCCACTGCAAAGTATGAGGGCGATGACTGCTGGGACATAATATCCGGCAAGGCATTTGTTCCCGATAATCTTCCTATCGTTACAGTTCTCACTCTTTCGGCAACGGGCTCCGAAATGGATATCGGCGGTGTTATAAGTAATGTTGAACTCAACGAAAAACAGCCAATGTTCGGACCGACTTTAAGACCGAATGTTTCGTTCCTTGACCCTACGAACACATTCAGCGTAAATGCGTATCAGACCGCTTGCGGAAGTGTTGATATCATGGCTCATATCTTCGATGTCGCATATTTCACCGATCAGGAAGAAATGGATATGCTGACACGGATCCAGGAAGAAGTTCTTAAAACTGTTGTCAAGTATGCTCCCGCTGCTATCGAAAAGCCCGATGATTACGAAGCACGTTCCAATCTGATGTGGGCATCGAGCTGGGCGCTCAACGGATTCCTTTTCAGCGGTGTTTCACAGGACGCTGTTGCTCACATGATCGAACATGAGCTTTCCGCGTTCTACAATATCACACACGGTCACGGTCTTGCGATCGTTATACCGAAGTGGCTGACATATATACTGAGTGAGAAAACCGCGCCTAAGATCAGACGGTTCGGTGTGAATGTTCTCGGCGTAGATGCAGCGCTTTCCGATATGGAAGGAGCGAAGGCAGCCATTGCGGCAATGGAGAAGTTCTTCTTTGATACTCTCGGTCTGAAAAGCAGGCTCGGCGACCTCGGTATTGACGATAAGAATATCGCTCTTATGGCAAAGAAAGCCTGCGGCGCAAAGGGCAGGCTTGAAGGATTTACAACTCTCACACCTGCTGATGTTGAAGAAATATTGAAGCTTTGTTTATAATTTGAAACCTGACAAAAAGGAGAAACACAAATGAACTATGGTAAATCAGGTTGAAACCCATGTTTTCTGCCAGCAGAGAGATGCGCGCAGATTTATGGACAAGTACAGGGTGCAGATAATGTCGTGGGGACCTTTTGCGGAAGGCAGGAATAACTACTTCACGAATCCTGTGCTTAAAAAGATTGGCGAAGCTCACGGAAAAACGGTCGGACAGACAGCACTTCGTTTTCTGTATCAGGAAGGCATCGTTCTTATCCCGAAGAGCGTTCACAAGGAGCGCATGATCGAGAATTTCAGCATATTCGACTTTGAGCTTACCGAGTCGGAGATGAACGAGATCAGAGCTCTTGATACCGGAAAGAGCCTGTTCTTTGACCACGAGACCGGAGATACAGCTGAGATGTTTATGGGCTGGGTCAAGTAAATGTGAAACAATGGCGTTGATATGGGAGATATCGCTTCATTACGGAGCGGTATTTTCTTTTTCGGTGTGATTTAATTTTAATGACCGAACGCCTTTTCTCAGCAACGGGCAGAACAAACGGCGCTATTGCCGTTCGAGCACTTGTCGGGATCTCATATCCTGCGTGATGATAGTACAGTTTTTTATACTTATTATTCATATTCAATGACCGGTCGGTATTGACATTTGACACAATTTTTGATATAATAGATTAAATAATTATATCAAAATTGACAAAAGGCGCGTGCTGATGCAGTTTTTTCGGTGATGCGCCGGAGGTTAGCGGTATGACTCTTGATAATTTAGCCGGGAAATACGGTCTTGCCGGTGAAGAAAGACAGATATTTGACGAATATACAACCAACAGATTTGCCGGAGCGCAGGAGATCGGAGAGCCGGACACATCGTTCCTCGGCTTCTGGGAAAGGACCATAGAATACGCCCGGCTTTTCGGAGCAGATAAGGCGATAAACGAAAAGGTTTGCTCCGTCCGTCCGGTCGAGTTCAGATCCCCGGACACTCTCAGGATCGAGATGTACGATTCGGTCGCCGGCAGGATACCTATAATCTATGTCCGCGATACTGCCGATTTCGAGCAGCTGGTGACGAATATAGCGCACAAGGGTGTGCGCCCCGACAACATTTCTGCCACGGGAGCCTCCTTTATCTCCGGGAAGACCACCCGGTTCATCATTCTCTCCGCAAAGCCATACAGCAATGTTCCCGCTTCCGAACTGGGGCTGTCCGATGAGGCGGAATGGGCGGAAAACTCCCTGCTTCTTCGCAGAGGGCATGAATGTACCCACTATTTCACCAAGCAGACCTACGGCATAACCAACAATATCCTGCATGACGAGATAATGGCGGATTTCATAGGTATCTACGAGACATTCGGGTTCTACAGAGCCGAGTGGTTTCTGCGCTTCATGGGTATCATAAAGGGAAGCGGAGGACGTCTCGTAGTCTATACGGAAAATCTGCCGGAAAACGTCAGAAACGCTGTCTCCGAGCTTGCGGAACTCTGCGCCCGAAGCCTTGAAAAATGGTCTCTGTCAGACGAATTCGCGTCAATGACAAATGCCGGGCGCATAAAACACATGTGCAGAGCGGGCTTTGAGGGCATGATAAGCGGCATCTGAACGAGGTCAGTTTGAAACAACGGCTCCCGCGAAGGCGGCAGTTGCTGACGGTACTGCGCAGATCACGGTATTGAACGGCGCGGGTGTAGGCTCAGGAATATAACATTAGGCTATTCAAAGCTTGCAGCTCCACTGATAAAAGACTTTTCAATGACATTGACCCCCGGCAGCAGAGTGGCTTTTGTCGGGACTTCCGGCTGCGGAAAATCTACGCTTTCAAAGCTTATCTCCGGGCTTTACAATCCGTGGGAGGGCGAGATCCTCTTTGACGGAAAGCATAGGAATGAAATACCGAGAAGCATAATGACCGATCCTCCGGCATTTATCGATCCGGACAAAAGGGACTCCCCCGACAGATTTACATCTGCCGGGGGAGTCTTTAAAGGATACGAAAATGAAAAGAACGGTTGTCTTACTTAACTTTTACGCTTACGATATCCTTGCTTGTTACCTTAGTCCACTTGCCGTCAACATAAGCCTTGACAGCGTACTTGTAAGTCTTGCCTACCTTTACGTTCTTAAGGCGAACTGCATTCGCAGTCGTATCTGCTATCTTTGTGAGCTTGCCGTTTGTGTACTTGTAAACTCTGTACTTTGTAGCTTCCGGAACCTTGTTCCATTTCAACGTTACTGCGCCGTTCTTGGAAGTTGCCTTCACAGCGGGCTTGTAGTAAACCTTGATCGAAGCTGTGTATGCACTGC
>Ga0256405_10005137_pt1 | contig 23213 bp, 19 predicted proteins | sample RumenRJG_02DNA_FD_189096 | JGI IMG/M metagenome (GOLD analysis project Ga0256405, IMG submission 189096) | Bovine rumen microbial communities from Lethbridge, Alberta, Canada - RJG_02 | ecosystem: Host-associated > Mammals > Digestive system > Stomach > Rumen | place: Canada: Alberta... | reverse complement strand
TCCTACAACTTCAGAAATCTGGGTCGTTCCGGCTACGGAAACAAGGATGGCTACTCCATCCGCGTTGCCACACGCCAGCTTCTTCAGCGCAGCGAGAAGGACAAGATCCTCATAATCGCAAGCGACGGCTTCCCTACGGAATACCGCGGGGGCCATAGCGAGGGATGTGAGGACGTCAAGTCCGCTGTCGAGGAAGCAAGAAAGGCGGGGATCCGTACCATCGGAATGTACATGTTCCACGAGCAGAATGACAGGGATTTTGCCGAATACCAGAACATGTACGGCCCGGAGATCATCTTCGCAGGACTCGAAGAGATTGGGGACGAGCTGACGCGGATCCTCAAACGCTATTTTTAAACAACGAAAGAAACCAATGGAAAAGAAGGAAGGGCTAACCCCCTTCCCTTTTGTTTCCGGAAAGGAAGAAAAATGGAAAAAGTAAAAAACACTCAACTTAAAGGCAGCAACCGCTGCTTTACCAAGAGAGACAAACCAATGCGCCTCTCAGGCGGGAAGGACGACCGGTATGAAGGTTACGTGTTTCAGAAGCGCGTGATCAAAAACTGGTTTGCGTCAAAAGCGCTGAGAGCCAATGTGGATGAGATCCTCGATGCCATCTGCCTGCTGCAGGCGGGCGAACTGAGAGAAGATGTCCCCAAAGACCTCCTGTTTGCATACGACTCTGTCAAAAGCATACTGAGGTGCGACGGAACATTCGACCTCAGGGCAGGCATGTTTGATGCCACCAAGGCATACGTAACAGTCCTGCTCGCTTGCAGACCTAAATACGTTGAAAAGATGGTCAAGAGGAACTATGAAACAAAATTCTTCTATGACACCAGAAAATCGGCGGAAGTCAACGGCAATGCAGTAGCCGCAAGAATCCTGAGATATCTCGAAGAAGAGACCAGAGACCTCATCATCCCTGATGAGGTAACTCTCGATCTTTTCGGACAGGAAGTCGAGATAAGACCGGACCTGCTCGCAGTAGACCATCACAAGAAGACGGTCGAAGCGATAAAGATCCGCGTCGGCAAGTCAGACTGCTCTGCGAGAGGCAAGTCCCGCGACCACAACCTTCTCAACAATCTTGAGTTGTACAGCTTATATGCATATGCAAGGCATATCGCTAAAACGTATGGCTGGGACGAGGAGAAATGCGCAGGGAGCTACTACTTCCTTCGCAAGGAAGCAGACAGGTCTACAGAGGGATACCTTGAACCGGGCTATTTCGCGTCGAAGAACACAAAGCATCTGGCCATCCTCAAGGGTAACCCGATCAAAATCGACGATGTATATAAGCCTCAGTTTGAGGAATACATCATCGGCGAGGAGTGTTCCGGTGAAGACTGCGAAAAGTGCGAACGCTACGAGCTCTGCCACTTTGCGGAAGCACCGCTTAAGACTGAAGTAGAGAGAAAGGAAAAGTCGCTTGACGACATATCCCTCTCCCCTGCTCAGGAAGAAGTGGTCAATCACCGCAAGGGCATAATGTGCGTCAATGCGGGCGCAGGCTCAGGCAAGACCACGGTCAGCGCTCTCAGGATCGCATTCATGATCGCAGAAGCGCTCTCCCGCGGTGAAACGCCAGAGGAAGCTCTCGGTTCCATCCTTGCCGTGACATTCACGGATGCTGCTGCAGGCGAAGTGCGCGACAGAGTCGGCTCATATCTTAAGGGGCTCGGCATCGAAATCGACCTTGAAGGTCTGAATTCTGTTACGTTCAACAAGTTCGGGCAGACCATACTCAACACTGAGTATGCAACAGTCGGTTTCACCGCACCGCCACGTCCTATAGACGCGACGGAAAGAGCCGCTATTGTAGCCGACCTTCTCGACAGAAAGCCTGTCACAGGACTTTACTATCCCGACATAAACCTGAAACTCGCAAGAACAAGGTTCAAGGGAGCGAGACTTATAGCCGAGGAAGCATTCGACGCGATCAAGTCCGAGCGTCTTTCCGCATACGATGTTGATAAACTGCGCGATGCGCTTTCAGAGAGTTCATCAGCTATCAGCAGCCCTGAAGCATATCAGGAGCTCATGGCACTGTACGATGACTTCGACGAAGAGCTCCGTTCACGCAACCTTGTGGAGTTTCAGGATCAGGAATCCATCGGGTTTTTCGAGGTTCTGGATAATGACCCCTACTACTTCGACAGAATGGGATTCAAACATATCATCATTGATGAGTTTCAGGACACGAGCAAGAATCAAATGGAAGTCCTCTATGAGCTGCTGTCCGTCTCTTCGTTCGAGTCATGCCTTGTTGTCGGAGACGACAGTCAGGGCATCTACGGGTGGAGAAAGGCAGACGTGACCAACATCGTGGACTTCGCGCAGAAGATCCAGGATCGTCTCGGTATGCCGGTCAAGGTAGTGAACCTTGTAGAAAACTACAGGTCTACACCGGAGATAATCGAGTTTGCAAACGGGATCAACGCTCTCAACACTTATCGTGTTGAAAAGGATCTGGTTGCTACCCGCCCTTCCGGGAAACCTGTAGTCGTAAAAGGCTTTCATAAAGTCGACAAGGAATACGAATACATCGTCTCCGTGGTAGAGGAAAAGATCGCCGAGGGTCATGCACCTGAAGAGATCGCCATTCTCACCTACACAAAAGCGGAGGTCGGTAAAATCGCCGGTAAGCTCACGGAAGCAGGAATAGAGTCTTCCCTGCAGGCTCCGCAGAAGATGCTCGAAAACAGCCGTGTTAAGGGCATCTGCTCTCTCGCAAGGGCCTGCGAGGACATCACCGCCACACTCGATATAGCGAATTTCATGAACTGTATCGACGGCGGGAAGTTCAAGGAGATGACTCTCGAAGAGAGCGAGGAGCTCATTGATGAGGGACGCGACATCGTCCTGAAGATCCGCTACAGCGCAGAGCCCCAGAAGTCACGCGCCTTCCGTAACGTCGTGGATGAAATTGCGGGCGAAGATGACTTTGCGATCAATCTGGCCGAAAGGCTCGATAGATTCGCAACTGTCGATCAGATGATCGACTATATCAAGTCGTTCATCCGCTTCGACGGCGAAACGCTTAAGCGCGAAGGTCTCTATAGCGGCGTAGTTCTCTCAACAGCGCACAGTTCGAAAGGACTTGAGTGGCCGATAATCATCAATTCGATCACCAAGTACGATAACGAGATGATGGGAGCAGGTGACCGCGAGGAGCACCGCAGGCTTCTGTTCGTATCATCCACAAGAGCAAGAGACGAGCTGTACATCACAGGTCAGGTAAGACTGAGCGGTACGGTAGAAACAGGTTACGCCGTGAACCGTTTCATGGACGAAGCCGCAACTGTGGCCGGACAGCCCCTCGACCTGCTCGACGAAGACGGTGTCAAGGAACGCGAGGCCAAGCGTGAAGCGCGCAAGGCCAAGATCGCTGAAGAAAAAGAAAGAAAAACAAAGTAACAGAAACAAACGATCAGGGCGGCGAAGCAATTCGCTGCCCGGAATGGAGGAAAAAATGAGCAAGAAAACTACAAAAAGAAAACCTCAGACCCCTGAGGCAAACCCTGAAAGAATCTACATCCTCGATGATTTCACACCATATCTCGATGCAGTGAACGAAGGCAGACTCACAGCAGCAGAAGCCGAGGCAATCTTCGGCGAATCCCGTTTCAACGGCCTTATGAACGGCGAAGACACAGAAGACTATCTCCGCGATTTCGGAAAACCCGCATTCTTTGTGGGCGCGTCAAACTCCGGAGTAATCATGCAACTCTCACCTTTCATGCATAGGTATTTTCTGCAGCTGGAAAAAACCCGCCAGATGATCAAGGCAGTAACCCCTGCTACGCAGTGGGTGTTCACCATTGGTCACGCAGCGGAACGCTTCGTCGGCGACATGGGCTGCCGCATGCTTGCGGATAAAGGCATCGATGTCAGGTACGAGGACTGCCCGTACGGGTACGTCAACTCGCGCTGGCCACACGTCCTGATACACCCGGACGGCTTCCTTCTTAACAAGGACGGCAAGCTCGCCTATCTCGCAGAAGTCAAGACGGCATCCGAAATGTCACCGCACTGGATCAACGATTTCATGAGAGAAAAAGTACCAGCAGACTACGACTGCCAGGTGCAGGTAGAAATGCGCGTCTTATCTGCAATAGTAGACATAGACGAGTGCTATGTCCTCGTATGGAACAAGACTGGTGATGAGGAAGGCTTCAAGCAGATCCTTGTTAAACACGACAGGAAACGCGCCGAAGAGATCCTCGACGAAATGGAAAAGTTCTATGAGGACACAGTTAGCGGCATCTACTACGATGACGAAGAACTTTTCCCGGACGAAGCAGCCGCCATCTTCAAGGAGGAAGACAAATCCCTTGGATATGTTGACCTTCCAAAGAAGCACGAGAAAGCCTTCGAGCAGCTCGCCTCCCTAGTAGAGGAAAGAGATGCCCTGAAAGCCGAGATCGCAGAGGCGGAAGCCGACATTCGCGAAATCGACAGGAATATTAGGCTTATCAAATCACGTTTCTACGGTTCTATCGGAAAGGCCCCGGGCGGAGTCTTCCAGCGCGGGGACGACCTTTACCGCGTAGAAGTGAGACGCAGTTACAGTCTTGACAAGGACGTCAAGCGTGAGATAGCCGACAGATGGCCTGACGTATGGGAAGAAATCAAAACCATTAAGCCACGCATCTCTTCAAGGCTCGTCAAAATATCCGGCGATACCGTCGAAGAATTCTGTGACGACGATGATGAATTCTAAACATGCAGGAGGACGGGAGGCATGCGCCTCCCCTTCCCTCCCGCAGGAAGTGAGGATAACATGAAGGAAAGCAAAACAAACCCTCTTGGCGTAAAGGAAAGTGTATGGGATGCACTCGCTTCCAAGTACACAAGAGCAGGCACAGAGGACATACTCCGTGTATGTCCATATCAACTGGCGATCAATCAGGACGTACCGTTCGATGTCATCGACGGATACGTCAGGAAAGATTCCCCGGTTGATAATCTCTGTCCTGCCCGTATCAGGAACGGCCTCCTCTATACGCTTAGCGCCATAGAGAAAGGAGAAACAACCCGCGAAGCCACCGAGGACACTGACGCATACGGTGATGCCGTCCGCGAGATCGCAGGCAGCACATGCATCCCAAAGAGCCGTGTATACGACCTTTTGGAGGCGCTGCTTGGACTCGAAGAAGGCGTAATCGACATGCCGTTGCTCGACGCGGTTATAAAGAACCTTGTCAGTGCAGGACGGGTATCTGTGAACCGTATAGGCGACCAAATCTTCCTTGCCAACAAGAAGACTTATATCGCGGAGCACGAGGCTGCCGAATGTGTCCGCACATTGCTCGAAAAGGACGGTCTTGTAAAAATAGACGCTAAGTCCAAGAAAGCAATGTATGCAGCAGTCGACCAGGCGCAAGCAATGACCGGACTTCTCCTGTCTCAGGAACAGAAGAACGCGGTCTGCATGATATTGCAGTCACGCATCTCGATCCTGACAGGCGGTCCGGGAACCGGAAAGAGCGCAACGCTGAAGATCCTCGTTGAAAGCCTTAAGCTTCTAAGGCCGTATGCGAGCATCAGATGCATCGCTCCTACCGGACAGGCTGCGTCTAGGATGGTCGAGGCTACAGGCTGCGAGGCTACTACGATCCACAAGGCGCTCGGTATGACGCCCGGTGAAACGAAGAGTCACGCAGAGCTGACCAACGACATCGTCCTCGTAGACGAGTCCTCGATGATAGACGCCCACCTCTTCTCTGCTCTTCTCAAGAGCCTTTCAGAAAAGACGAGCGTTGTATTCATCGGTGACACGGCACAGCTGCCGTCGATCTCCGCAGGCAACGTACTGGCTGAACTCATTCAGTCAAGGGTTCCTGTATCGCAGCTGACTAAAGTCTTCCGTCAGGGAGACAACTCCATCGCGTTCAACTGCGCGAAGATCAAGAACGGAAACACAGCCCTTGATACGGACGAGAGCTTTACATTCATCGAATGTAAAGACTCAAAGGCCATCTCGAAAAAGGTCTGCGAGCTGTTCGCGGCGGAGGTCGAAAAGAGTGGTCTCGATTCCGTGTGCTGCCTCACCCCGTACCGTCATCTGACGAAAACGGGCGTGAACAGTCTAAACAGAGCTATCCGCTCCAAGCTGCACGACACCGCATCCCTTACCTGGTGCGATGCCGGCGGAATCCGCGTCTACACCGGAGACAAGATCGTGTTCCTCAGGAACAGATACGGACTTGTGAACGGCGAGACAGGAATCGCCGTCCGCGCATCAAAGGGACAGTGCATATGCAGTTTTGGAAATAAGGAGATCACCCTCAGGGGCGATGACCTTGCTTCCATAGAGCCTGCATATGCGCAGACCGTGCACAAGGCTCAAGGACAGGAGTACAAGACATGCATAGTAGTGATCGACGAGGCACACTCGTCTTTCATGAATAAAGCGTTGGTCTATACATCTCTGTCGCGCGCTAAGCAGAGATGCATCTGCGTCGGCAGCCACAGAGCCTTGAGCGACGCCGTTGCTCATACGGCTGGCAGGCGCTTTTCCTGCTTGTCAGGGCTGATCGGCGGGTAAGAAAACTTATTTCAACACATAGGGGTGCGAAAAGCGCCCCTATTTTTTTATTAAGCCTAATTAAATCGCTTTTATGATACAGAATAATATGGTATATTATGGCATGTAGAATAGCAGACACTCTCAAGAAGGGGCACACTATGTCAAGAGAAAAAAAAGACGGGATTAAAAAAACGTACTATATCGAAAAATCATTGGCTGAAGATCTAAAAACCTTCTGCGCGGAAACAGGGCGCACCGAAACCAGGGTGGTCGAACTTTCCGTCAAGGAATATCTGGCCAAACACGACACCGGCTATGAAACAGAGGCGAGATAACCGAATCAGGAGGAGAAAAAGCAATGTCTAAAGCACGCACTATTGCAATTTTCAACCAGAAGGGCGGCGTAGCTAAAACAACTACTGCGATCAACTTCGCGATAGAGCTCGCAGACAGAGGAAAGAAAGTCCTTCTAGTCGACGCGGACCAGCAGGAGCATATAGCCCGCACGCTCGGCATTAAAAAAAGCGAGATAAAAGCCTCACTCTTCACCATAATCCTTGCGGAAGTCTACGACAAGCCATACAAGAAAGACCTGAGCGGCGTCATAAAGCAGACATCAATAGAAAATTTAGATGTTCTCCCTGGCTCCGTGGAGCTTGCAGGCATAGATCCCGTGCTATTTTCCATAGCGCCTACCCCTACCCCGGCGGAAAGGTTTCTCGATGCATATCATAACGACGAGGACAACCTTAGAACAAGGATCACCGAAGAAGGCGGAGAAGTTGCAGAAAAAGCCGTGGAAGGCTTCGGAAACATAAACAACATATATCACGAGGCGGAAGACCAGTTCTACGAGAGAATGGAAGACCTCGGGTTCCTGATCCGCAAGGCAGACGGTTTCCATATATTCAAAACCATCCTGTCGAGAATCAGCAGAAATTATGATTACATAATTATCGACTGTCCGCCGAGTCTCAGCGCGGTTTCGGAATCTATCCTTATTTCCGCCGATCGGGTCTTGGTGCCCGCACGAACGGACAGCTACTCACTGTCCGGGTTGGTATTTCTCATAAGCACCGTCCGCCGAATACAGAGAGACGAGAACCCGGCGCTTGAAATAAGCGGCCTGCTGTTCACGATGGTCCAGAAGCATCTCAACGTGGCGAAGCAGGTCCTTGGACAAACACATGAGCAGATGGAAGACCTGATATATGTCTATAACACCACTATCCCTCTGTCGACAGCAGTTGATCAGGCAATAGGTGCAGGCATACCTCTAATACAATTCCAAAAGAATAATGCAGCACGGCTCGGTTACAGCGCCTTCTGCGATGAATTTTTAGAAAGAGAGGAGTTCTGATATGGCAAAGAAGCTGGATTTGGATTTTTTCGGTATAGCAGATGACGACCTTCTCTCCTCGATGAAAAGTTCTTTGGAGGATATAGGCGGAGCAGGTATGGCTCCATCTAAAAGAGACCTTGAACTTCTGAAATCGAGAGCGGGCGTGATAAAGGAGATCCTTACATACAAGCTCGTCGACCACCACAGTCATACATTCCGAGTCGTAGACAACGAAGAGATGGAGCGTCTCGTCGACTCCATCAAGGATTACGGCATCATAATGCCTCTTATCGTTAGGGAGCTGGATAACGGCAAATACGAGATCCTTTCGGGGCACAGAAGACATTTCGCAGCAAAGAAGCTCGGACTGAAGACCGTCACCTGCATGGTCGTTGATGTCGATGACGATATGTCCGATATCATAATGGCAGACTCCAACATAGCACGAGAGACCATATTGCCGTCAGAAAAGGCTAAAACATACAAGGTAAGGCTCGATGCAGCCGTACGTCAGGGAAAGAAGACCGTCGATGAACTGAAGAACATATCCGAGGACGCACCGGACTCGGTCAGACAGATACAAAGATATTTAAAACTCGCCGACCTCTCCCCTGCCCTCATGGACATGGTGGACGAAGGAAAGATACCTGTCACAGCCGGAGTATTCCTTGCGGATCTGACACCGAAGCACCAGGCCGTAGTAGAAGAAGCTATAGACACCTGCAAGCGCTGCCCTTCTCTCAAGGAAGCGGAAAGCCTTAAAACCGCGGCGGCAAGAGGCCTCACCGTTGAGACAGCAGTCTCTATCCTTAAGGGTGAGAAAAAGACTAGAAAAGCAGCAAAGCCGAAGAAGGAAGTCCTTAAAGAAGAGATGTTCTGGGACGCAGTTCCGGACGAGATAAAGGAACTCCCTCTCGACCAGCGCGTAGAACACTATAAAAAGGCGCTAAAAGCGTATAAACCTTGATTAAATGCCTCAAATATGCTTTAATATCTGTATCAATCTATTACTACATCAACCTAACAAAGGCGCAAAAGATTACAACACTCGCACACGCGGCGGGTGTTTTTTGTGCTTTTAAAGAGTTGGGGAACACTGCTTTCTGCAATGGTAGTAACGCGGAAAACAGGCAACATGGAAAGTGAGGTACACTTTATGATTACAGCTACTATTCTGGGAAACATCTCCGGTGAAGTTAAAACCGGAGAAACTGCGAACGGGAAGGCCTATGCCCGGTTCATGATCGAGTGGCCAAAGAAACTCGGTGAGGAGTGGAAATGCAAATTCCCCGTAACGATTTACGGAAAACAGGGTCTCCACACATACCTTGCCGACGGTAAGCACATCTGTGTAAGCGGCCGCATCGAGACCGGACAGTACGAAAAGGAGGGAAAGACTCTCCGCTCGTACAGCCTGATCGTCTCTGAAAAGGACTCGCTCGAATTTGAGCCTGACGGCACGGAAGGATTCTCGAACGTAGTATATGTCGGCAATCTCTTCGGGGATTGCACGATGCGCTATATTCCTAACGAGAAGCGCACCGCTGTTGCGAGCTGGTATGCGGCCGTTAATCGCGAGTGGGATAAGGAACATCCTGACTCCTACCCAACAGACCTATACGGCGAGCGCGCAGAGAAGAACGCCAGGAAGCTGGCGAAAGGACGCCGCGTGGCAGTCGTAGGCTCAATAGAGACCTACTCCTACAAAGACAAGGAAGAGAACTGGCACAACGGATGGAAAATCGTTAGTTCCAGCGATCCTAACGCCGTCATCATCTTCGAAAACAGCAAGAAGCCAGAGATGTCCACCAACGACTATCAGGAACCTGTCGGTGATCCGAAGGACGAACCAGATGAGCAGGCGGCAGGCTTTGCCGAACTCCCGCCAGACGTAGAAGATGAGTATTTCAACTTCTAACGTCAATCCACAAACCAAACCAAATCAAGTTAGCAAAGGGCTGCTGCATATTCCTGTGCGACAGCCCTTTCAAGTGAAAGGAACAAACCATGAACAGCAAGAAAGAAATGGTCGCAGCTGCGACGACCGAAGAAAAAATCATTGCAGCAAAGAACGCACCAATACTCGCCGAGGAGCTTGAGGTGAGAATTGACTCGTACTCGGATAAAAGCTACACGGTCGTAGTCTACTGGAACCCGAGAGTTGCGATGGCAAAACTCACGCAGAAGTACGGTGACAACTGGTCCAAGAGTATCAAACTGCTGGACAAGAAATCTGCAGAAACCCCATTCTACGCTGTCTGCTCCATCAAGGCAGTCGATGAAAATGGGACCGAGATAATCAGAGAAGATGTGGGAGAGGACGATATCTCTCCAAAGAACGCATCCTCTGACGCTCTCAAGAGAGCGGCAATGAATTTCATTCCTGCCGCGCAGGCGCTTTACACGATTCCTACCCTCCGCATCCCAGTAAGCAAGCTGGGTCTCAGCGTTTCAGGCAAAGCGAACGTGAAAGAGGCTGTGAAGTTCAAAAGGCACTTCGTTCAGTCGATCACGTTTGCTGAAGGAGCGTCCGGAGTCTTCGTAAAAGCGATCCAGATCGCCGAAGAGGAAACCGGCAACGTGGTATGCGAGTACACATCGAAACGCACCGCGATCACAACAAAGGCCTCTGCAAACCTTCTCGAACTGAAGGCGCAGATGGCTATTGCGGGCGTGTCGGAGGAAGAAATCCTTGAACGCTACAAAAAGGGTTTCAGAGTCAGCAGTCTCGACGAGATCGCTGACACCGACAACCTGTTCGAAAGCGCAAAAAAGTGGCTCGACGGCAAGGCAAAGAAAAAGCCTGCCAGCAAGAGCTCTGTCAACGAACAGCTGAAGGGCACAGGAAAGAAGGAGGCATAGGATGACCCGCGACGAGATAAAGAAAATTATCAAGTTGCAGGATCCGGACTTTCTGCCGAAGGCAAGGCATAAGGGCTATGTATGCCCTGTCTGCCGAAACGGCAGCGGTCGGGATGGAGACGGCATTGTCCGCACACCGGGCAGTGAATATTTTCATTGTTTTAAATGCGGGCTTCATGCTGATGTCTTCATGCTCATCGGCGAGGCATTCAATCTCTCTGACTTCAAAGACCAGTACAAAAAGGCTTGCGAGCTGTACGGTCTTGATAGCGGAGAGTTGAAAAAGCCAGCCGCCCCTCCTACTCCGTACATACCTGAACCAGAAGATGAGGAAGAAGAGATCGACCACTCCGCGAAATTCAAGGAGTGGAACGAGGCTCTTAATAAGGGAGATAACCCTGGGCTTGCATACATGCAGGCCCGAGGGCTCTCCCTGGATACCCTCAACAGGTTCAATGTCGGCTTCGCGACAAAATGGAAACACCCTAAGACGGCGCACCTTTCAAAGGTTCCTTCGTCTCCAAGGGTGATAATTCCAACCTCCCCATCAAGCTATCTGGCGCGGGATCCAAGAGACCCCGATAAGATATCAGAAAGCGCGAGGAAATACATGAAGTCCAAGGTGGGTCGCGCGCATCTGTTCAACCCGGAAGCGCTTAAGACTACCGAGGATATCGTATTCCTCGTTGAGGGCGAGATCGATGCGATGTCACTCGCGGAAGTCGGTGTACCTGCAGTCGGTCTTGGCAGCGCAAGCAACAAGCGCAAGCTGGTAACACTCGTCGAAGAGCATCAGCCAACTGCGACACTTGTCATACTTCCTGATAACGATGAAGCCGGGAAGAAGGCTGCTGCCGAGATCACCGAAGAAATGAAAGCGTTTGGTGTAAAAACCATAGTCGCCAACATATTCGGCGACTGCAAGGACGCAAACGAGCTCCTGCAAAAGGACCGCAAGCTCCTTGAAGCCCGCATCGCGGACGTTAAAAGGCAGGTTGCCGCATCTCGCAACAGGCGCTCGCTAAAAGAAGCAGATGCCACAAACCGCGAGGTGGTGAAGCATCTAAACCTTCATCCGCGCCATATTGAATGGCTCAAGTCACAGGGGCTGACCGAAGAGCAGATCAGACGATTCTGCTACAGGTCAACGCCTACTGACCCTGAAGCCGTTCGCAAGGAAGTGAAGCGGGCTGGATGCTCAGACGGGAATTTCAAGGATAAGAAGATTCCTCCCGGAATCCTCGTTCCTCAGCGGAACTCCAAGGGAATGTTCCAGAGTTTTGAACTCATTACCGATGACGGCAGAGTTCACTCAGGTGACTATCTCCACTTCCGCAGAGGAGAGCGTGGTGTCAAGGAGGCCGTTATACTCAGCAGCGCATTTGAGGCGGACGTTGTCTGCGCGCTCTCGGGATATACGGTACTGGCTGTTCCGGAAAACTTTTCCGAAAGGCTTCTGGAATGCGCGCTTAAGTCCCTTTATGACAAAGGGCTGCGCAAGGCCAGGCTCTCGTACGACCTCTGGACAGCAAGCGAGTCATGTGTGACCTCCCGCAAGAGGTTCGCTCTAGTAGCAAAAGAGTGTGGCTTAGAGGTAACGATGATGAAGGTAGCATCGGAATTACCTCTGTACAAATACCTGCAACACAACAAATAAGAAAGAAAATAGGGGCTGATCCCCCGGAAAGTGAGAAACATGAATAGGATAAAACACATTGTCGTGGTAATCGTATTGCTGCTGGTTTTGATGCCGGCAGCAGTCTATGCCGACGACGACTCTGGCGACATGGTAGCGTCGGAGGCAACAGAGACTATGGAAGACGTCTCAGAAACGGAAGAAAAATCCGATCCAGCCGACATACAGGCAGAGCCGGATGACGCTTCCGAAGAAGAGACGGTAGAGACACCGGAACCCGTCATCAACGAAGATTCTGGATTAGATCCGGATGAAGACGACTGGTCTGACGTGTCAGACTGGTCTGAAGGAGAACCTGAACCACCGGTTCCCCTCCCGGAAGCGGACGAGGAAGACGAGACTCCCTGCTACGCTATAGCAGCAGTAAGAGTAAAGGCTTCCGTAGCGGAGAAGCGAGAATTCGTGGACGTTTCAGATCTGGGACTCGATGACGAGGATTGTCTGTTCGATGCATTCTATGAGGAAGGCGCTATAGACAGTACCGTTGATGAAATCTCTATCGTATGGGATAACGACATAATAACTTCCGTTCTCCTGCATTACGAAAAAGAGGATGAATACATTCCGGTTGAGACGGTTAGCACGTATCAGCCATCTGATGCCGTAATGGATGTCGTTGAAATCGAGGAAACCCCTGACAAGGAAGCCTCAACAACAGACCCTGTCAAATCAGAGGAAGTCCCAGACGAACCTGCTGAAGACGGGCTGTCAACGTGGCTCGCCCTAACAATAGGAGCAGCCGCAGGGCTCCTGAAGATGATGATGGGAGGTGCGTTATGAAAATAAGACCACCTTACCACATCGCAGCAATAGGCTCTGGACGCGTAAAGTCTGCGGAGGAAATGGCACTTGTCACAGAAGTCGACAAGTTAGTCAAGTTCCTTAACGTATTCAAGCGCCAGACAAACCTCTCCGATGAGGAGGTCTACGCAATGGTCGAAAAGCATGTGGATGCCGCCGACCATTACTACTCCGCCCTCTCGGACGACGAGCTGGCAAAACTCCTGCTCGTTGAGGAAATCGTCAGCGACATAGCGTCCGATATAACGTCCAATATGAAAGGAGGAGATGATAATGAGTAACATTACACTTATTGTTGTTTCCGTCCTTTTCGACATGGATGGAACGCTCGTCAAGTTCATCGACGGAGGAGACATCTTTAAAGCCAAGTACTTTGAAGAACTCCCTCCACAGGTGAGCATCTGCGAAGCAGCTGCCGACATCGACGGCAAAACCGTGTTCGTTGAGATAGATGGCAAGAGATACCTGCTTGTTCTTCGAACGGCATCATTGTCGTCATACCTGACTAACACCCCACACGATGTATTGACAGAGAAGAATCATTCTCTCGACATGCATACTAACATCTCGCAGGAAGATAGATACTTTACTCCTTGCGGTTCGTCAAAGTGGGAGTACGCAGTCAGGCACGGCATAGCGAAACACGCTGTCATGGTTGACGACTACGGACGTAATCTCGCCGACTGGCAGGGTCCGCATATCAAGGTATCGAGAGATTCCGAGGATATGAAAAAAGAGATGCAAAAATATCAGTACTGCATCTCCCCTGACCAGACAAGTGAAGAGATAGCCGAAACAATACTAGGATGCATCAAGGCGAATGCATCAGCGTTTGTCGCCTAGTCTCTGTAACCCAATTAAAAAGTGCCGCCCTTTCGCGGCACTTTATTTTTATGCCTATTTATCTTTCATATTTTTCAGCCACTCGATCGCTTCCTTTGCCCGCTCAGCTCGACAGGAACAGTAATAGCCCTCCGAATCACTGCCATAATCTTTACATATAGGACATCTGAAGTGAATGTCGAAATGATCCTTGCTGTAGCCTCTCTCCTCAAGAGCCGTTTCAAGTTTTGCCGTGCTTATCCGCACTTCCTCACTCAGCCGTTCCTTCTCCCTCTTGCCATCGGCAGATAACGTCATTGCGCCCACAGCTCTCACAGCATCAAATCTCTTCTTCTCGCGCTCCTCGTAATAGCTCCAGAGAACAGGGTCATTGAGCCTGACCTCCTCTATGCGTCTTTCAGCCTCGACCTTCTCTATCTCTCGTATATATCTGTAGTAGCGCTCAAGATCACCTCTGCTTATATTCACGCTGCTGTCAGATGTATCATCATCGACGACCGAGAAACCACTCTCAGTCATGACCGCACTTTCGGTATAGCTACATTTAGCATCCTTCCGGTGACCGTCAAGGTGCCCCCAGAAACAAGACCCGTCACGGCGGTTCGTACGCAGATACAGCTTCCTTCCGCACACAGGACAAGCCTTGCTCGGCTTGTCAGCCATATTATCCTTCTTAGAGGTTCTTTCATCTTCAATAAACTTGAAATTAAATGTATATCCAAGCACCTTCTTCCTTCCGGTGGTTCTCTTCCCCTCTTCCTTGTGTTCCGTTATTTCAAAATACTCGAAGATATCAGCCTCGTTGAGCTCTTTTTCTATGACATCTATGACACGCCTCTTTATATCGTTCGGCTTGTATCCCGGCGGGATATCGAGATAATAGCGAAGGTTCTCGACTGTCACATACCAATACCCTTTATTTCTGTAGGTGAAAAGCACTTTAAGGGCCTGTTTGCTGTACGTGGACTTGACCCTGACGATAGCCTTTACGTCTGACAGCGTAAACAGCTTATCAGGCGAAGATCCGTCAAGATCGTTTAGTTCCTTTACGAATTCAGGGTGCACCTGTACCGTGAAGGTCTCCATTTTCGCATCAGCCTTGAACCCTATAAAAGGATGAATCATACTGAATCCGTCTTCCGTCTGCTCTTCAAAAATAATACTGCCGTATTTTTTAGATGTCTCAAAAAGCGCAGCAAGAAGCTTCTTCTTCCCTCTCCTTTCGATGCCAAGCAGGCTCGTTATCTCATTAAAGGGAATAACCACTTCCTGTTCCCTTTTGCCGGCGAGATAAAAGAGCAATCCAAAGACGCGATCAATCTCCTGAGCATTGAAATTGCGCAGAGGTGTCATGGCCAGCCTGTTGGAGTGCTTGGCTATAGCCTGCTCGTGCTTCACGCTATTTTTTTCTATGGATTTTTCTTCTTTCTTATCTTCCATTTTCGATGATTCATTATAATTTCATTGCGTGTCACCCATTATAACATAAAATTGCGAAAGTGAAATGACGTTTTTCGTTTTTTTAAATCCGTTTACCGTAAAACAGGAAAAAAACCATAACTATTATAAAAAACGACAAAAATGCACATTTTCGTAATAATAATGGCGATATAAAATTATTGTTAAGCAAAAACACGGCAATTGTGCAGAAATGTCGCTTTTTATGAACGATGTTACTCTTTAAACCCCTTGAAAACACTGCCCTCTAACCATGAAAAGCCCTGAATTATGCTGATGTGCAAAAATGTCGCTTTTTATATGCTCGCCTATATTCCCGGATGTGCAAAAATGTCGCTTTTTATGAAGCCGTCTCTTTTCCAACACAACATATGGTGCCATACCACGCAGCATATCTTTTATTTTGTAATTCCAAATATATATTCTCTTCTCCCCTGCTCCGGATCAAACGCAATGTGCAAAAATGTCGCTTTTTATTGATTTCGGTGTTCTGGGGCGTGCATAAATGTCGTTTTTTAGGGATATTTGTGCAGAAATGTCGCATTTTGCAATTAGTCCCTCAACCCCAGTTATTGCAACGCTTAGCGGTAAAAAATCGCCATCTTCAATGTGCAAAATTGTCGCCTTTTTATAAATCCATTGAAATTTCAATATTTTCAGCACATTTCACTTACGTTGATGATACACCTACACATAGTCCCGAATCCCTTGAAATTTCAACGATGATCCATATAATCCACATGGCATAATGCCCTATAAGCTCAATGTGCTTTTTTGTCGCTTTTTAGACAGCCCTCAACCCATTGAAATTACAACGATTACAGGGAAAAATCTGCTCCATAACAATATATTAACAATTATATTAACAATTAAGCGATGCCGGCGGCCGTTGCCGCCAGTCAGTCATCGCCTTTTTTATAATTATTATTTTCACTTTAAATAGTGCTAATTGTTAATATTTGCCTTATTTTATGATATATTCATAGCAAATAACCCCATTTGTGAGGACATTAGACATGAAAACGGAAAATTTAGACATATATCTGGACGACATAAACAAGGAATACCTGAATAAGTTATCCTTCTGCGCGTTATTCAAGTGCAGGGCGCTCGGCTATAAAAGTGCAGCAGATTTTTTCTCGCTCGCATATGAAAGCTACAACGAGAACATCTCTCAGAACATAGCGGACTTGATGCGCAACATGCGCATATGCAAATACATAATCTCTCGCTTCGAGATCAGCTACAGGGAAGATCTGTCGTATCTCATCCGCCACCCTTCTCTCATTCCGAATGAAATGGATCCGCCTCAGAGCATCGTGCGAAAGAAGGTATTTCTGTTTCAGGACATCGATAAGCCGGGGTGCGAGTCTAAAAAGAGAGCATATGATTACCTGAACGGTTTGCGACCAAGGATGAGAGCTGCGGCCGTAGACAGGATCATCGACCAGTATCTGACAATGAACGGAGATGAATACTATATCAAGCAGGGCTCATTAAGACTCATAAACGACTTGGTAAAGATAGCCACGTTTGATGAAAATGGGAACATCACGGGGCTGGCAAAGGAAATCGTGGAGGACATCTGGAAGGCGGGGTCACGTAGGTAAAATTTTCAATTTTGTTAAGGAAAAATGCATCATATATGAAAAATGAGCATAATTCTACATTGGGAGTAACTGACATTTGCTTTTACAAGTGATATTATGTTAACGTCTCAAAAGTGTAATTACGGAGGGTCAGGCAAGAGCCTGGCCCCTTTTTATACAGATTTTTCGGAGGACGCATGGAGCTGGATGTAACAAAATACCTCGATCTGGGACTGAACAGATCCAAAAAGCCGGAATGGACGCAGGACCTTATTCCTGAGCGCGAGATAGTCGACGGCATAGTCATCGCCTACGACCAGCGCGGCAGGAAGCATTTTGTGAAGATCCTCGAGATAATAGCATTGAACTTCCCTATCATGTCGAACGCAGAGCAGGACAGCTGTGTGCTGGGCTATGCGGATATGATAAAAGCCATAGATTCGAGCTTCCACATCAAGGTGGTCACCACATTCTCGGATATAGAAGAGTACGTGGAAAAGGCAAGAGCGGCTTATGAGAGGGAAACAAGCGAGTCCTGCCGTGACATGATAGCCCGCTACATCAACTATCTCACAAGGGAAGGCGGACTGGATACCTATAAGAAGCACTATTATTTCATCTTCGAACTCGAACAGTCGGAAATGAGAGGAATAAACACGGACGATGAGGCCATCGTTGCGCTGAAAAGAAAGACCGCCACCATAACATCAGCCTTTACTGGTATCGGCAACGAGGTGCTTCTTGCAGAAGAAAGCGACGGCGGAAGGATAGCTGAGATCCTCTACGGCTACTACAACAGAAACACTGCATCCTTCGAGACATACAACTCAAGAGTGCTGCGCATAAGAGATGACAGGTCAAAAGTCGCAGAGAGGATCCCCGACAAGGAAATACCTTTCGATTTCAGGAACCTCATCGCCCCTAAAAGCATAGATTTTAACGAGTCTCCGAACTACATGGTCATTGACGGCATGTACCGGAGCCACTTTTTTATACGCGGAGCCACGATGCCAAGCTACATGCTTACGCAGAATGGCTGGCTGGCCGGCATAATGAACTTCGGATACGGCTTCGACGTGGACATGTACTTCATCCTCGGCGAGGAAGGAAAAAAGGATTCCGCAATAAGGACGACCCTCAAGATCGCCAGTTATACGCTGAACAACTCCTCCCCTATTCAGGACAATTACGAGGAGGTTGAAGAATCGGCAGCAAGCGCGAGATGGTACCGCTCGCAGATGCGTTCCGGACACCAGTCGCCGTACGAACTCGTCGTGATGGTAACGGTATGGGCGCATACGCTGGAGGAACTTGACTTCCGTCGCGAGGAAATGAAAAAGGCGGCACGCCGTCTTGAGGTCACCCTCTATGAATGCAGGCGCTTTCAGGAAGAAGCGTTCTATTCCACAGGCTACACGATGGATCTGAGAACAAAGCTGTTCAACGTCGGCAAGAGAAATCTCACCACGGACGGCGTGGCAGCAGCCTACCCTTTCACCTCGTACAACCTCGCTGACAAAGACGGCATAGCGGTAGGCATCAACAAACAGAACAATTCTCTTGTCATGTACAACCAGTTCGAACGCGCTTATGCGAACTCGAACATGTTCGTAAGCGGGCAGTCAGGTGCGGGAAAGACCTACCTGATGATGTTGCTCGCCTCAAGGATGCGCTATCAGGGCATACAGGACTTCATATTCGCATCGGAAAAGCAGGACGAGTACAGGCGGCTTACAGATATACTTGACGGCGTGTTCGTCGACCTGTCGTCGACATCGAAGCACATAATAAATCCTCTTGAGATAAGGCCTCTCTCCTCCCCTATCACGGCTTTCCTGGGCGGCGAATCGTACGAGGAAAAATCATGGGTCACGGACAAGATAGACAACGTAATGATCCTGCTGAATCACCTCATCAACGATCTTGATCAGGCGGAGAACGCAAGGCTCGAGATACTGCTCGTCAAACTATACGAGCGATTCGGCATGAATGCAGACAACGATAGTATATACGCTGACAAACAGACTGGTAGATTGAAAAAAATGCCTGTTCTGCAGGATCTGTACGACGCGATAAGATCCGAAGTCGAAAAAGGCAACCTCAGAAGCGACATAGAGGTCATCCTTCAGAAGTTCATAATGGGCTCGTGCCGTAACATGAACGGCCAGACCAATGTGGATCTGGACAACAAATTCATCGTATTCGGACTTGAACATATCCGCGAGGAGATGCTCGCCCCTACGATGTTCATCATAATGAGCTTCGTATGGGACAAGGCGCGTCAGGACCGGACCAAGAGAAAGGCGATTTTCTTCGAGGAAGGATGGAAACTCCTTGAGGACGGTAACGAGGAAGTTGGAAATTTCGTCAGAAAGGTGTTCAAGCTGATCCGAGGATTCGGAGGCGGAGCGGTCTTCGCAACGCAGGAACTGAACGATGTGAGTCACAGCAAAGCCGGAAAGGCCATCATCTCCAACTCGCACGCCAAGGTGATCCTGCACACCGACTTCAGTAACGTATCGGATATCGGAGCAGTTCTGGGCCTTTCCGAAAAGGAACTCGTAAAGGTGTCGCGCCAGAAGCCTAAAAGGGATGCGCTGTTCTGTGCGGGTTTCAACCACATTCCTATCGAGGTAAGGGCTTTCAGGGAAGAGCACGATGCATTCACAACGGATGCCGAAGAACTGTCCGAGCAGGCAAGACGTGCAGCGGAAAACGTTGCTTTTTAAGGGGTTACAGCATATGGCAAGAGAAACTCTGGCAATAAAACAGGACTTCATAAATCAGTGCACGGAAGTCCTGCATGAATTCGGCGCAGTAAGATACGATTCATTCGTCAGGTTCATTGAAATGACGCTTGATGTTCCGACGGAATGCGCCGAAGAAATACTCGAAAAGATGGAAGAACGAAGGGATATATTCACTACGACGTATGCCGGCACGGCGATAGTCAAGCTCGAAACGTCCGACAGGGCAGCCAATAAAAACCTGGACGCATTCGACGCATATCTCTGCATCGCAACGAATGAAAAAGCCGAAAAGGAAACGAGGCAGGCGTTTGCCAACAAGGCCATTTTCCCTATCGACTTCACGATATACGTATCATCGGGACGCGTCTACTACATGCTCCTGTACGACAAATTCTTCGCGCAGAAATTGAGTATCTACGAGAGAAAGCAACTGGACAAGGCCGTTGATCCCGTGACGCTCGTAGTGTTCCCTGTCGGAACGAACCTTGAAAAGACATCGCTCCCGAAGTTCAAGGGAAAGTACCGCCTTGCAGTGGTAAGAAAATCCAGAAACGGTCTTACGGTATGTCAAGCAACTGAAATTTACGGAGAAAATGAGTAATGGAAAAAGACACGATGATTAAAGCGCTGATCCAGTATGAGATGGATGTGCTGGATCAAAGGGACAGGATAGTCAAGATGCGGTATCAGGTGGACAAGGGAAACCTTGAGGCTGCCGTCAGGGCAGCAAGGGAGTTTGCGATGTCTAACGAGGAAATATACCTGAAACTGAAATCACTGATCTATCTGATGCAGGATAAAAGGCCGGACAACATGGCAGAGAGGATAGGAACGACTGAATCCTTCCCTTCCGAGCTGCGAATGCTGTCACCGGGCGTCTGGAAATTCACCCTGCCTCCCCTCTTCTCTGTTTCCGCAAAAAGGAAAATCTATAGCGAAGGGAAACACATCTACTACCTCGTCCTGAACCTTCTTATGCAGTATGAAAACAAAGGCGAACGGATCCCGCAGATCGATCACCCTCTCGTGCTGTTCAGACACCATATCTGCACGGACACCGCAATGCCGTTCGACTATGACAACATAGATTCCAAGCGTGCGATAGATGCGATGCAAGGCTATTTTTTCGATAACGACAGTGCACTTGACTTCGACCTGCACCATACTGCTGTCGCCGATCCGGAGGAGTCTTACTGCGAGATATACGTGATCGACCAGGGAGAAACTGGTCCTGCGATAAACCCAAAAATCGAGGAAAGACTCAACTGAAAAAAGCCTTTTTTGCCAAACCCGTTTTTCAGTTAGTTGAAACCGTTGGAATTTCAACGAAAATTGGGGTATAAACGCGAGCGCTCACGGAAGGGTTAATTTGATAAGGTGGCTATAAGCCATCTTAGAGAATTAACTCTTCTCTTAAAAGGGAGAAGTTGGTTGATGAATTAAATGAGAATGTGAATGGGAAGAAAATGAATTCAGCAGTAAGAAGATACTATCTGGAAATACTGGGAATGTGTGGAGAAATCATGTCGCTTAAGGCGGGCACCCACGCCCCCGCCGCGCCGACCACCGCAGGAGATGAACTCCGGAGGATGATAAAGGATGGACTGATAAGATACTATCGGCACACCGATCAGAGGCGCGTATTTCGCATCTGCGACCCCGCCGGATTTGAATCCATTGAGGAGATAGACGAAAGGCTCCTTGCGCATGCGGAGATGCTAGTCGGAAAGAAAGGCGCCCGCTATACGGGAAGCAAGGCCTACAGACTCAAGAAGCGGAAAGAGGCCGAGCTGATGCTGAGACTTGCCGAGGCGGGTTTTATCATCGACGGCATGAAGCTGAATCCGGACAGAAGCGTGGACCTTCTCCCCCCTTCCCTGACGGATGTAAAAACGATTATAAAAAGCATCCATGAAGATACACCTTTTTTCCTTAGCGGCCCCCTTCTCAGGCATAAGGGAAGCATCGCCCGCCACACGAGGCGTGAGATGTCCATAAGCACGGGAACGCTCATAAGCCGCGGCGGGATATACACGACATATGTCATAAGCACGGAAAGATTCAGATGGTATGCGGCCTCAGAAACGTCTTCGGCAAACGACACACTCCGGATGTACGAAGGCGCGAAAGGAATTGAGCGCCGATCTGACGGTCGCTTCAGGGCCATTCTTTACACAGATACAGCGGACGTAGCAGCGGAGCTCATAAGGATATCCGGCAAGACAGGCCATAAGATGAACCCGACGGGCATATTCCGCCTGAGCTATCTCGTTCCTCTCGAGGACAGGGAATACGCAATGGACACAACGAAGATGCTTACCCTTCCCGACTGGCGCAGGAAAACGGACAGGATCCTCGGATTCACACCGACAGACAAGTATGACGGAATGACCAGGGACGGAAGACGTGTGCACAACCTGCTATGCTGCAATCTCACCAGAATAAACGACATAGAGCCGGAGGTGAGACGGCATTCATGCAGGCTCATAATACACGACTGGCAAAAGCCGTTGTTGGAGGAATATTACGGCACCGATATAGACGCGATAGTGCTCGGAGAAAAACACTTCAGAGGGCTGCTTTCGGCCGTGATGGAAAAATGAGGAAGCGCCCTCCCCTTTTTACCCAGCCAATACAGACCTCGAAATTTTCGATTTAAGCGATTTATAACCAAAAACCGCACAGAGGGACGGAAAACGCCAAAAAACACCGCACAGCCAAAAACAGCCGCCAAATACGGCCATCTGCAAAACGTATCGCGACCCGCATTTTACGCAAGGAGGCAAAAATGAACGATACAGACAGAAACAATCTGGAAAAATGGCTCACGGAACACATGGGCGAATACATAGTAAAGCGTGCGGAATCACACAGCTTTTTCGATGCCTACCCGGACAAAGCCGAAGATATCCCGAGAAAGCTCTTTGAATACGACAAAGAACCGCGATGGCTGTATGAGGCGCTTATCGCGCTCACGGCCATGCTTTACTTTGAGACCGATCCGAAAGTTGCAGGACTGAAAGCGAAAGAAGTGGAATTGATTCCTGTGATACAGAGGCTCGAACCAAAGGTGCAGGAAAGAATCAGCCTGATAACAGCACTGAAAAAGGAGCATAAAAAATGATCTATATGTCACGAACCAGAAGAGATCCGGCCATGACGGACGAAGATCGCACAGACGCGTTCGTGGAGCAGTTCTCCCCTTCCCGGTCTCTGGAGATATCCGGCTTCATGCATCTGCTGGTCGACTATCACAAGATATGCGGAGAGGTCATCTCACATCCGGATCTGACCGAAGAGCAGAGAGAGATCTACCGTAATGCAGGCTCCCTCGCAG
>Ga0256405_10005136_pt1 | contig 23215 bp, 19 predicted proteins | sample RumenRJG_02DNA_FD_189096 | JGI IMG/M metagenome (GOLD analysis project Ga0256405, IMG submission 189096) | Bovine rumen microbial communities from Lethbridge, Alberta, Canada - RJG_02 | ecosystem: Host-associated > Mammals > Digestive system > Stomach > Rumen | place: Canada: Alberta... | reverse complement strand
CCCCCCCCGATGAGTTTACATTTCCGATTTGTATATTCATATTTATTTACCTCCAATTTTGATAATCAAACAATTACATTACTAAATTGTCAAGGACTAATATAAAATACGGTTATATACTATAATAATGTAATAAGAGTGATAAACTTATTATACTAGTAATAAAATATGACGTCTATAAAATATTTATGTTGGGCGTTGTAACTGAGTGGGAAGTCAGATAGTCAGTTTTTGAACTAGTAAATTATCAAAAAATAAGTAGACCCCTTATCTACTTATTTTTTGTTTGCTAAGAGTAATATTGTTGTGATACCAAAAAATAAGCTCATTTTTTGCTTTTTAAACTTATTTTTGATTATATATTATATTTGTGATAATAGGGTTATAGTATAAGATAAGAATACTATGTAAAATAGAGACCCCTATATCAGCTCTAAGGAGGAGTTTAAAATGAAACCATTTGCAAACAACTACATCGGTACTATCATTAATGAGGTATTTGAACATGGATATGTAGATGACCATGATAAGAATACCAAGCACCAGGATGATGTTATCAAACCAGATTATGTTTTGGTGACTATGTTCCCGTTGGAGAACAGAATCTATGTTTGTCCTGTACCTCTTATTAATACAGTATTCTGCCTTAATCCGTTATATCTTGAAACCACTTCTAAAGATGAAGATGGTAAAGAAGAATTCAGAGTACATCTTTCAATGGGTTCTGTAGGATCTACCATAAATATGTATTATGATGATTTAGAAGAAGCCGTAAAAAAGCATAACGATATTCATGGATACTATAATCCAGATATGGGTTATGGCAATCTCTATGAGGTATGCTCTATAGTTTCTAAGAAAGATTGGCAAGCAAAGAAGGAATGGAGAGCAAGATTATTAAAAGGATAAAAGAATGGAAGTATTAACCAGAGAGGATATGATTTCTGAAATTAGAAATTTATATCACAATAAAAACATAGCACCTGAAATGTATCAATACGTAGCATCAGTTGATATATTACATGATGATGTTTTACAAAAAATGTATGGTATGTTTAAATACATACAAGAGCATTCTAAAGAGGAAACGTACAAACAATAAAATATAGGGCTTCGGCCCTATATTTTTTTACTCGTTTAGAGACTTTATAGTAAACTTTATGCAAAATTTATAAGAGGGTGTGAAATATTATGTATGATATTATTAAAGAATTTAGTAAGTTTAATAGAAAGTTTGATGTAGATAGGGATACTGCAAAACAAATATGGCTAAGAGATAAGAGAGTTAAGATTAATAATAGGATACCTGATGATATCTATATTAATCCTAATGTAATTAATGGTGCTTTATATGAAATTACTAATAAGATTATAAATAATAATAAGCAATTCTCTATGAATAAAATCAAGTCTATTTTTATAGACGTTGTAAAAATGGTTACTACTACAGTATATTTTGATTTGAAAATTGAGTACATTGATATCTCTGATACTGATAAATTTAGTATAGAATATAAAACTGAAGATACTATATCTACCTCTTTCACTATATTCTTACCAACTCATTATAATAAATATAATGGTATAGAGTATTATATTCTTGATAATATAATCAGTTTTATAGATAAGAAATACTGTAAAGAGTTATTTGGTATCTATGATATCGTAGATGCATTTAATTATTGTAATGATACAGAAGATATAGAAGATTATGATACAATGATGAATAACTACTATATCTTATTATCTACTGTTGTAGATAAATACAGACCATTTGTATATTTATTTGATGAAGAGTTTAAAAACTCTTTTGAGTATAAAGGGATAATGGAACAGGTATTTTATAAATTTATGAAACTATATATTCCTAATATACCTGTTTTTGATACTACTAGAGATTTTACTACTGCAGAGCAAATTATTTATAATACAGAATTTGATGTAGAGTTTGATGGTAAAGATAGAATTCATACACTAAAGACTTCTATAAAAGATTATAAGACAGGAGAAGTGATTTACTGTCATAAAGCATCTACTATGAATAAAACTCCTAAATCTATAGTAAAAGATCTTATTATGAAATCTGCATTTAATTTTATCTTTTATAAAATGCTAGATCATAATCCAGATAATCTTGTAGAAGTAGAGTTTGCTAGAACGTTATGTGATATGATGATCAGTGATTCCTTATTGGAATATAAAGGAGGATATAAATAATATGGGTGGATTAACGTATACAGTTATAGAATTAATAGAAGATGAACCTAAATATGCGATAGGAGTATTTTATAATGAAGACGAAGCAGAAGAATGTATATTAAGAGCATATAGAAAAAGATCTGGTAATGCTCCTATACAATTAGGATTTGATAGATTAGGAAAGAATAATCTAGCATTTGCATTTACTACTGCATCTGGTAAAAAGTTCTCTTGGAAGACAGCTATTAATCAGAATCCAGATACATATAGAACTTTTGGATTACCATTAAATGGCCCATATCTTCCTACACCTGAAAGAGCTCCTGGAACTGAGTTTGCTATAGATGTAGATGGTACTCATCCAGAAGCAAAGTCTTTTGATGAAGTATTGAAAGATAGAGAAATAGAAGACGCAGAAATAGTTGATGATAAAAAATAAATATAAAGAGGTAGAGCTATATTAGCTCTACCTCATTTATTGTTTAGAATTTAAAACACATGGTTACTCTATAAATATTAGTATCGAATTCTTTGTAAATTACCACACGTAACGTATCTGCATCAAGATTCAACGAATCAAGAGTTCTACGTACAGTCGGTACTTCACCAAATTCAACTTTAACTAATACTCGTCTAAGAGTATCTGCATCCTCAGCAACTGTTCTATATACCTTCCTATTCGTATCGAAGTCAAGTTTAACAACCTGAGTTACAAGCCGTTCAGTAGATCCATAGATATCTACACTTTCGGTTATCTTACGAATAGTATCAGCATCAAGATCAGATTTTACAGTAAGATCACGTTCCGTATCTGCATCTAATGTAATATTAGCAGTAAGATCACGTTCAGTATCAGCATCTATCACTTTCAAATCTCTTAATACACGAATAGTTTCTGCATCCAATACTAAGGTTTCATTAGTCTTACGAATAGTATCAGCATTAAGTACTAAATCATTAAGAGTTGAGCGCACCGTATCTGCATCAAGACTACAATCTATGATGTTAGATACTTCACGCAGTGTTTCAGCATCAAGGATTAAATCTCTGCTCAGTTCTCTAGTGATATCGCCATCCAATACTACACTATCTAATACTTTACGTACAGTATCAGCATCTAAAGTAGTCTGGAAGTCTAAATCACGAGAAGTACTACCATCAATAGTAATATTTACATTAGTCCTGCGGTTAGTCTCAGAATCTATAGCAACCCTAAGGTCAACTTTTCTTAAAGTAGATCCATTAATAGGAACAGGAGCGATTACTCGTCTATTGGTCTCTGCATTTAAGTTCGGGTTGACTCTAGTTTCACGTCTAGTATCTGCAGCTATTTCCACAGGAGCAGTAGGTCTACGTAATGTGCTACCGTCTATGGTAACAATATTGGTTAACAGTCGTGAGGTAGTGCCTTTTGTATTTGGTGATTTTAAAACCTTTCGGGTTAAATTACCATTAAGATTTACATAGGCTTTTTCTTGGACGTTCGCAACCATGTAAAGCCCAAAGGGCGATTCCATGTTTGTTGCCATTTTTAATCCTCACCACACTTTATATATTGACTAAACACTATTTAACCAATATTATGGATCAGACAGCAGCGATAGCAGCTTCTACATGAATCGTAACCGACGTATCATTAGCCGGGCTTTCGGACGTATCCGAAGAAGCTTTCACATAGAATACTTTATTCGTAGCACCAATGGTGTTGGAGATCGTCAGCGTAGAAGCAAACGTACCAGTCTGAGTATCGCAAACACTCCATTTAGCAGCATTCGTGCCCTGGAAGCTAACCGTTACATTACCACTGGTTTCGAAACCAGTCTGGCAACGAAGAGCAACCGGAACTACTTTAGCTTCGGAAGTGGAAGCATTCAGAGCAACAGTCAGCGGCAGAATGCCAGGATCCGTATCAGCAGCACCCAATTTGATACGAGTACCATCCGTAGCACCATCAGTAACAGTACCAGCATATAAATTCATATAAGCATTAGCAGCCATTTTAATTTTCCTCCCTTAATTAAACAAGTTATTTCCATATTGTGTTTTTCTATGGTAAAACAACAATACATATTATTTTAATGTTTAACCGAGTAATTAACAGACTAGTAGGTTGATAGTAGTATATATTTAGAAAGAGAGTGAATGATTATGGAACTTATTGAAACTGCTGAATTGATGAAGAGTGCTGATTACAAGAATCGGTTTAAAGCAGAGTATTACCAGCTTGATATTCGTATCAAGAAGTTGGAAACATTTCTTGATAAGTATATAAATCATAAATTAGATTTCGTCCCTGATTGCTCTATACTTCTTCTTCAGACTCAGCTGAATGCGATGAAAACGTATCGTGATATTCTTACTCGTAGAGCTCAGATTGAAAATATTGATATGAAAATCTGATATAATTTTTTATCAAAATCTCTGGGGATTTAGTATCCCCAGAGACTTAATTTTCTCTTATATGATAGAATTAGTTACCCCTTATCTTCGACATTGTTATAATAGGAATTTTGGCCTAAATATTATAAAGGAAGGTGTAAAGCATATGAATTCTGTCGTGAGATTCAATAGCAACACGACATTTTACTCCACCAAAGTAAATGCCGTCTCTGTTAGCTCAGACACTTCAGAAGTAGAAGTGATTGGTAACAAAGACTATCTTGCTATTACGAAAAAAGCGTTAATAGAATTAGATACTAAAGATGAAGATAAAGACTTTTCTCTTACTATGTATATTGCTCTTGCTAGTGACGTTATAGCCAACTATACAAATCCTGCTACAGTATTTATGGTATTTGGTACTAGTAATTATGAGGTAGGTTTGAATTGTACTATAACGTTATCTGGTACTCCGAAAGCATTATATGTAAAGAGAATTGATGATGTAGTAACCATTATGTATGGTGATACTACTGTAGGTGTCTTCAGCAATATGAAAGGTATTCCTAAAGCCGTTCGTATTGATAATATTAATATCGATTCTGCATATGACGCTAGATTACTTATCGGTGACGTATTCTACTCTTCAGATTCCACTGAAATTCGTGGTGGATTACCTGATCAGCAGGAAAATCCGTAATACCAAATTATAGAAAAGGAGGGTAAAAAGTATGTCTGTCAATTTACAGCAGTTTGCTGATATAAATGAGACTAAGATCAAAGAAGGTTTTACTTCTGCTGATATAATATATGCTAAGTATACATATCCGAATTTACATACAATGGGCAACTTCTCTGAATTCTATTGCAATACAGAGTTTAAACCTTATAAGAAAATAGCTCCGACTTATACATTGTATGGGACGGATATGTTTACTTTTGATTTCTTAGATACTCCTGCACATCCAGAATGCTATAGACTTAAACCGAGTGGTTTATATTTTAACCTTGCTGCTAATTATAATAGTGGTGGTAATATAGCAAATGAAGTTAAGCATGTGTTTGAAACTGATCCTATAGATAATGTAGCTATAGTAGTTCCGAATGATATAGCAATCATATCTAAAGAACCTATAGATGAAGATACGTTATTTACTGAATTAGATGCAGAGTATGATAATATCGACGTTAAGTTTGCTTTTGCAATGAATGGTGGGTATTATACTATTAGTGGTGGTGCACTCTCTGGTATTAGTAAAGCACAGGTTTATACTAATGGTTTTGCTGTTGGTGATACTATCAATAGTGGTGTAGCTGAAACACTTATTAATGGTGGAGCTAAATTGATTGTAGTTATTAGTATTGATACTACTAATGTAGCTACGTCTTTTGACTTTAATATAGACTACGCTGTTTATACTGCATCTTTAGTTGGTACTAGTGCTACTGGTAAAACTGATATAGATGAATATACTAACTTCTATCTTGTAGAAGGTGCAGAAGCTAATAGCAGATTCATATCTGTAAAGAATCTTCAGAAGGGTATTAAACCTTCTGATGTATATGCAGATACTGATATCTATGGTAAGAATTATGCTATTGGTTATGACGTAGAGCCTGGTGGTAATGATATCTGTACTATATTCTTCAGATCTGCAGATTATCTGGATTATGACGAATATATGGATATCTATGGTCTTATAGATTATAGAGATAAATCTTTCTTAAGCAATAAGAAGGATTTAGACTATGAGAACTATTATGGTACTGACCAGTTTGGTGTTATATCTAAGACCAATAATACTGCTATGACTGAAGACTTTGGTCTGTGCTTTAGACCTGTAATGAGTGTATGTGTACAGACTGAGCCGTATGACTTCTTATCTATTAATCCTGGTAGAATTGAAGACTTCTATTATAGTGATACTACCAATGCTCAGACTATCTATGATAATAGTGATAACTTAGAGAAACCTGCTCCTAGAAATCTTCCGATGATTAAATTTGGTATTAATCATGATAGTACTACTTGGGAGCCTGCTAGTGGTTATATTACTTCTTCTACTAGAGAGATGAAAGATATCGGGTTTAAGTTTGTAGCTAACTTCGAACACGTTCCTGAAGAGGAAGGTGTAACTGAAGATAATACTCTATATATTAAGTTTACTGAGACTAGTGAAGCTACTAGCCCGAAAGCTTTCTATTTTGTATTCAAGAAGAATAAAGTATATATCACTAACACCATTGGTGGTAATGTAATGAATGGTGATACTGTAGCTAACTTCAATGCTATAAAACGTGGTAACTTCATGGTTAAGGGTTCTATTGATGAAGCTAATCCGAATAACTCTACTATGAAGATTTATCTTGAAGGTGAAGAGATTTATTCTTCTCGTTATCATTTCAATAATAAGATGCATATGAGTGCAATCTTTGCTCAGGAAGGTGTAGTATATGTATCTGGATTTATACTTACTCTTACTTTGTCTAATTTTGATGAAAGTACGGTAGTAATGCCTGTAGATAGAGTGGATACACTCATTGAAGACGAAGAAGATAGGAAGTTCTTCGAGTTGGATGTAGATACATTCAAAGCTAGATATAAGAGCTATGTAGGATTCGTTCCTAAATTCTTTATCTTCTCTACTGCACAAGCTGTTACTAGTGATGATACTTCTACTTATGACCAGTATAAACCTACTATAGAGTCTAAGACTACTAGTAGGGTTAAGAGTATGGCAGTATTTAAACCTATTGGTACTACCGATACTGGTAACTGGGTAATGCAGATGAATCCTCTTGATTATACTGCTCCGTCAGTAGATGCAATGAAAGACTTTAAGATTGGTTATATAGCATCTAAATCTGAATAATTAAAAATATAATCCCTACCCATATTGGGTAGGGATTTTAAATTTGTATTTAATAGTTATGACCATAGAATCTATTTCTATACCAAATACCTTTACCTCTTAATATAGTACCACCACGATGCTCTTCATCATATGGATTATATACAGGAGATTCAGTATTTTTACCCAATAACTCTAAATCCCATCTACATACATCACTCTTAGGACCATAAGTATTATTAGGATAACCATTCCAATCATTAAAGTAAATTGTATAATCTTCATTATCTGCAGATTCACCATGAGTTGGGAAATGCTTTTTAGTTATAGGAAGATCTAATGCTTCTGCTAATACAGCAATAATCTTAGCCATAGTATTTATCTGTATTTCAGTAGGTGGATAATCACCAAGATCATTACTCGTAGCATCTTTACAGCAACACAGAGAAATACCAATAGATGCAGAGTTCTTCATATAATTATGTGGAAGTTTTACAGAAAAATCTTCTTCCATAATTTCTACTTCACCATCACCCTTGATATTAATATGGTAATCAGGGAAAGTACGGTCATAAGTAAAAGCTGTCCAATGTAAACATGCTTGTACTGGTTTACCAGCTGCTGCTGCTATACGATAAAGATCAGATTTAGCTGCATATGCACAATCCATTATCTTAGTAAGCATATCAATTTCAGCCATAATATTTACCTCCTTACATCTTTAAACTAATATTATAGAGGGGAGTACCAACCCCTCTATTATTAATAAAATGTTAAAGGGTAACAGACTAGTCTATAAATAATAAGGGGGTTGATTATTATGAATACTTTGAATAATATTATTTCGGTAAAAGAATTGAAAAGCAAAATAGACCAAGATAAGAGCTTTCAAGAAGCTCTTATCAGATCTGAAATAAGAAGTCAAGCATTCACGATGAATGTTGTTTATAATCCAACAACTGAAATCTCAAAATATTTAAAAGTTGCATGTGATATGGGTTTTAATATAGCAGGAAATAGAATAGATTTCGATCTAATTAAACCAGGAACAGAAGCAAATGATATAATGAATGAAATAACTGAATTTAAGAATGATATAATTAATAAAGTAAATAGTGCTATTAAAGGATGGTTAGATACTCCTAAAGATAATAGATTATTTATAGATATCGATTTGAATAAGTTGCTAAATAAGTATAAAGTAGATCCCCAATCTTCATCTCTATATTCATTTCATTGGTTAATAGTAATTTTGAAAAAACTAGGTTATAAAGTTTGTATTTATAATAATATTGAAAATAATGCTGGAAAGCCATTATCATATAAGATTGCTCTTACTTGGGAATAAATTTTAGGAGTGAATATAGATATGCTAAATAGAATAATTCCTATAGAAGAATTAAAAAGAGATCTAAAAATAAAAGAGAGGTCTGAAAAAGACTATATAAAATCTTATGCATTTTCAATGTTTCGTACTCATAGTTCTACTGATAGTAATGTGCGTAATATTTTGAGTATTGCTAAAGATATGGGATTCCATGTAGATAAAAAGCATGCTATACATTTTGATTCAGTAGAACCTGGTTCAGAAGCAGATGCTATAATGGTTGAAGTAAATAGATTTAAGAATGATATAATTAATCAGATAAATGAAAGTATCAAAAAATTTAAAGAAAGATATGATGGGTATAATACAATAGAAATTACTATTAATTTAGAAACTATACTAAATAAATACAATGTATACCCATTACTATTCCATAAAAGCTATAATTTACAGTGGTTAAAAGATGAATTGCATACTGCTGGATATGATGATTGCATGATTAATTATATTGGTATTAATTCAGATTGTTTAATCTATAAAATATACATTAATTTGGAGTAAACATAAAGGAGAGTTTATAATGGATAATAATTACGGTGATTATGAATTTAGATATGATCTTCCTAGTGCAGATACATTGAATAATACTGAGAAGAAAATAGAGTATGATAAAAAACAAAAAGATACTCAATTAACTCAAAAGGTTATTAAATTAGCTCTTATGATGCATGATAATGTACAAGTAGACGAAAAAAGTGTTGTATTAAAAGCTAAAGAATTAGGATTTGAAACTGAAATTGAAGATGATAAATATTATATTCATTTTAATAAAGTTATACCAGATTCTGAGGCATATAGAATATTGCATAAAGTGAATAATGTTAAGCGTTATATAATGGGTAAGATAGACGCTGCTATATATGGATGGAAGTTACTTGATTATCCTAAAGTAAATAGAATAAATACCATTACAATAATGAAGTATGAATTAGAGGCTATAAATCCTGAATTTATGGAAATTCATGCTAATTATTATTTTGAATGGTTGAAAAAGATAATGAAAGATTTGGGATATGAATGTAAAATTATAGAAGCACATTATAAAGATAAAGTGCAAGATAGCATTGAAATAAATATTTATTGGGAGTAAATAAGGAGTGCTAAATATGGAAAATTTATTAGACGATATTATTACCGTAGAAAAATTAAAAAATTCTATTGAAACTAATGAAGAATTTTTAAATAATCAAGCAGAAAAATATGTAAAAGACTATGCATTTACAATGAATGACAAACTGACTTTTGATTCTATATTTGATTCAACAGATATAGAACTTATTTGTAAAGCTGCTAAGAACTTAGGATTTAAAACAGAAGACAAGACAGTGTATTTTAATATAAAAACAATAGGATCTAAAGCTTCATTAATAGCTTCTAGTGTGATTAGTTTTAAAAATGATATAATTCGTGAAATAAACGAAAATATAAAGATGTATTATAAACGTCCTTTAAAGAATAATGAAATTTTTATTCGTATTGATTTCTTTAGACTATTATATAGATACAATGTAAGATATATGGAGAGAGAACATTATTCTTTAGCATGGTTAAAAGAAAAATTAGATGATGCTGGATACGAATCTGATATTACTATGAATACATTTGATGGTAATATAATAGTAAGACTTGAGTGCAAATAATAACAAATATAAACCCTAGGGAGTAAATCTCCCTAGGGTGTTTTATTATGAATAGTATTGATTGTGATGGAACATGTAATCGTTATAACCTGTATTGATGTGATAATAAATTATATCAGTAGGACCTTGAGAGTCTGTAGTAATAGCAGCTACTAATATACGAGAGAACTGACGAGAACCATCAGGAATCATCTTATTAGTAGAAGCAAATCCTATTATCTTATCACGAGAATCTTTAGGTCTTTCCATATAGATATAGTTAGTAGTATTAGCTTCCAATGGAATAGTTATAGACTCTTCCATCGTAGAGAAATATCCTCCTAAGAATATGGAGATATTCGGTATATAACATACTAAACCTATAGAAGATCTTACTGTGATATAGTATCTATTTAATCTAGTAAAATTAAGTATCTCATCATCTGTAGCAGTTACAGCAGTATAAGAAGATACAGGATCTCCACCAGCATATAAAGGCATAGGTTTTTGGGTTACAAACCATTGCTGATAAGTAGGATACCAACCACCATCAGACCAGAAAGACACTATACCTAAAGTAGGTCCAGAATATAACCAATATCCAGGATGATTCAATTCATAATAGTCGGATACATAAGGAGCCGAACCTTGTATAGCTATTTGTTTAGTAGTAAAATTATTATAACTACTATTGAATGATAATTTATAGCAAGAAAAATATGATGCTGAAGTCCAATTAAGATTTGCCTGGAAAGTACATACCATATCTGTAGCATTCAATATCATCATATTGGATATCCATAATGATGGTGAATAAATTCCATTATTATTTACTTCACAAATTTTATTTAAATGAGTAATAATAGTATCTGTAGAAGCCCATTTACTCCATATATTATTATACGAAATTATAGAACCAGATGAAGTTACAGTGTATAAAACAAATTTAGATACATTAGGACCAGAAGTTATTTTATAACAGAGTATCCAGTTATTAGCTATAGGATTATGATAGCATGATACAAAGCTTACAGGACTACCAGCATAAGATGTAATTCTAGTAGCTACATCAAATGTTAAAGTTTTATACTCTTCTTCTTTTACTTTCCAAGAATCAGGGGCAGAAGTTTCTACGTAGCGATATGCTATAAGTTTTTTAGAAGAAGAATCATATCTATGATTAAGATATAATGGCTGATTGTTGGTCATTCTTACAGATACTACTTGTTTGCCTCCATCATATCCAGTACCTCTACCAAAGTAATTTCCATAACCTTGTCTCCAATCGATATTACCTAATCCCATATCATAGTTATCACCAATTTTAAAGAACTGACCAGCTTTTGGTTCTATATATCCTTCTGCTCCTTTACCAGTCATTAATTGGAATTGTTTTATTCTTACAAGATTTACACCTATACCAGAATTAATTTTTTGCCTACAATCATAAAATACTTTATCAAATAATATAAATGCTCTATCTTGTCTCTTACCCCAATAAGATGCATCTGCAGAGAATAAATATTTAGCAGTATAATAAGTCCTTAGTATTCCTACGGTACCAGATCTTACTTCTTTATATGGAGAATTATTATCATATATCTGATTATTCTGATCAGTATTATGAACTATAGCATTATCTATATTGGTACTTTCTGGATTGTACCCCAAATAATATGTATTACCATTAAATGAATCTAATGAAATACTACACGACTGATAGCTCATACCTATATAATCTGCTTTTATAAAAGATCCTGGTCTTGCATTTACATTAACACCATTACCAGTAGAATTATTTTGGAGATATGCTTTTGGTATCGACCAAGACATATTTATGGAGCAACCACCTACATAATCATGTTGCTGTTTATTATTATTCCAATCATATACAGTAGCTCGCATATCATTTCGTTTATTATATATTATTAATCCTTGATCATAGAATATAGCGAGCCAGTATCCACCCCAACCACCATCTAATACTTTATCTTTTGTTACGGCAGAAACATCTTTTACATCTATATCTGTAAATAATGAATATGGATAACTACCATAATACATCTTAGGACCTTCTAATTTAAAAGTCTTTATCAATGCTAGATCACTATATCTATAAATTCTTACTTCAAACGTATATTGGTCTTTTAAGTTAGTTGAAGTTCTTAATGGTATTACTATAGTGCCTAAATCTTTATAATAATAAAAAGATGAAGCTGTACTAATACTTGATATATCTTTTGCCGAAGACCAATAAGACTCATCATAAGTGTATTTAGTATCTACTAAATATTTTCTTCCATTAGCACAAGTTACTGCTATCCAGTCATTATCTAATCCTATAATGCCATTTACATAAGTATTTAAGGCTTTAGCAAATGCTGGCTCCATTGGATTATTATCAAACATAAACTGTTGTTTGTTTGAAGTACGATACGCTTTAAATAATCTTGGAGTTCTAGCAGGCTCTCCAGATGATCCAATAAAATACATCACCTCATTACCATTCGAGTCTGTAGTAATATAGCAGTGCGAATGCGTGCAGTTCATATTATATTTAGGCATTACACTTACTGTATCCTCTTGATAGAATCCTATCTTTGGAGCCATATTACAGAAGTCTAATTTACTCATCTTTTCTCCTAATGCGTTATCTTCGCTATCAGGATTTAATGGTGAATCAGGATTCTCAGGGGTCGGGTGGGTGGGCAAAAATAACACCCCGCAACATAAGTATAATGCGGTATTTAAGTATTTTTCATATATAAAGGAAGTGAAACCATGGCTTGGAATGATGAAGACAAAATTACATGGGCCGAGTTAGCCGGCTCTTTAAAAAATCTTTTCAAATCACTCCAATCTCAGGTAACCAGAGAGGTTATGAGAGCTAAACAGGTTGAACAGAACCTGGATAATAAGATAGATGCGGAGAAAGCTAGAGCTGAAGCTGCTGAATGGGCATTAAATTCTACTAATCCCAATAGTATTAACAGCCCTTCTAATCCTAATAGCCCACTGAATCCTAATAATTCTTCTTCTCCGTTAAGTCCTCTTAATCCTAATAGCATATTGAATCCAAATAATGCTAATAGTCCATTAAGTCCACTTAATCCTAACGGTATACTGAATCCTAATAATCCTAGTAGCCCTATATCACCTAATAACCCCAATGGTATACTCAATCCTAATAACAGTAATTCCCCCTTAAGCCCTAACAATCCAAACGGTATACTTAATCCGAATAATACAAATTCTCCCTTATCTCCTAATAATCCTAATGGCATACTGAATCCTGCTAATAGCAATTCTCCATTATCACCTAATAAACCTGGTGGTATGTTGAACCCTAATAACTCTAATTCCCCCTTAAGCCCTAACAATTCCAATTCACCTCTGAATCCTAATAACCCTAACTCTCCTTTATCTCCTAGCAATCCTACTTCACCATTAAATCCTAAGAATCCTACCTCACCTTTGTCTCCTGAGAATCCTGATTCACCATTAAATCCTGATAGCGAAGATAACGCATTAGGAGAAAAGATGAGTAAATTAGACTTCTGTAATATGGCTCCAAAGATAGGATTCTATCAAGAGGATACAGTAAGTGTAATGCCTAAATATAATATGAACCATCCTGCTTCTGGTATTTTTATCACGTCTGATGCATCTGGTAATGAAGTAGCATACTTTATGGCGGATGATGGTGGTTATGCTAAAGAAACAAGATTCTTTAAAGCATATCGTACTAAACAAACTCAACAATTCGAATATGATAATACCATATATACTCCTGGATTTTGTGCGGCTTTAAATTGTTATATAACTGGTATTCATGCTTTAGACAATGACTATATTATAGTAAACTGCTCTAATGGTAAATGTTATATAGTCGATACTCAATATAGTTACGATACTAGCCAATGGATAAATTACAAAGATATAACTAGTATAAGAGATAATTATGGATGGAGTATGATAAGATTCTTCAGAAAATGGGGTACTATAGCCTGCTATAGTCATTTAAACTATAATCTCAAAACTAGATACGATAGTAAAGTATTAAGAATATTTAGATATAGTGATTTAACATTGCTCAAATCTTTTAAATTAGAAAATGAAAAAATGTATTTAGACTTAAATGCATTGTATGGAGATAGAAGATTTTATCCTGCTAGTGATCCTAGACATAGTATTCATAGAGCTGCTGATATAGTAGATGATTTTAATTATGGTCACTGGGGTGGATATAGATTTGTAATGCTTCCAGAAAAGGGTATATTATGTTATGACCATGCTAACTGGTTTAGAGGAGATTTAACTTATGCTCCAGGCTCTAATAGTGCTATTAACTCCCAGACTAGAGTAAATGTAAGATATAATATTCCTGAATCCTATTATTATAATAATACTAATAACAATGGTGCTAATATAAATATGGCAGAAATTATAATAGGTGGTTCAGCTCAGGCACGTTCTGCTTGGTCTTCTAATAATTCTTACGATTCGTATAAAGAAGTTTATTATCGCGGAGTTAATGACGATAATTATATAAATAATGGTGTACATGCAGAAAAATTCTTTATGGCAGATCAAGGAAACGTAGCAGGATGTTTTGGATTTACAAATAGAGATACTACTGGTATTTGGTATAATTTAACTGCATCTGATGCTTCGAATTGGGGTAAATTCTTATACCCATTCTTTGTAGTATGGGATCATGTAATAATGAACTCTCAGAATAAACAAGGCAATCATCTTACTTATTTCCAAGAATGCAGATTGATTCCTGGTCAGGAAAATAATCATTATTTCGAACCTAAACCTGGTAAATATTTCGACGTTCCATTTGCTAATTTTGATCCAACGTTATTAAGATCTGATCCAAATGGCTTGGTTTTCTGTAGGCAGACTAACAATCAATTATTGCTTCTTTATTGCTATTATGATTCTACTAATAAGAGATTAGTAGCTGAAAAAGTAAATCAAGTAACTACATCTAATTCTTTTACGGCATCTAGAGAAGTATATAGAACTATAAACTTTGATATGGCTACGAAAATACCTTCTACACATAGTGGGTATAGTATTGATTATGGAGCTTGTTTCCACAATCCTCTTGGGAATTATTGGATATTATGTTTTACTACTGTTAGTACTGGTCCATATAATAGATATCCAGTAATATTCTTTGTGAATTCAGCTGGAAATGTTACTACATTTAATAATTGCTATACAAAATTTGCTTCTAATGCTCATTCTGATGCAAAAACCGCAAGAGCTAATGATGGTACTAATGAGACTAGATGGTATTTTAGAGTAATGAACGTTTTATCTACCACATTTAATACTTTTAGTGTATATGGACACTTAACAGGAGTAACTGATACAAGATATTCTTTATATTATACCGTCGAATTCAACTCATCTTATAATAATTTCACATCTAGAAATATGCCAAGAAATACAACTTATACATGGTCTTTCTCGAATGGTTGGTTTGCACAGCAGTTGTATTACAGTGGCCCTGCATTAGGATTTATTCATGGCGATAATCAAGGATATTCTCAGGTTATAAGATCTTTTGCATCTCAGAAACCTTTCTTAGCATATACTGGATCAGCTACCTATTCTGATGAACAATTCTTATTTGATACTACTAAAGAAAATAGATATTACTTCTGGTGCAGATCTTCTACTGGATTACGTTGCTTTGTTCCAGCTATTGGTATTTTCCTTGGTGGTTATTATTCTGAAATGGAATCTGCTGTAGAAGTTCCATTACAGGCTAATACTATTAATTATATCTATATGGAAAGACCTAAAGATTCTAGATATGAAATAGATTGTTTCTCTGATACAAGGCAAATGATACCTATAGGTTCTCGTCAGTTCTCTCGTATCTTGGTAGCTAAAATAATTACTGATGGTGAAGGACCTACAGATATAGAATATTATCACGTTAATACAGGTTATAACGATTACATGTTCCATCACAATCAATACTATTCATAAAAATATCAGGAGAACCCTATTATGGGTTCTCCTTTATTATTTGTTAATATTGTCTATGGCTAGCAGTAAGATTGTTTCTCTCTTCTTTATCCCAATACTCAAAAAAGCTAGCAGCTCTTTTATCATCGGAATTATTCTCGAATCTATACTTATACTTCTGATCACTTTTATAACCAGGAGGATTTACATAATCTCTATGCCTCTGGATTTCTATCTGATCCATTACTATATCTATATTAGATTTCTCTTGTGTATAGAATCCAGGAGCACCATATATCTTATGGTCTATATGCTTAGAACTTTCTTCCTCTTCTTGTTTAGTTATAATCTCTGATTCAGGATGAGTATTATGTATAGATCTATGCACTACATCAAAAGATTCTCTGTGTAAACAGTCAGTACAAAATGCTATTTCATCGAACTCTATTTGAGGACCTTCTTGCATTATAAAAGTGCTATCTGCTATATCATCATAGTTTCCTATTTTTAATCCACTAAAAGTGTAATCAAAATTTCCTGTATAATACTGATCATAATACAACACTCCGTCTACAAATATTCTTAATCTATTATCTGTATCCATACACATCATGAAGTTTATAAAATAGTCTCCACTATATGTATCGTAATCATACAGAATATCGAACTCTAATTGATAGTATCTGAAATGTATTACTCTCTTTAGTTTAGTATCACTACTAGAAGGATTCCAGAATAATTTAATCTCACCATTATTCCACCATACACCATAAATCTGTTTATCATACTTCAATGCTTCTATAAGATAATGCCTTTCTATCTTATAGAAGAAAGAGAATGTAAACATCTTATTTTCAGATACATCTATATCTCTCTTAGAGTATATATAAGTCTTAGGATATTTAAACTTCAAGCTTCTATATCCTAATTTAGCAAGATTAGTTATAGCAGAAGGATTAGTAGTATCAAATATCGTAGAATATGGAGTAGTACTATAAGTAGTATTATTATTTACAAATCCCCAAGGATTATCTATCCTTTCGATATCATTAAAGCAATGATTAGCATCCCAGGCTTTAAAATAAAGTGTAGATGTAAAATCTCTAGCTAGTATATCTTTACCAGGGACAATAGCTGGATCTACAGCTTTATTACTATTTCCCCAAGTAGCAGGATTCTCTTTACTATTCAAATCATATCCAGTATCACTATTAGAATTATAAGTAAGAGATATAGGCATAGCACTCTTAACGTTATTATTCATTGCACTTCCACTAGGATATGATTGAGCAGGTTCATAACGTAAAGTAGGTGTAGGCATGATTAATCACTCCATTTTCCGAGATTTATAGACATCTGCAGAGTTTGGGTATAATCATGAATACCATTATTTTCATTAACACCATTTTGAGTAAGATAATAGACTGTAGTCTTTCCATATGTAGCAACTTGTTTATTAGGAAAGTTAGATGGTAACCAACTATCACCTTCTGCTATACGTTTTATAGTTTCATGTGTATAGTGATAATATTCAGGATGCCATGCTAATTTACCATTCTGATTATTAGGTGCATCAGGTGGAATATAATATCCTTCACTATAATCCACTTTACCAGTAGAACCTTTAAGCAGTATCTTATACGGAAGATTGTAAGTAGATACCCAATCCTGAATCTCATTAAACTGTAAAGCACAATCATGAAGATAAGATTGAGTGTTATTATTTATTATATCTGGCCATACTATAACTTTAGTATCTGGATTATTATTATTATAATGAGGCTGTACGTCTGGATATACAGCTGTTAAATCAGTTACATCACTAGGAAAAGCTATAGTACCATCAGGATTAAATATGGGAAATCCAGCCATGATTAATCATCCTCCTCGTCGTCTACATCCCATTCTGTAGGTATACTTTCAGAGTTAGTAGGTTGGATATCCATATGCTGTACCCATTGTATTATACCAGTACCATCACGTTCTGTACTAACAACCCATTCGAATATACCTACCTTATCTGCTCCAGCATCAAATTTATTTGCTTGTAATTCATAATACAATACACACTCTTCATTCTCTTTAGTTCTTATACCACTTATATTAAACCTTCCTAATATACCATCTATAGCCAATTTCTGATGATGTATATCACCAGTTACAGCTTTTGTAAGATTCTCTACTCTCATAGTAGAATAGCAATAGTCTTTATCTCTTTGAGTAATAGTTACAGGAAGTTTTACTAATAAGAAAGAAGAGTCAGATTGCTTAGTAAGATTATCATGACTACTAGAAACTCGCAACTCTATAGTTACATCTACAGACTCTGCATAACTAATATAATCATCTCTAAAGAATTTTAAAGTATAATTTACATCTTTATCACTCTCAGGTGTATGTGTATGACTTCTATGAATAAGACTAATCCACCATTCTGGATGGTCTAATATACTAGGATCGAATATAATAGGATTAAGTAATGGAGTAATATGTTTTCTATTATAAGGAGTAAGATTAGGAACTAATACTGTTCCACTAAAATCTCTAGATACAATCTGTTTAGGCACATCTTCTTCTGTATTAGCTCTCTTATAAAATGGAACTATACTATCTATTCTAGGACTCATATTCCTTACTTCAAGATTATATCTTTCTCCTACATCTCTATTGAATTTGTAGATATTATTAGTCATCTTAGTGATATCTTTTCTTGGTACTAATTTACCATTTAAGAATACTGCCATGAGATTATTATTGTAATTTCTATCTATATCATGACGTTTAAGATAGATATATCCAGATTGGGGGAGATTCTGTATAGCATGATTCTTTCTTATTCCAGTAAAGAAGATTACTATATCTATATATTGATTATTCTCCATTACGATATTCTCAGTATCCAATATATACAAGATACCATTATTATAATCAAATCTTGCTTGATTCTTTTCTAATTCATATCCTTTATAAAAGCATACAGATCTCATATTAAGATTTAATATTGTATTATAAGGACTCATATCCAATTGATACTCATTTACTCCTGCAGAGGTCTTTATAGAGTATTCTACTTTATTAATATAACGCTTATTAGCATTATGCATAAAAGTAAATCTAAGTTTACTGTTAGGTCTTAGATTATCGTCCAGTATATATAATGTATTAGGATTTACTCTATACCAATTCCTTTCTGGTATAAGAATCTTCTTATCCTCCAATGTGATAAAGAATTGAGTATCAGTAAATTTAGTATAAGGAAATGGTATAGTTACATTATATCCATCATCAGGTAACTGTACTACATCTGCATATCTTTCTTCGAATTGTGTATAGTCATTATCCTCTTTCATATCCTGTATAATATCCTTATATGGATCATCATCAGGATTAGTATATGCTGCTAGGTATATACCAGTAAAGTTACCAGGAGGTATTTCATTATCTGCATAACCACCAGTAGGAATAGTAGTATTAAGATAGATTTTATTATTTATTATCCTATATCTAGTAGGCTCTAGATATACACCTCTGAAGAATAATAAGAGATTAGATGCATTAAACTCCATATCATCATAAAGATATGGAGGTATAGGAGTAGGATTGGGAGATTTAGCAGGAAATTCCATCTTTCTAAATACAGTCTCTTTTTGTATACGAGTACGAGCAGGTTTTAAGAATACAAAGTAAACAGTTCTACCATAATTTACATAATCATTATAATGAGTTATTTCTATCTTATGTGTAGTATTGTTTACCTCATACATATCATCTCTATCATACAGTATACTACCAACAAATAATAAGAAAGATAAGTACTTCTTATTTACTACTGGTATATCGAAATACTTTTGATTATACTCTGTAGCTTTTACAGGAATAACTAAGTATTCCACATCACCATATTTTCTATTAAACTTACTAGTCTCATTAAAGATATTCATTACATAACGATTCCAACCACATCTCATTTTATCTTCTGGATATTTAAATCGTATTGTATTATTATCTATAAGATCATATCTCTCTGGATCTATCCATGTAGTACCACCGAATAATATAAAAGACTTTTTAGTCAAATCAAACTCTTCATATAAAGGTTCAAATCTTACTATACCATCACCAGTATAAGCAGAAGGATTCCATATGGAATATAATTGGTCAAATCTTATAGTATTCTTTCCATCATCTACTTCAAAATCTGGTTCAATATATGGGAAAGTAAATACTAACCAATTCTTGCCATTCTCTAATAATTTATGTGGATCTAATAGTGTTATAAATCTTCCATCTTCACTTATATCATAATCATACCTATTATCTAAATACTCTCCCTTATCATTGAATACAAAGAAAGAGTTTTGAGATCTTGGATATGTGCTATTAGGATAAGGAATCTGTATTATAGTTTCATTATCCATACGAGCAGTATATTTATATGATCTAAGATGGATATCTCTTACTATAGGAACGTTATCTGTAAGATTATCATCACATTCTATATAGAATACATCTAATATATCTCCTGCTTTAAGAGTCCTAGAGACATATAATATCTTTTTAAGATAAGTATTATCCAGTTTAGGTATAGCAAAGTTACATAAAGCTGGATTTAATAAATACCCATTAAGATATATCATAAACTTATCAGGATTCCAAGCAGTTTTAAAATACTCATCAAATGTAAATCTATTACTATCACTTGGTACTGTATATTGTTTATATAAAAACTGGCGTTTAGAACCTATAAAGATACTTGCACCAGCGATTATATCATCATTCTCAATTCTTACTTCCCCATCTTTAGTCATATAAAAATCTATAGGATAATAACTATAATTACTTACTTTAGCGAATATTTGTATATCTTCTGGATGTAATCCTATAAGATCATTTTTGATTTTATTATTTATTTCGTTTTCCAAATCATAAGCATCTATAACACTAAGCATTGACCTTGTAGTGTACTGTGACATTAATCACACCTCTTTTGTGTTATAAAATAATAGGGTATACCTGAAAAGGTATACCCCTTAATATATTACCAATCGTCTACTTCAACCACACAAGTAAATTCGAATCCAATAGGTCCAGGAACTTCCATATGACCAGTGAATTCATAAATCATATTAAATCTGCTCAAATCAACCACTACTCCATTAGGTACGTTTTCTACTTCAACTTTACCTGGGAATATATCTTTATTAAGAAGTGCAGATACATATACTCTTCCTCTGAATGGATCAAAGAATATTGGATCTATATGAGTTCTCAACGGTTCTTCTACATATACCTGACCTAAGAAACTATAAGATCTATTACACATAGCTACATTTACTTTATTAATCGTAGTAGGTACATTAGTAGGCCAGAAGTAATTTAATACTGTACCAGCTACTATTCTACCATCAAAACAAGCATTAATCTCTTTTACTTTCGTAGCTTTACTTTGTACAGGCATTAAGAAATTTACCATCTTATGAGCATGTAATGACTCTACTAATGCACCTGATGGTAATTTAGTAGGCATATTGATATAGGTAGCATTATTGGTATAAGTAGTATTCTTATACCAAGATGCTAGTTTACCATCTTGGAATACTAAAGGATACGTTCTATACCAATTATTACCACTATAATTATCTCTTTCCAATCTGTATCTATACATACCACCAACACTATAACTCATATTATTTATAGTAGCAGTATTATAAGTTCTTCTAGTAGCTGTAGTATTAGACTCATATACACTATCTAAAAGAGATTGGTTGTATGTAACTACATGATCAAGCATTCTAGCAAGATTAGCACCATAAGTATGACTAGTTCTATAATGCTCATCAAAATCTGCCATTAGAGTATCGAATTTACTATCTAATTCATTAAACTCTTTATAAAGTTTAATGTAATTCTTTAAGAAATTTGTATTATCAGGTCTTATAGCATTAGCAAAGTTCTCTAAGCTATATACTGGGCTATATACGCAAGTTAAGAATCTTACAAATCTATGCACAGGGTCAGAAGTTTTAAGATGCTTAATAATATTAAGATTATAAATCTTACCTATCAAATCTGGAATGTATTCACCATTCTGGTCAAAGCATATAAGATTATCTAAAGTAATCTTCATATTCTTAGGTATATTAAGATCGTATAAAACAAATCTACTGCCCTGTAGTATTTGTTCTTTAATAACTTTATCTCTTACTGATATAGGATCAGCAAAAGCATCTACTATACGTAATACTACAAATGTAAGCATTCTTTTAGGATGACCTAGATTCATAGTACCACTATCATTAGGATCTAAGAAGATAAATAATTTACGCTTTTCATCTATAGTGTACCTATTTGGATTTACAAACAATCCATTTTGGAATACTAATACATTACTATGCTTACAATGTATATTTTTTAGCAATCCTGGTAATTCTACACCATAATGACCATTATATTGGAAAGTAGGATCATCAGATATATTTATATTATATATCGGAGCAAATGTGGTATACATATAAGGTTTTACATGCAATCTACCACTAGCATTTTGATGATTAAGTTTTACGAATACAAAACAAATATGACGTCCTTTAGATACGTAATCTGTATCTCTTAAGAATCTTATAGTCATATTCTCATAATCTATTTCATATCTATCTTGATCGCCCATAAATACTCCACCACGGAATATTACAAAGTCTCTAAATGGATGACCATCATCATCTAATACTTCAGGTATATTAAATACATACTGATGCTCTAATGTAGCTTGCACTTCTACGTATTTTATT
>Ga0256405_10005135_pt1 | contig 23216 bp, 23 predicted proteins | sample RumenRJG_02DNA_FD_189096 | JGI IMG/M metagenome (GOLD analysis project Ga0256405, IMG submission 189096) | Bovine rumen microbial communities from Lethbridge, Alberta, Canada - RJG_02 | ecosystem: Host-associated > Mammals > Digestive system > Stomach > Rumen | place: Canada: Alberta... | reverse complement strand
CCTATTGGAATACGCGACGCTACCAGGTCGCCCTAAAGGGGATGTCCCCGGTCCAATACCGGGGACATCCAATCAGGGCCGCCTGAGAACTCTATTTAACCGTCCAACTATTGGGGTCTAGTTCACGAGGGGGCGCTCCGATACGTTGAGGTGTGGCGAGCCGTTACTCGGCGAGGGCCTTCTTGGCGACCTCGGCCAGGGCGGCGAAGCCCTCGGCATCCTCGTAGGCGATCTGGGCGAGGACCTTGCGGTCGAGCTCGACGCCGGCGAGCTTCAGGCCGTGCATGAACTTGCTGTAGGAAAGGTCGTTCATACGGGCGGCGGCGTTGATGCGCTGGATCCAGAGACCGCGGATGTCGCGCTTCTTGTTGCGACGGTCGCGATAGGCGTACTGCAGGGAGTGCTGCACCTGTTCCTTCATGCCGCGGAACGTACGTGAACCGGTGCCGTAGTAACCCTTCGAACGCTCGGCCAGGGTGTTGCGCTTCTTACGACCGGCGAGTGCGCGCTTGATACGTGCCATATTCAATCACTCCTTAGTGGGAATCGTTACCTGCGCGTCAGCGCTTACTTGGTGCCCATACGCTGGGAAACGGTCTGGACATCGGCCGGGGAGATGACGGTCTCCTTGCGGAAGCCGCGGATGCGCTTGGGGCTCTTCTTGGTGAGGATGTGGCTCTTGAACGCCTTACCGCGCATGATCTTGCCGGTGCCGGTGCGGCGGAAGCGCTTGGCCGTACCCTTGTGGGTCTTCATCTTGGGCATGTCTGTTCTCCTTTTCTTTCCTTACTCTTCGCTCGTCTCGGGGATGTCGATCTTATCGAACGCGCCCTTGATGGGGGCGACGAGCATGTGCATGTTGCGGCCCTCCATGAGCGGCTGCTGCTCGACGTTCGCGAAGGGCTTGAGGTCCTCCGCCAAACGATCGAGCACCATCTTGCCCTGCTCGGGGTGGGCCATCTCACGACCGCGGAACATGATCGTGATCTTGACCTTGGCGCCCTTCTTGAGGAAGCGCATGACGTGGGACTTCTTGGTCTCGTAGTCGCCCACGTCGATCTTCGGACGGAACTTCATCTCCTTGATCTCGACCTTGGACTGCTTCTTGCGGGCAGCCTTGGCCTTGCGATCCTGCTCATAGCGGTACTTGGCATAGTCAAGCACCTTGCAGACGGGGGGATCGGCGTTGGGTGCGATCTCGACCAGGTCGAGGTTCTGGCTCTCGGCCACGCGACGGGCGTCGGCGATGTTGAAGACGCCGAGCTGGCTGCCATCGACGCCGATGAGACGGACCGTACGTGCGTAGATCTCCTCGTTGATACGAGGTTCGTCGGATTTCGCTATCGTGCACACCTTCCTTCGAATCTTCGTGCCCCGTATACCGAAAAACTCCCGGCGCATACAGCAATCCGGGAGACATGATGCCAGCCCTGAAGCTGGCGGAATCTTCATTGTCTGACCAGACAGCTGCCTTGCGGCGCCGGCAGGTGGGGGCATGGGCTCTGCCCCGCTTTGAATAACGCAAAGGAAATACTAGCGCTTCAGCGCGGCTAATGCAAGGAAAACTATTTGGGAACCTTGCGTCCCAAGACCTTCTCGAACATGGGCAGAGCGCCCTCGCCGTTTGGATGCCAGGCGCTGTTCTGGGCGATATGGTATCCGGGGATGTTGTTCACCTCGACGAGCGTCGGTCCGTCAGGGGTGATGGCGACATCCCAGCCCACATAGCCCATGCTCGGCTCCGATGCCGCTAGGCCGAGAACAAACGCCACGCATTCGCCGTAGTGCGGGATCTCGAAGCCGACGAACTCGACGCCGGTGGTCGGGTGGCTTGTATAATACCGGCACGTCTTGTCGCACGTGCACGGGTAGCGCAGCACGCCGTCGGGGTCGACCCAGGTGTAGATGCCGCCGCTCGTCGCGTTGTCGACGCAGCTTCCGTCTACGCCGATGCGCAGCATCGAGTAGACGAGCTTCGGCTCGCCGTCCGCCAACACGGTGCACATGCGCAAGGTGTTGATGGAGCTGGGGTTGAGCGAATCCATCTTGGGATGTTGGACGATTGCCTCCTCGAAGAGATGCTGCCCCTTCTCGATGCGCTGCTCGTAGAACGCATGGAAATCCTCGATATCCGAGGTGTCGAACCGCTCGACCCCCTGGCCGCCGAAGGAGTCCACCACTTTGGCAAATACAACATCATGCTCTTTGCAGAAGCGCTCGACGCCGGATTCCCCCACTTCGCGAGCATCAACCCAATCACGGTGAACCGATGGGGCGAACCGTCGGAGCATCACCGTCTTGTCGCTGAAGATGGGCTTGGTCGAGCTGTCGCAGAGCTCCCGGGTAAGCGCGATGTTGTGGTCCATGGTAATGAACGTCTTCCGCAGGCTGGCGGACTTGCCGGAGAACCGATACTCCTTGTATTCCGTATAGCCGATGCCATAGCGGAAGATACACCATCCCATATCGAGGAAGACGATCTGGGTCGGTCTTCCCGTCTCCTCGCCCACCTCATGGGCGAGCGAATACATGCGCCGGACGCTTCCCGAGCCGACGCGGCTCACGAACATCCTTGCCTTGGTGATTGCATCCATCGGAGCCTCCCTTGGACAGTTAACAGAATTAATCTTAGGTCTCGGGTCGCCTGGGAGGCTTCAGAAGGCCCTTTTGCGGGCAATCTTTAGGTTCGATTTAGGCTTGCAGGAATAGGCTTTAATGGGGGATTTTGCGCCCGAGCGCCTTTTCGAACATGGGGAGCGCGCCCTCCCCGCCCGGGTGCCAAGCGCTGTTCTGCGGCATGTCATAGCCGGGGATGAGGTTGGCCTCCACGAGGATGGGGCCGTCGGGCGTGATGGCAACGTCCCAGCCCACATAGCCCATGCGCGGCTCAACCATGGCGACGCGCAGCGCGAAGTCGATGCACTCGTCGTAGAGCGGGATCTTGAAGCCCTCGAACGCCATGCCTGTGGACGGATGGACGGTGTAGTGGAACCCCGTCTTGTCGGAGAAGCACGGGTAGCGCAGAACGCCGTCGGGATCGACCCAGGTGTAGATGCCTCCGCTCGTGGCGTTGTCGACGCAGCTTCCCCCCACGCCCATGCGGACGATGGTGTAGACGTGCTTGGGCTTGCCGTCGACCATGACCGTGCACATGCGCAGCGTGTTGATGGTGTCGGCGCACAGCTCGTCCATCACGGGGTGCTGGACGATGGCCTCTTCGAGCAAGAACTGGCGGTTGCCGACGAGCTGTTGGTAGAACGCCTGAGAATCGGCGATATCTGCCGTGAGGAAGCGCTCGATGCCCTGGCCGCCGAACGAGTCGGTGGGCTTTGCGAAGATGACCGGGTGATTCTCGCAGAATGTGCGGACACCCTCGGCGCCCGCCTCGCGCACGTCGATCCAATCGCGGCCGACGAAGGCGTCGTAACGCTTCAGGAACTCGATCTTGTCGTCGAAGAGCGGATAGAGGGAGCGGTCGCACATCTCGCGCGTGAGCGCCACGTTGTGGTTCATGGTCATGAACGTCTTGCGCAGACGCGAGGGCTTGCCGGCAAAGTGGTAGCCGCGGTACTCCTGATATCCCAGGCCGTAGCGGATGATGCACCATCCCATGTCGAGAAACGTGAGGGCAGTGGGAATCCCCTCCTCGTCGTGGATATCCTCGGCAAGCGTGTACATGCGCTTGACGCTTCCGGATTTCACGCGGGCGGTGAACATCTTGATCTTGCTTGCGAGGTCCATGGAGCTCCTCTTGTCGGCACGGCACCCGTCTTACTGTACTACAGACCCACACAAACGGCGGAGTATTTGCTATAGTCATCTAGCACGCTTTAGGCCCGAGTGGCGGAATGGCAGACGCGGAGGTCTCAAAAACCTCTCTCTACGGGGGTGTGGGTTCGAGTCCCACCTCGGGCACCACGTGCGGCAATCCCTTCAAAACCCGTTTTCCGGAATGAACTGCCTCCCTTTTCTTGGACATGAGAAAAGGGAGGCTTCTTTCATGACCCGAAGACCTTTGTACGACGCCGTCACAAGGTCGAGAGCCGCCGAGCTCTACGACGAGGGGAACGGCATCAAAACCATCTCCAGCCTGATCGGTGTTCCCTACGAGGCCGTGAGACAATGGATCAACACGTACAGATCCGTTGGCATCGAGGGGCTGACAGGCATGGGAAAGAAGAACGCCGTCTACTCATATGAGACCAAGGTCGCCGCCGCGCGCGCCGTCGTCGACGAGGGGATGGCGAAGGCGGATGCGATGGAGAAGTTCGGCATAGCCTCGACGTCCCCGCTGAAAAACTGGATGAAGGCCTACCGGGAGGGCGGGCCCGAGGCGCTCAGGCCGAAGCCGCGAGGAAGGCGCAAGGGGACGTCGTCCCCGCCCAAGGAGCCGACCCGCGAGCAGGAGCTCGAGCGGCGGATCGAGAAGCTGGAGGCCGAGAACGCCTACCTAAAAAAATCGATAGCCCTGAAGGCGGAGAAGCGCTCTCGAACCGCGAGAAGGCACTCGTCGTGAGCGAGCTTTCAGGGCAGTATCCGCTATCCGACCTGCTCGAATGCGCCGGGCTCGCCAGGTCGAGCTACTACTACGCACTGGCGCACCCGAAGGCGCCCACGAGGCCCGAGCTCTGGGATGCCGTCGGCGAGATATTCTCGAGGACCGCCAACGGGTGCGGCCACAGGCAGATCGCCATGCGCCTGCGCGCCGAGCGGGGCGTCGTCATCGCCGGCAAGACCGTGCCCAAGATGATGCGCGAGATGGGCATCAGCTGCGGCATCCGCCGCGAGACCGACTACCGCAGGTACAACTCGTACAAGGGCGCGGTCGGCGAGACCTTCGAGAACGTCATCGGGCGGGACTTCGCCGCCGACGGCCCGTGGGAGAAGATGGGCACCGACGTCACCGAGTCCAGGCAGCCGTGGGGCAAGGCCTGCTTCGCCCCGGTCTACGACTTCGGCAGCAAGGAGATCGTCGCCTGGTCGACGTCGCTGCACCCCGACATGGCCCAGCAGCACGAGCTGCTCGACCAGCTCCTGGCCAAGAAGCCGGAGGGATCCTCGCCGATACTGCACAGCGACATGGGCTGGCAGTACCAGCAGGCGGGATGGTGCAAGAGACTGGAGGAGGCCGGCGTGGTGCAGAGCATGTCCCGGAAGGGCAACCGCATCGACAACGGCGCGACGGAGCAGGTGTTCGGCCACCTGAAGGACGAGTTCTTCCGTGACCAGGTGTGGCCGGGCTTCGATGCGTTCAAGAGGGACCTCGACGGCTACATCGTCCACTGGAACACGAGGAGGCGTCAGGTTAAACTGAAGGGACTGACCCCGGAGGAGTTCCGGAATCAGTCCCTGCATGCGGCCTAGGCCGCTTTATTCGCCCGTCCAAGAACTGGGGTGCAGTTCAGAAAAGGGGGCATCTTTTTTCCGGAATCCTATTGGCCTCCGATCGCCTCGGCGATCAGCTCCTGATAGGCGGCTTCCTCGGCGGCGACGATGCTCCGATAGGCCAGGACGTCCTCCGGATCGAGCACCTTGGCCGAGAGCCATTCGATCCTCTCGGCAGCTTTCCCGGTCTTGAGCGCGACCTGCTCGTAGGCAGGGCCCATCTTGAGCAGCTCAAGCGCTTGGGCAGGCTCCATGAGGCCGCTCGTGAAGATGCCGTAGGTGCCGTAGATGGTGTCGTTGGCCACAGGCCCGATGATGACATCGGCGTCGGGGAACATGTCCGCCCTCCCCGACCGGTTGGCGAAGATGTAGGAGAACCACTCCCCGTCGCGCTCGAGACGGCGGACGGAGAGCCCCGCGAGGTCGAGTTCGTATGCGTTGACGACGGTCTGCTCGCCTTTGCGCAGGCGTGCCCAGCTGCACGCGAAGGCTTCGTCAGAGGTGAGGTAGAACCCCTGACCGAAGTCCGCGTTCGCCCGTCCGAGACCGACGTCGGGATGCTCGATGACCTGATGGCTGGTATGGAAGAGAAGCATGGCGGACCCCTTGCGCGCCCTGTCGTCGAGAATGCTCAGTTATCCAGATCGAGCAGCATGGCCATCTGCGGATTGATATCGCGCAGGCGCTCGAGCATGTCTTCGTATTCCGGATCGCCCTGCTCGTAGTAGATCTTGCAGGCGAGCTCCAGATGATCCGCATCCGAATCATCCCCGCTCAGGCTCAGGCAGCGGTCGATGTCGCGGCGCGCGCTCTCGAGGTCGATATGCCGCTCGCACATCGCCAGGTTGTAGTACAGGAACGCCGCTTCGCGGATTCCGATGGCATGCTTGAGGGCATCGATGGCCATCTGCAGATAGGCGGCGTCCCTCGTCGTTGCGAAGATGCCGTGGTACAGGCGATTGAGCTGGTTGAACACCTGGGCATGGTCCATGGAATCGATGCTTCCCGAAGGAGCCTGCCTTGCCTGGAGGTCGAGGACCTCGGCGGCGTGCTCGACGACATCCATGATCTCGAGCTCGCGGTCGTAGCGGTTGGCGACACCCACCAGCACGCAGAGATACTCGACCTTCTTCTTGAAGCTCAGGTCGGAATCGAAGAACTCCTGGGCATAGGCGAACATCATCTCGGATGCCCGCAGGGAGCCCAAGGAGGCTGTCTGCTCGACGACGATGTCGTAGTACCTGTTCTTCTCCATGGTCCACTGCAGCCGGTCCAAGGCCGCCTCCGCCAGCGGGATGTCGCGCGTCTTGAGCGCGAGGTTGAACGCGTCGGATGGGGAAAGGCCCTCGGGCAGGTCCCCGCCGGGCATGGACGTCGGCTTAGCTGCAGGGGCGGCCTTCGCCATGCGGTCGATCTTGCGCTCGACACGCTGGAGCACCTGGTACACGCCGGCGAGGGTTGCGTTTCCGTTGGAACCCTCGAAGCCGTTGGCGGATTCCGAGCTGATCGCCTCGCGGAGCTGATCGCGGAACAGGCGGGCACCGCGGCGTGACTCGATCTCGTATTCGATGAAACGCCTGCCGGCGATATCGACCGGCAGCGGCGGGAGGCCTCGGCGGCGCACGAGGATAATCGGTTTGCCCGTCTCGTCGCGACGGCCCAGCTCGTAGTACACGTTGACGTTGTCCTCGCTCAGGTCGGCGATGCACAGCTCCGCGTTCTGGATGCGCTCGATGACGTCCGAGTCGACCTGCTTGGTATCGAGGTTATGGTCGCCGCGCATGGCATCGATGCCGAACGGTTCGAGCGCCGTGCTGATCTCCTCGAACAGATCGTCTGCATGCTCGCGGGTCTCGGATCCGTTCGCGCCGATGGCGCAGATGATGAAGCAGACGGGCATGGCCTTCTCCTCAAGCGACGAATCGATTGACTACGGGTCACATTATGAAGCAACCGACGCCTGCCGATGGGGCGAAACCCCTCCCAGCCCGCTCAACGCGATAGCGTCAGCGGAGATACGGATTCACTGCAAGCTCGCGCGCCATGGTCGTGGAGAGCCCGTGGCCGGGATAGACGGCTGCCTCGGGAGGCACCTCGCGTTTGAGGCGTGCGAGGGAGTCCATGATGGTCGCGGTATCGCCTCCCGGCAGGTCGGTCCGACCGCGCGATCCGGCGAAGAGCGTGTCGCCAGAGAACACGACACCCTCTGCGGAACCCGAGCCCACGAGGCAGACGCACCCCGGGGTATGCCCCGGGGTCTCCATGACCGAAAAGCGCGCGGTCCCCACGGAGATGACATCTCCCTCGGAAAGCAGGCCATCGGGTTCCGGCGCATCGTCGTCGTAGCAGATGCCCCATTCGGGAACCTGAGACGAATGCTGCGCAGCCTCGGAATCTGCGGCATGGATGAGGTAGGGCGCTCCGGTTGCCGCCTTGAGGGCCGCAACCCCGCCCACATGGTCGCCGTGGCCGTGCGTGCATACGATGGCGACCACCTTGAAACCGGAGAGCGCATCTGCGAGCATGGCTCCTTCACCGCCCGGATCGACCACCATGCACTCGCCCGCGCTCTCATACGCATAGCAGTTGGTCTGGATGGGACCGACCATGAACAGCTCGATGGCATCATCCATCAGCGGACCCTCCGCTTCATCTGGTTGGAGCCCTCGCCCGGCATGATGCGGCGCGCGTCGTAGACCGACGGGACGCGCGAGATCGCGGCGAGCAGCGAGTCGAGCAGGCTCGCATCGGAGATGGCGACGAGGAACCTCAGGCGCGCAAGGCCGGAGGAGCTCACCTGGGTCGCTGCAGAGAGGATGTTGGCGCCGGAATCGCCCACGGCGATGGTCACGTCCTTCAGCAGCCCCATGCGATCGGACGCCTCGACCACGATCTCGACGCGGAACTCGGTCGCTCCCGAGGCATCCCACTCGACGTCGATCATGCGGTCGGGATCCTGCATGAGCGAGGCGACGTTGGGGCAGTTCGCGCGGTGCACCGAGACGCCGCGGCCGCGCGTGATGAAGCCCACGATATCGTCGCCGGCGACGGGATTGCAGCAGTGCGCGAGGTGGACGAGCAGGTCCGCATCACCCTTGACCACGACGCCGCAGCTGTGCTGTTTGCCCTTCTTGCCCTTGTCGTTGGCCGGGACCGCATAGGTCTGCATGAGCGGCTTGTCCCCGCTCATAGCCTCCCGCAGATGCGCCTCGCGCTCTGCCTGCTTGCGTGCCGCCGCCTGCTGCTCGGATGAACCCGCCTCGAGGATGTCGCTCACACGCGCGGCAATCGTCTTGGCGTTCAACTTGTTCGATCCGATGGCGGCGAACAGGTCGTCGATCGTGCGGTAGTCGAGACCCTCGAGCACCTTGTTGAGCGCCTTGACCGTACGCTGGGTGGAGATGCCGTAACCCTTCTTGCGCAGCTCCTTGGCGAGCTCGCTGCGCCCCTGCTCGGCATCGTCGGACTTGCTCTCGACGGAGAAGTACTTGCGGATCTTGTTGCGTGCAGACGGGGTGGCGACGATCGACATCCAGTCGCGCGACGGCTTGGCGTTCTTGTTGGTGAGGATCTCGACGCGGTCTCCGCTCGAGAGCTTGTGGGTGAGCGGCACGACGGAGCCGTTGACCTTGGCGCCCACGCAGTGGTTGCCCACCTGGGTGTGGACCGCGTAGGCGAAATCGAGAGGCGTTGAGTCGCGGCGCAGGCTCAGCACCTCGCCCTTGGGGGTGAACACGAAGATCTCATGCTCGAAGAGGTCGACCTTGAGGTCGTCGAGATACTCGTGCGCATCCTCGATATCGTCCTCCACGGCCCAGTTGAGGCTCTGGCGAACCCAGCGGATCGTGGAGTCGACGCTCTTGTCCTCCTCGCTCATCTTGCCGCGCGAGTTGCCGTCCTTCTTGTAGAGCCAGTGGGCCGCGATGCCGTACTCGGACGCCTCGTGCATCTCCTGGGTGCGGATCTGGATCTCGATGGGACGTCCGTCGGGGCCGATGACGGTGGTGTGCAGCGATTGGTAGAGGTTGGCCTTCGGCGTGGCGATGTAGTCCTTGAAGCGCCCGGGCAGCGGGTGCCAGAGCGCGTGGACCGCACCGAGCGTGGAATAGCAGTCGCCCACCGTGGAGGTGATCACGCGCAGGGCGATGAGGTCGTAGATATCGGAGAACTCGCGGCCCTTCCGCGTCATCTTCTGGTAAATCGACCAGAGGTGCTTGGGGCGCCCGATGATGCGGTACCCCGTAAGCCCCACGCTCTTGAGCTCGTCGTCGAGCGTCTTGATGGCCCCCTCGGTATCGGCCTCACGTTGCGCGCGGCTGTCCTGGACCATGCGGGCAATGCGCTCGTACTCCTCGGGAAGCAGCCAGAAGAACGCGAGGTCCTCGAGCTCCCACTTGACGTTCGACATGCCCAGACGGTCGGCGAGCGGCGCATACACATCCATGGTCTCGCGTGCCTTGAAGAGCCTGCGCTCGGGCTTGAGCGCGGCGAGCGTGCGCATGTTGTGCAGGCGGTCGGCAAGCTTGATGATGACCACGCGGATGTCCTTGGACATGGCGAGGAACATCTTGCGCAGGTTGAGCGCCTGGCGCTCGTCCATCGACGAGACCTCGATGTTGGTGAGCTTGGTGACGCCGTCGACGAGCTCCGCGACATCGGTGCCGAAGCGCTCCGTGAGCTCGTCGAGCGAGGCCTCGGTATCCTCGACCGTATCATGGAGCAGCGCCGCCGCGATGCTGTCCGCATCCATGTGGAGGTCGCTCGCGAGGATGAGGGCGACCTCGACGGGATGGTTGATGTAGGGCTCGCCGCTGCGGCGCCTCTGATCCTTGTGGTAATCGGAGGCGAAGCTGTAGGCATGGCGGATGAGGTCCATCTCATCCGCATCGAAATAGGAGGCGCATGCCTCCTCGAGCAGGCGCCAGTTGACCGCCTCGGGGATGCTCTTCGCCTGAGCCTCGGCTTGATCGGGCTGCTTGTCCATGGCGGTCTCCCCCTAGACCACGATGCCGAACGAGGGCGTGATGGGCCGGTTGATGCGCGCGAGCATCTCGTCGGCGGGAGCCGAGAGCGCCCACGCGGAGAACGCGTTGAACTCCTCGCGTGCCTTGAGACCCTCGAGGTAGCGGATCGAGGAGTTGAGGTCCATACGCATTGGTGATTCTACCATCTCTATGCGCCGTGCCGAGCTGAACCCCGACGTCGTGAGGAAGCCGAGTTCGCGGAAGATAGCGATTCCGCAGGAAACGGCATGCTCGTCAAGGCCGCAGCGCTGGTCGATGGAGCGCGCGAGGTCGGCGATGGCGGCGTTGGTCTCGCTGAAGCTCCCCTCGCCTTCCGCGGAACAGCGCTTGGAAAGCGTCATGAGGGCTCGGTAGAGCGCCGAGAGGTCATCGCGGCTGGGTGCGGAGCCCTCGACGATGCGCTCGTTGATCTTGGTATCGTGGCTGCCGAAGAGCAGATGCACCTCGGCCTCCGCGCCGTTTCGTCCCGCACGGCCGCTCATCTGGTTGAACTCGATGCTTCCGAACGGCATGTGGTAGAGCACGACATGGGCGATGTCGGGAACATTGACGCCTTCGCCGAACGCGCTCGTCGAGACGATGCACGACAGCTCCCCCGTGCGGAACGCCCGCTCGACGCGGGTGCGCTCATCGCGGGTGAGGCCCGCGTTGTAGAAGGCGATCGACTGGCCGATGGCGCCGATCCTGCGGCGGAGCATGCGTGCAAGGGAGACGGACTGCTCGCGCGAGTTCACATAGACGACGCACTTGCCTCCGCCCGATACGGTCTCGACCAGATGGGATTCGCGGTCCTTCGTGTTGCGGAGATCGACGATGCGCAGGTTGTCGCGCACGGCGCGGTCGACCACGACGGCATCGTGCGCGATGCCGGCGAGGCGGCAGATCTCGGATGCCACCTCATCAGCTGCGGTAGCGGTCACTGCGAGGATGGTGGGTTCGCCGAGGGCGGCACGCACCTCGGGAAGGCTCCCGTATGCACTGCGGTTGCCCGATTTCGAGAGGCCGGCATGGTGCGCCTCGTCGATCACGATGAATCCCACGCGCCCCGACTCGGCGAAGCGGTCGCGGTGGATGGCGAGGAATTCGGGTGTGGTCAGGATGATATCGGCCGAACCATCCGCAAGCGCTGCGAAGACCTCGTCACGCTCGTCGGAAGATGTCTCGCCCGTGAGCACCGAGACGGAGACGCCGATCTCACCGAACGATTCCGCGAGATGGAAGGACTGGTCGGCCACGAGAGCGCGCAGCGGATAGACGAAGATGCTCGCCTTGCCCATGAGAAGGGCCGTCCGCGCCGCGTGGAGATGGAAGATGAGCGACTTTCCACGGCCGGTCGCCATGACGCAGAGGCTGCTCCTCCCCCTCCCGAGCAGATCGAGCGTCGCGGCCTGAGCGGGCAGGAGGCTGTTCTCGCCGATCATGCGCCTGCGCAGCTCGTCGACGAGCTGGGATGCGGGAAGCTTGGAGAGGCGGCGGCGCAGCTCGCGTGACTCGGTTGCATCCGTGCAGGCAGCGTCCTCGACGTCGAGGCGCTCGACCTCGATATTCACACCCCACGAGCGGCCGTCACCGCCCGTGACCTGCAGGACATGCGCGCCGTAGCGCACGCCGGCGTCGGCGAGCGGCGCGAGCACGCGGGCGATCTGCCGGCGCAGGAACCCGATCTGGGCACCGTCGGCGGTCATGAGGGCCATGGCGCACGGATCGTACGGATTGTCCGGCTGGCGGACCACCGAGAGCTCTGCACCCTCTGCAAGGGTGCCTGCGATGTCCTGCCGGCCTTCGAAGGTGACGCCGACGGCCTTCGTGCGGAAGCTGCGCTCGTCGGCGATTGAGGAGTATTCGTCGCGCGCCAGGATCTCGGAAGCCCTCTCGAAGAGCTCATCGGAGATGGGGCGGATGACAGGGCCCGCCGGAAGTTGCGACCCATCCTCGTTGATAAGGACGTCGCGCACCATGAGCTTGGGCTTGGTGCGGCCCTGCCAGGTCTCGTTGATCGCATCGAAGACGATGTCGCACGCGCCATCGCAGGCGCTGAGCCGGCCGATATCGGGCGCACGGAACATGATCGCCGGAACGGTCGCAGCGCCGTCGGTCGCCGTGAAACGCAGATGCGTGCCGTCGGCGCCCACGCACGAACGGTTTGACATACCCGCACCGCGCACGGCGAACAGGGGCTTCTTGTTGCCCTGGCCGAACGGTTGGAGCATCTCGAGCGACGCGATCGCGTCGACCGTGAGCTCATCGAGCGTGACGATCGCCGTGACCTCGCCCTTGTCGACGAACTGCTCTTCGGGAAGGTCGGCGAGCACCGCCTCGAGGCGGCTCCTGAACTCGTCGAGGCGCGACTCCTCGACCGTGACGCCCACGGCTCCCGAATGGCCGCCGAATCTGACGAGCACGTCCGAGCACTCCTCGACGGCATGGAACAGGTCGACGCTGCCTACGGAGCGGCCGCTGCCGCGGGCAATGCCGTCGGAGATGGTGAACAGCAGCGCCGGCACGTGGTAGCGGTTGACGATGCGGCTCGCGACGATGCCCTTGACGCCCTCGTGCCAGCCCGCACCGCCCACGACGACGCAGCGCCCGCCCGTGTAGCTCCGCTCGACCTTGGCGAGCGCCTCATCGGAGAGGACCGATTCGATCTCGCGGCGCTCGGAGTTGATCTGCTCGAGCTTGCCCGCGAGCACGGCCGCCTCGGCGGGATCGTCGGTGAAGAGCAGGTCGAAGGCCACATCGGTGGTGCCCATGCGACCTGCGGCGTTGAGGCGCGGGATGATGCTGAAGGGAAGGGAGTCCGCCGTGACCTCGGCGAGATCGATGCCGGAGGTCGCGGCGAGCGCGACGATGCCCGGACGCGTGGTGCGGCGCATGGCGGCGATGCCCTCGGCGACGAGCGCGCGGTTCTCGGGCGTGAGGAGCATCATGTCGGAGAGCGTTCCCAGGGTCGCGACATCGATGTAGCGGCGCCAGAGATCGGGTTTGCCGAAGCGCCTGCCCAGTTCATGGACGAGCTTCAGGGCGACGCCCGCGCCGGCGAGCTCGCGCGACGGACCGCCCTCGATGAGCTTGGGGTCGGTGACGGGGACGCCGACGGGAACGAGATCGCCGGGCTCGTGGTGGTCGGTGATGACGACGTCCACACCCTGCGAGCGCAGCCACTCGACCTCGACGGCGGCGGCGATGCCGTTGTCGACCGTGATGACGAGGTCGGGCGCGCAGTCGTCGATGACGCGGTTGAGGGCGTCCTCGGAGAGGCCGTAGCCCTCGCCGAAACGGTACGGGATGTAGGGCATGGCGACGCCGCCGAGCTCGCGCAGGCCGAGGGTGAGCAGGCAGGTGGAGCTCATGCCGTCAACGTCGAAATCCCCGAAGACGGCGATCGTCTCATGAGCGTTGACGGCCCGCTCGATCCGGTCTGCCGCCACAGCCATGCCGGGTATGTCGAGGGGGTCTGCCCAGTCGCGGTCGAGCGAGGGACTCAGGAATGCGCGCGCCTGATCGGTATCGCAGATGCCGCGTGCCGCAAGGACGCGTGCGACAAGCGACGAGACGCCCAGCTCGCGCTTGAGCCTTACCTCGACATCGGGACGCTGCTCGAGGAGCTCCCAGCGATGCGATGCCGCGCGATTCACAGCGACCACCTCCCCGCGCTACGCGAAGAGTCGCCATGGATAGCCGTAAACCACAGGGAAGACCAGTTGGTGGCCATGGTGGATTCTGCCTTTTCTGAATCGATCACGCTGAGGTGATGGGGCGTGCCCCGTATCTGTTCATCGAAATCATTATACGGCGAATCCGGACAAGAATAATCGACGCCGGGTCGAATCGACCCGAGCGGTTCCACCCCGGATGGGGGCGGTTTAGAGCACCCGATGATGCGAAGCTCGCTAGAAATCTGCTGCGGCGGACGAATCCATCCATGCGGAGACGAACTCGGAATAACGGCCGTCGATGATGGCCTCGCGGGCACGGCGCATGAGGTCGAGCAGGTAGTAGATGTTGTGGACGGAGAGGAGGATGCCCCCGAGCATCTCCTTCTGCCGCACGAGGTGGTTGAGGTAGGCGCGGGTGTAGCCGCCTGTGCAGACGGGGCAGGTGCACGCGGCGTCGAGCGGGCCCGCATCGTGCGCATAGCGCGCGTTCTTGAGGTTCATCCTGCCTTCGCTGGAGAAGGCAGTTCCCATGCGCGCCGTCCTGGTGGGCAGTACGCAGTCGAACATGTCGATGCCGCAGGCCACGCCGCGGACGAGGGTCGTGGGGTTGCCCACGCCCATGAGGTAGCGGGGCTTGTGCTTGGGCATATGCTCCGAGACGAGCGGGGCGAGCGTCTCGAACATCACCTCGTGGGGCTCCCCCACCGAGTAGCCGCCGATACCGTATCCGCAGAAATCGCCGCAGCTCTCGAGGTGCGCGAGCGAGCGCAGGCGCAGGTCGAGGTGCATGCCGCCCTGGACGATGCCGAAGAGGGCCTGATCGTCGCGCGTGTGGGCCTTCCAGCAGCGCTCCGCCCACGAGCTCGAGAGCTCGACTGCGCGCTCGACGAAGCTGCGCTCCGCGGGGTAGCCCGGGCACTGGTCGAGCTGCATCACGATGTCGGCGCCCAGCAGCTGCTGGATGCGCATGTTCTCCTCGGGCGTCCACGTGACGTAGCTGCCGTCGTAGTCGACCGTCCGGAATCGCACGCCGTCATCCGAGAGCTTGACATTGTCCTCGTGGCTGAAGACCTGGAAACCGCCCGAATCGGTGAGGATCGGCCCATGCCATTGCATGAAGTCGTGGAGGCCTCCGAGCTCGGCGACCGTCTCGGCGCCGGGCCGCATGGCCAGATGGTAGGTGTTCGCGAGCAGGATCTTGGTGCCGAGCGAGGCGACCGTGTCCATGAGCAGGCCCTTGACGGTGCCCTTGGTACCGACCGGCATGAAGATGGGCGTGGGAATGTCGCCGTGGGTGGTATGGAGCACGCCGGCGCGGGCGTGCGTCGTGGGGTCCTCCGCGATGATGTCGTAGGTGAAGTAGGCACTCATAGCTCTGCTCCGAACAGGTCGATATGGCTCTCGATCCAGGTGGCAACGCCGTCTTCCTCGATGGGCGGCGCGACCTCGTCGGCAACGGCGACAAGCGCGGGCGAGCGGTCGCCCACCGCGATGAGCTTGCCGACGTTTCCCGCGAAGGAGACGTCGTTTCCCGCGTCTCCGAACGCGATCGTGCGCTCGCGCGGGATGCCGAGCCTGCGTGCGAGCCACGCGCTCGACGAACCCTTGGTGAAGCCCGCTGCGGAGACCTCGATCTCAACTCCCGCGGTATGGGCCGCTTCGACGATGGGAAGCCCCTTCAGGCGGATGAAGGCCTCCTCGGTGGCCGCAACGCTCGGGAACGTCGCGGCGAGCTTGTGGATGGACCCTTGGTGCTCGCGGATGAACGGGGCGAGGTCCTCGACCATGGGCAAGTCGAAGATGTTGGCCCCCGACACGTCGACGTGGTAGACCTCCTCGAGCTCCTCCGCCGAGAAGAACCCGTAGGCGCGGGCATCGGGAATCCCCGTACGGCGCATCTCGAGGGCGAGGTAGTAGTGTGACTTCTCCTCGCGCATCACGATGTCGTCGTAGAACGCGAGCCAGGCGGCATCGAGATCGTCCGTGATCCGCATGATCTCGAGGGCGGCATCGGGTGGAATGGCACCCTCGTGCAGGCACTCCCCCGTCCGCACGTCATACGTGCAGACGCCGTTCGCGCCGATGAAGTAGTCGAGCCCACCCCATGCCTCGAGCGGAGGGGGCATGAAGCGCAGGCTCCGCCCCGACGCAGCAACAAGCACCGTCCCACGTGCCTTCACCGCATCGAACGCAGCGAACGTGCGCTCGGAGATGGTGGAGAAATCGCGGTAGACGGTGCCGTCGAGGTCGAAAAAGATGAGCCCGATGCCCTCGGGGCACCGGGCTCGCTCGGTAACGCTATGTGGGGACACTCCCGCTTACTCGCCGAAACCGCTGTCGATGAGGGCGACGAGGGCGTCGAGGGCAGCCTGCTCGTCCTCGCCGTCGCACGCGATCTCGATCTTGGTGCCGGTGCCGAGGCCGGCAGCAAGGATCATCATGATCGACTTGGCGTTGACAGGAGCGGTGTCCTTGTCGACGTTCTTGATGGTGATGGCGCTCGCGAACTTCTTCGCCTCGGCGACGAACATGGAAGCGGGACGAGCATGCAGGCCGGTAGCATTGACGATCGTAGTCTGTGCAGAAACCATAAGAGAACTCCTTCACTCTCCGGGGTAGGATTCCCCCAACCGAGATAATCCTACCAAAAACCACCATCTATATACCCATTCTTTCATATTGGTTGCAAACTCGTCTTGTGTGGAATCGTATAGTGGTGCAGATGGTCGGTTTTCGAGAAGGAGCGTACCGTGGCTGACGAATTCAAGGCAGAAAACGACGGTTTCCAATACACCCCCGGCGATGAAGCCTACGACCCCAGCGCAATCGACGACGTGACGGATATCTTCCACGACGGATACGGAGCGGACGATGACCCGACGGGCGATCTGTCCGCACCGGAGAGCCGCGAGGGAGGCATCGGGGACGCGGCTGCGACCGTGCAGCAGACGCTCGCAAAAGCGGGCGGAGCTGCCGCAGGTGCTGCGCGCACCGCAACAGCTGCGATGGCGGAGGGCCTCACGGCACTCAAGGACGTCGCCGCTGCATCGCGCGAGCATTCCGACGCCAAGGCGCTGCTGCGGGAGATGGAGACAGCGTTCGAGGCGGACAGCGAGACGCTGCAGCACCGTCTCGACATCGAGTCGAGCTTCACGCGCATCGTCAACGAGCAGACCGCTGAGCTGCAGGATGCGCAGCGCGTGGTCGCCGAGGCGACGAACACCATCGAGACCCTCTCGGCGCAGCGCGACCAGCTGGGCAACCGCCTCACCGCGCTCAAGGGCGAGAACGAGCAGATGCTCAGGCCCTACAAGGCGCTCGTCGACTCCACGCGCAAGCGCTCCGATGACACGAGCCGCACCCTCGGAGATGCGCGCCGCGCCGTGAAGGACGCCGAGTCGCAGGTCGAGGAGGCGAACCGCCGCCGCGAGCAGGCCGTCGCATCCGCGAACCGCACGCTCGACAGCGCGCAGGAGCGCCTGCGCCAGGTCCAGGACGAGCTCAAGGCGATGCAGGAGAACCCCGGTTCCGCCCTCTCCGCGATCTTCGATCTCAAGAACGAGGTCGCTCAGGAGACCGCCTCGGTCGAGGCCGCACGCGTCGACGTCCAGACGGTCACGACCGATTCCCAGTATGCGGTCGAGAGCGCCCAGCAGCAGCTCTTCTCGCTCCGCCAGTCGGTCGAGACCGCCGAGAACGACTACGAGACGGCCAAGAAGGAGGCCGAGGACCGTCGTGCGGAGTACGACCGCATCCACAAGGACGCCATGGACAAGGAGGAGGCGCTCCAGCGCGAGATCGACGCCCGCATCGGCGGCATCGAGGAGGCGCAGACCATGCTGCGCGGAGCCGAGGAGCGCATCAAGGAGGCCCAGGGCCTGCTCGACGAGGCCAACGGCATCCATGCGACACCCGAGGTCACCGAGGCGCTCATCGCATCGGTCAACCAGCAGCATGCGGACATCGAGCAGCAGAACGCGCTCATCGAGCAGCTCGCGACCAACGAGAAGAGCCTGCGCGACAGCACGCGCGGCAAGCGCGTCCTGTTCATCGGCGTCATCGCCGCTGCCGTAGTGCTGCTGATCGTCGTCCTGTTCCTGATCTTCGGACCCAAGTAGGATCTTCGCACGCACAGTTTCGATCGATCGTCGGAGGCCGGTTCGCCGGCCTCCTTCCCTCTACCGGGCGATTGCGGAGATGCCCAGCGAGATGGCGGAGATGAGCGCGATGAGCGCCGCGGTCCAGAGCACGGTCGCACGCCTTCCCTGCTGGTTCACGCGGAAGAACGGATACGGCCCGTCGAAGACCTCCCTGGCGTTGAGGACGAGCATCGTGAGGCCGTATGCCGTCGTAACGATAACGGGAACAGCCCATGCATGCGCGTGGGGCTCGAAGAGCGCATACGAGGCGATCGAGATGAACGGGCAGAGCGTATGGTGGTAGAGCCCCACCCCCGAGAGCATGAGCTCCTCGAAACCGCCGCCCATCGGCACGAGTATGAAGAGGGTGACGACAAGCGTCATGGCGAGCATGCAGACGCCCAGATAACGGAACCATGAGGCGGGGGCACCGAAGATGAGGAACGCGACGCTCGAGAGAAGCGCGACGAGGTTGGAGATCTGGGTGTAGAACGCGAAGACCGCCCAACCTCGGGAGATGCTCAACCGAAAACCGGCGAGACCGAATATGATGGCGAGGATGTTCGCTCCAATGGCCATGGCCCCTCCCGAAACGGGGATCGATTCCATCAGACTCCTCTACAATAGCGAGTGGAACGCAGGTGGGAAAGCGCTTGGAGGGAATCGGATCATGGGCATCGGTCAGGGAAACGGCATCACCGTCATCGGCACGACCTTCGTCGACATCAAGGGCTATCCCTTCTCCGAATTCATCCCGGCGGGCAGGAACGCCGGCCGCATCATCGAGGTGCACGGCGGTGTGAGCCGCAACATCGTCGAGGATATCGCGAACATCGGCCTGACCTGCACCTACGTCAGCACGGTCGACGAGAGCGGCATCGGCGCAGGGGTGATCTCAAGGCTCGGCGAGCATGGCTGCAACACCGCCCACATGAGGGCGGTCGAAGACGGGCTGGGCACGTGGCTCGCCGTCTTCGACCATACGGGCGATGTCGTGGCTTCCATCTCCAAGCGCCCGCGCATGGACGAGATCGCACGCATCCTCGACGAGGAGGGCGATGAGATCTTCGCTGCGGCCGACAGCATCGCCGTCGAATTCGACATCGACGAGGACATCCTCATCCGCATCCTCTCGCTCTCCGCGAAGCACGGGAAGAAGGTCTACTCCCCCATCACCAACATGTCGATCGCCGCCGAGCGGCTCAACCTGATGAGCCGCATCGAGTGCCTCGTCTGCAACCAGCAGGAAGCGGGCATGCTGTTCGCCGAGGACTACGGGGAGGCGAGCCCGCAGGGGCTCATCGGCATCCTCGCCGACAGGATCTCGGCCCATCGCATCAAGAGCATGGTCGTGACCATGGGGGCGAAGGGCGCCGTCTACGTATCCGCAGACGGGACGCGCGGTCGCTGCTACGCCCGGGACGTGGACGTCGTCGATACGACGGGTGCCGGCGATGCGTTCTTCGCGGGGGTTGTGTCCGGCCTCACCTACGGCAAGACCCTCGGCGAGGCATGCGAGATCGGCACGCGCCTCGCGTCCGAGGTCATCGCGACGGACGAGAACGTCTGCCCGCGCATCGTGCCGGCCGAGTTCGGGCTGTAGGGCGGCGCGCGCTACTCGATGAACATCGCGTCGCCGAACGAGAGGAAGCGGTAGCGCTCCTCTATCGCAGACGCATAGGCATCCATGATCTGCTCGCGCGTTGCGAACGCGGAGACGAGCATCATGAGCGTCGACTTGGGCACGTGGAAGTTGGTGATCATCGCATCGACCACGTGGAACCGCGAGCCCGGCATGAGGAACAGGTTCGTGGTGGCGTTCTCGCGCGCGACCATGTGCCCCGCATCGGCATCCCATGCGCTCTCGAGCGAGCGGACGCTCGTGGTGCCGACGGCGATGACGCGACCGCCCGCTGCCTTGGTGGCAGCGACGCGGTCGACGACTTCCTGGGAGACGTGGTAGCGCTCGGTGTGGATGACGTGGTCCTCGGCGTTCTCCTCGGTCACGAGGCGGAAGGTGTCGATACCCACCTCGAGCTCCACCGTCGCCCAGCCCACGCCCACGTCCTGAAGCCGCGCGATGAGCTCGGGCGTGAAGTGGAGCCCTGCGGTCGGCGCTGCGGCGGAATGCTCCTCGCGCATGGCGTAGACGGTCTGGTACTTCTCGGGGTCGCCTTCGTACTGCGTGATATAGGGCGGCAGGGGCACGCGCCCCGCCTCGTGGATTGCGGTGTCGAGCGAGAATCCCTCGGCAGGCGTGAAGCGCACGAGGCGTCCGCCTCGGCTGCCCTCGACGAAGTCGACGACCTCGCCCGTGAGCACCACGGGAGCGTCATCCGGCGCGGAGACGCCTCCCGCACGGTATTCGATGACGGCTCCCTGCTTGAGGCGCTTGCCGGGATTCACGAGGCACTCCCACACCCCGCCGTAGGGATCGAGGTCCTCGCGACGCGTGAGCAGCAGCGTTTCCGCGACGCCGCCCGTGCCGCGCTTGCGACCCATGAGGCGCGCGGGCAGCACGCGGGTCCTGTTGGCCACGAGCAGGTCGCCCGGATGAAGGTACTCCACGATATCAGAGAAGATGCGGTGCTCGATCGAGCCGTCGCGACGATGCAGCACGAGCAGGCGACAGGAATCGCGCGGCTCTGCGGGAGCCTGGGCGATCAGCTCGTCGGGCAACGGGTAGTCGAAATCTGAGGTGAGCACAGCGTTCCTCCTGTTTGATTCTCCATCAGGGGATACTCCCCTATCGAAGAATTCCTATCCCACGTGGGCCTTGGCGGCCTTGCGGGCATCGCGCGCGTGCTGGCGCTCGACACTCGCCTCGGCAGCCGAGAAGCGGCAGCCGCAGTAGTTCTGACGGTACATCCCCAGCTCGCGCGACTCGCGCGTCGCCTCGGGGTAGAGCGGGCGGAAGTCGCGCACGACGGGCGTGAGGCCGTACTCCCCCGCCAGGCGCACGAGCTCCTCCGTGCAGGTCTCGAAGAGCTGGTAGGGCGACACGGCGAGCGTGGTGGAGATGTGCGTGAAGCCCCTCTCCACGGCGCAGCGGCACGCTTCCTCGAGTCGCAGCACGTAGCAGGCGCGGCAGCGGGCAGCACGGTCGAACCCGTGCGGCGCGACCTCGCGCTCCCATGCATCGCGGTCGTCTCCCGCGATGATGACCTCGAGATGCGCTGTATCGCGAGCCCATGCGAGCAGCGTCGCCAACCTCAGCCCATGCTCGCCGAGCGGCTGGATGTTGGGGTTGGTCCAGCAGATCGTGGGCACGAACCCCTCCTCCATGAGGGCCTTGACCGGCTCGAGCGAGCACGGTCCGCAGCAGGCATGGAGGAGGATGCGCGTCACGATATCGACCTATCCGAAGAGCTTGCCGAGATAGGCGATGATGTCATCGGACTCGTACAGCGCCTTCCCGTCGATGAACAGGCACGGAACCTGGTACTTGCCGCCATGCTCGACGAGGAAGGCGCGGTTCTCGGGAACATCGACATCGCGCTGGACCAGCTCGATGCCATGCGCATCCATGAAGCGCAGCACCTTCAAGCAGAACGGGCACCAGTACCCCACGTAGAGCTCAAGCGACGGCATGCGCCTCTCCTAGCGGTACAGAGCGGCCTTGCCGGTGGTCCCGAACAGGTCGATCTTCTGCGCTGCGACCTCCTGCATGGCGGCGATGCAGGGCGGCTCGATCTCGTTGGGCTCGCGCAGGTCGTTGCCCGCGAGCACCTCGCGCATCTTGCGGTAGTAGGCGACCTTGATATCGCTCGAGATATTGATCTTCGCGATGCCGGAGCGGGCGGCCTCGGCGATCTCGTCGTCGGGGTTGTTGGATCCGCCGTGCAGCACGAGGTAGCAGGTGAGGCCGGCGTCCTTGATGGCGGCGCGGATCTCGCGGAGCAGGTCGAGCTTGAGCTCGGGCACATAGCCCTCGGGGTACAGGCCGTGGCAGGTGCCGATGGCGATGGCGAGCGTGTCGATGCCGGTGGCCTCGATGAACTTGACCGCCTCGTCGGGCTGGGTGTAGTGGATCACCTGGCCGAAGGCCTTGTCGGCATCGGTCACGCCGATATTGCCGAGCTCGGCCTCGACGGAGACGTAGCGGTTGAAGGCGCTGGGAACGTAGTGCCACGCATCGCCGTCGGGAACCTCTGCGCGGCGGGGATCGGCGTCGTCGTAGCAGGTGGTGTAGCTGATGGCGGCGTGCGCGGCCTCGACGACCTGCTTGGCGAGCGCGGCGTTCTCCTCGAACGGCAGCGCGGAGGCATCGATCATGACGCTCGTGAAGCCGGCGCGGATGGCGGCCATGACGTTGGCGAAGCTCGCACCATGGTCGAGATGGATGACCACGGGCACGGTGGAGGCCTGGGCGCGCTTGACCATGGCGGCAACCGCGTCGGAGCCGATGTGCTTCAGCTCGTTGGGGTGGATCTCGATGATGACGGGCGCATCCTTGCGCTCGGAGATGTCCATGATTCCGTTGAACATGGCATAGGAGCTGATATTGAAGGCGGGGACCGCGAAACGGTTCTCGTCAGCCACGGAAAGAAGCTCGTTCATATTGACCAGCATGCTGATCTCCCCTCATAGAGTCCTGTCGGCGTATCCGACAAATCAACACGCGCAAGGATAGCACCTCGTGGCGGCGTTGTGGGATAATCGGGAGGTTGGAATGACGTTTTCGACATAAAGGACATGCACATGGCACGACCCTCCTTCCCCGCACGCGCCGTCATCACCGGCGGCATGCCCTACGGCAACAAGAGCCTGCATTTCGGCCACATCGGCGGCGTCTTCGTACCGGCGGACTTCTTCGCACGGTTCCTGCGCGACCGCATCGGCCGGGAGAACGTCCTGTTCGTCTCGGGCACCGACTGCTACGGCTCCCCCATCATGGAGGGCTACCGCAAGAAGGTCGCCGAGGAGGGCTACGAGGGCACCATCGAGGATTATGTCCGCGCCAACCACGACCTCCAGAAGGAAGCGCTCGACGCCTATGGGATCTCGCTCGA
>Ga0256405_10005132_pt1 | contig 23222 bp, 13 predicted proteins | sample RumenRJG_02DNA_FD_189096 | JGI IMG/M metagenome (GOLD analysis project Ga0256405, IMG submission 189096) | Bovine rumen microbial communities from Lethbridge, Alberta, Canada - RJG_02 | ecosystem: Host-associated > Mammals > Digestive system > Stomach > Rumen | place: Canada: Alberta... | reverse complement strand
ACGGAGCAAGCCACAATACCTTTTTGTCGGGATTGTCCTCACAGAGTTTGAACCCGATAAAGGATTTTCCTGTACCGGTGGGGTGAATGACGCAAGCTTTGCCGACCGCTTCAAGCATAGCTACAGCAGATTCGTAAGCCTCTTGGTTGTGCCTGAACAGTTCTATTGCCATGCTACTCGCCCCCTCAAAAACTTTCGCAAAATTCTTAATTTTGTGATATGCTATATTTAAATAAGTGCATTTTATGGTTTTGCACAAATATTTTATCAGAATTTGAGCAAAATGTCAAGCTATATTTCATTTTTAACTGAAACTGTCAGTTAATTTAGTAGTTTTGCACAAATCGTCTGTCAATTTCCTAAATCGGAGGTAAATTATGTATAACAGAAGCGCATATCGCCGCAAAGACGGTCGTTGGGAGGTTCGTGTTTATACTCACGAAAAAGGCGAAAATAAGCGAAAATACCGCTCTTTTTACGGAAAAACCAAAGAATCCGCGGAGCTCAAAGCTAAGATGTTTACGGAACCGCCAGAGGAATACACTGTAACGGAAATGACGGTCACAGAGCTTGCCGAAGAGTACATAACAGTTAAAACCCCACTGTTAAAGGCTTCAACAGTCTCGAATTACAAAATGAAGCTTGAAACACACATCATTCCGGCATTAGGAAGAATAGAGTGCTGCTCATTAAAACCGCAGAACGTTTATGATCTCATGAATACCATGCGTGATAAAGGGTTGTCCGAACGCTACATATCCGATGTCATCGTATTATTGAAGTCAATGGTACGATACGCCGGATGCGCATACAGCATAAAAAACAATATCTCCGGTATCATCATGCCAAAGCGTATGAAACCGGAGATAAAAATATTGTCCGAAAGAGAGCAAATGCAGTTAAAATCGTACATTGACAGGAATCCGTCGCTAACAACACTTGGTATATCTATAAGTCTTTATACCGGTATCCGTATAGGAGAACTCTGCGCACTCCAATGGAAAGACATAGACCTTGAAAAACGTACATTGACCGTCAGCAAAACGATACAGAGGATTCAGACCAACGATTGCAACAAAAGGACTAAACTTGTGATAACAGAGCCTAAAAGCCAGAGTTCCGCCAGAACTATACCTATCCCGGAATGCCTTATGGAGAAGCTCATAGCGTTCGCGGGCAGAGCAGATAACTACGTTCTTTCCGGAACAATTAAGCCCGTAGAACCTCGCACTATGCAGAACAGGTTTGCTCGCATTCTTAAAAACGTAAATCTCCCGTCAGTCCACTATCATAGCCTGCGCCATGTAATGGCGAGTAAGTGCATAGCTCTTGGATTTGACGTTAAGACGCTTTCCGAGATTCTCGGTCACAATTCCGTTGAGATTACGCTTAACCGTTATGTGCATTCTTCTCTGGACAGGAAGAAGGAATTTATGGACAAGCTCACTTGGGTGGCATGACGGGAGTAAACGTCAAAATACCGTCAATAAAAGCCAAATAAGACACCTCAAAAACTACGTTTTATCGGATTTTGTCTTGAAATTAAGAATTTTGCGAAAATCCGGCGCGGTCATCTAAGTCCCCATCGGACTTTTTATTCCGCGAGATTAATGACCATTATCCCTTTATTCTTCGCAAATCTCACAGTTTGTCCGGTACCACTCCTCCGATTATTACAAAAGCAAACACAGCAGTCCGCGAGCTCAACCAACCGCTCATTCCTTCGCTTCATACAGTCATCGGTATAATGCTCGGACAGCACGGTCACATTGTCCGCAGCTTGCAGTATTTCCATATACCTCTCGACCTGTGATCTGTTCCAGCGCTTGACCTGTTCTTCCTGCGGGCATGGGAGCAGACATTGTAGTTCTATATCTCTGTAATCGGTTTTCAGCTCTAAAACAGTTTCGGCGCAGAGCATATCCCATCCCAAAGCCATTCCATCGACGAAGGTGTCCACTCCTTGTTCGATAAGCTCTATAAGCGTATCTTTCAGCTTTTTTCGCAGGTCATCATCATATTTTCCTATTCTGTGACCGGTAAAGCAACAACTTTTCATCATATATTCTCCGTAACCGATTGTATTTTTCATCATGCCGTGTATAATAATAGTAATGCTTGTAGCGCGAAAGCCTCAATTGGCTGATTATCGGCATATAACACTTTTCGTAAAATAGTTCATTTCAAGCGAAAAGCGGAGGAATGCAGGAGAACAAGCGCTTTATAGTTACGGATATACGGCAATTGTACAAGCTTTTTGTTTGTCAGGCGGCTAATTTCAGCATATCCATATATGCTTTCTTCCTGTCCAGTGAAGAATGAACGTAACGATTGAGCGTGATCTCGACGCTGTTATGACCTAATATCTCTGAGAGTGTTTTTACGTCAAATCCAAGCGCAATACAATTACTTGCGAAGGCATGGCGGAGACTGTGGTAGTGGACTGACGGTAATTTTGCTTTTTCAAGTATTTTAGCAAAGCGGTACTGTATCGTTCTCGGCTCTACCGGCTTTATCTTGCCGGACAGCACATACTTTTCGCCGCTGGCGCTGAACTTTTCGAGCATTGTAGCAAGGCATCCGGGGATAGGTATAACACGAATGGAGCTGCTGCTTTTCGGCTCTGTAATGACAAGTTCTGTCTTATTCTTTCCGCCTCTTGTCTGTATGCGCTGAATAGTCTTGTTTACAGATATAGTGTGGTTTCTGAGGTCTATATCTTTCCATTGGAGAGCGCACAGTTCGCCTATTCGCATACCCGTGTACAGCGCAAGAGTTATCCCGAGAGCAGTAAGATCGGGTGTCTCATTCAGATAGTTCAGGAGTTGTTGCTGTTGTAGCTTGGAAAGCACTTCAACTTCCGCCTTGACGCATTTGGGCATAACAAGTCCTTCAAGCACGTTCTTTACGTTGTAGGTACGGCTCGCATAGCGATATATCGACTTTAGCAGAACAACAATATCCGCAATATATCGCGCAGACAACCCCTCTTTCAGTTTTTGTTCAATAAAGCCATATACTTCATTAGCTCTCAACATACAACACTTAATAGTTCCGAACGCGGGAATAATGTGATTTTCCAGCTTCATTCTGTAGTTTGCCTCGGTTGATTCTTTCAACCGGGGCTTTATTATTTTTATATACTCAAAAGCTATCTCCGTGACCGTCATTTCCGTTAAAGCATACATATCGTCCTGAGGCTCCAGAGCTGCAAGCATTTTATACTCAGCCTCGGCGCGGGTATTGCCGTAGAATGAGCGATAACGGCGTTTCCCGTTTTCGTCCTTGCCGAGTGATACACGAGCTTCAAATCTTCCGTCCTTGCGCTGATACACGTTTTTATTCATATACAGATCCTCCATAAACAGTTAATTGCAGCGCATATTGCCAAATCAAAACAGTTATAAAAGCATTGACTTTTACCGTACAGTATGATATAATGACAAGGTAATAAACACATTTTCAAGCTTTACATAAAATGAACTATTTTACGAAAAACCGGGACGGCGATGTAACCGTCCCGGATCCTGTTTTTTATTGGCAATATGTATATCCGGCCGCAACGTACTTACCGCCGGATATGATGATATCTGCAATCAATGACTGCGGGGGTCATAATTCGGACAGCAGATTATTACCGCCCGAAAGCTTTGTTTGCATTTGTTTCGGCATTCCTTACACTTTTTGTTGTATGCCGCTTTTTCTTTATCGTTAAGGAAAAAGCTCATTTCCTGCTTTTTCTTTTTTCCTAAAACCGGTATAATTATCACCACCTACTTGTACATGAAAACAGGGCAAAAAAAGGAAGAAAATCGACGTATTTTTGCGTTCTGCGCCGCCCAAAACAAAGGGGTAAGGTAATGACCCTACCCCCATATCAAACGCGCCTTATACGCGATTTTTATAACGTTCGACACCGTGATCTCGCTGAAGACTTCTCAGCTGCCACTCTCCGCTCGATATTGTTTATCATATCGGCGTTATCATGCGCAAAGGCGGCTTTTTCATCGGCTGTCGCATAATCGAACTCCTCACATAGCGCGTCGATATACCCCATATATTCAAGGGATTCCGCAAAATGCGGGTCAAGACGATCATCATGCGATTTTGGAGCATAATCAGTACGCCACTGCCGCAGCAGCGAGAAATAGTCCGACAGCACATCACCGCACCGCCGGACTGCGTTCTTTTCTTGCTCCCGCCTTATTCGCTTGATAATGCTTGCTTTCGCCGGTTTGTACCGTTCCTGCCCGTCGTAGGCGATACCAAAGTCATTTGCGAGCTTCTCGGCGGCTTCTTTCGGTTTAAGCGAAAAGAGCTTTCCCACGAAGTCGATAGCATCACCGTCCTCGCCGCAGCCGAAGCAATGGAATCGTTCATCCACTTTCATAGACGGGTTCTTGTCATTGTGGAACGGACAGCATATCATACCGCCGTGATTTACTTCAAAGCCGTAGAGTTCGGCAGCCTGTCGCGCAGTCACATTCTGCTTGACAGCCTGAAAGACATTCATAGGCTAAATCACCTTGTCTTTCTTCGGCTGTATTTCGGGAGCCTGTCCGGATTTAGCCGCCTGCTGTGCCTTTATCTGCTGTATTCTGCCAAGCACAGACGGCTTTTTGTCGTGGAGAACGGTCTTTTTCGGAACATCGGCAACGACCTTTTCAGCTTTCTCCGGCTCTGCCTGCTCCTGTCTGCCGTGACCGTCGATATTAAGCAGACAATCAAGCTCCGCAAGCCTTTTCAGCTTTGTTTGCAGTTCTTCCTCTTTCGGGAAAGGTTGACCAATCTGAGATTTGGCGGTTTCAAGCTGTTCATTCAGCGTGTCGAGCTTTTCCACCGATTCCGCGATCTTTTTCTCCAAGCTGTCGATCAGGTTGTCTATACGCTGAATGTTGCCGGTCTCGGAGTCTCCGAGGAATGTTCCGAGCGTGCTTTCACGTTTCAGCTCTATATGATACTGACTGGAAAAGCTCTCAAAGGACAGCAGTATCTCAAACCCTTTGTATGAGCCTACATCTAACTTTTCAGTCGGCTTCACGGATTTGAGTGCCAGCAGCAGCGCTTTTCCTGCCTGCTCCTTATCGGTGTACGCCTTGCCGGAGATCACCATTTCGGAAATGCCCTCGGCAGGCAGCACGATGCCCTTGACGTGCTCAAGGTCTGATCTCAGCGCCTTGATACGCTGTTCAACATTTGCGATCTTTGCCGGGAAGTTCTTTCTCACATCATCTTCGAGAGAATACTGCTGTGCGGCATAGTTGGATTTCAGCAGTTTCAGCTTTGCGACCGTAACATCCAAGTCCATTTTCTCTTTGATAAGCGGATTTCCCGCGCAAAGAGCCTTGACCTCGGCATACGAAAGAGTAGCTTCGTCAACGTCCTCGCAGGAACGCACAGGCGATTTTGAAGTCATTATCTGTGATATAAACCTCTGTTTGTTCTCGATAGTCTGATAGAGATATGCGTCGAAAGTGGCTTCCGTAACATATCTGAACACATCTACATCCTTGAATTTGTTGCCCTGACGGATAATTCTGCCCTCGCGCTGTTCAAGATCGGACGGTCGCCACGGGCAATCCAAGTGGTGCAACGCAACAAGCCTGTCCTGAATATTCGTACCCGCGCCGCATTTAGACGTTGAGCCGATCAGGACACGCACCTGTCCTTTTCGGAGCTTTGCAAACAGCTCCTTTTTCTTTACCTCGGTGTCCGCTTCATGAATAAAGGCTATTTCCTCTTTCGGAACACCCCGCGCTGTCAGCTTACTGCGTATATCATCATACAGATTGAACGAACCGTCGCTTTTCGGGGTAGAAAAGTCGCAGAAAATGAGCTGTGTTGCCTTTGTGTCTGCGTTTTTGGTATAAATGTCGAACACATTATTGACGCAGACATTGACCTTTGAATTCGGGTCGTCCGGCAGCAGCGGATTCATCAAACGCTGATCAAGACCTATCTTTCGTCCGTCGCTCGTCACTTTCAGCATATTATCGACCGTAGGGTCAACTTGCTGATTGTGGATAGCTTTCGCACGTTCGGACAGCTCACCTACCATTTCTTTCTGAAACTCCGAGGGCTGCACCACAACATTGTGGAAATGGGCTTCCGGTACATCGAGATCGAGCATATCCGAAGTCTTGATGTCAGCAGCTTCCTTGAAAACGTTCATAAGCTCAGGCAGATTGAAGAATTTGGAGAATCGCGTTTTTGCTCGGTATCCTGTGCCTTCGGGAGCAAGTTCAATTGCTGTGACCTTTTCGCCGAACGTAGCCGCCCAAGCGTCGAAGTTCTGCATTTCCATTTGAGAGAGCTTTGCCGACTGCAAATAGCGCATCATCGTATAGAGTTCTGTCATCGAGTTTGAAATTGGCGTGCCGGTAGCAAAAATGCAGCCTTTGCCGCCCGTTATCTCGTCAAGATACTGACATTTCATATACAGGTCAGAGGACTTCTGAGCTTCCGTCTGCTGTATTCCCGCGACATTCGACATTTTCGTGTATAAAAACAGGTTCTTGAAGCCGTGAGCCTCGTCAATGAACATCCGGTCGATACCGAGTTCCTCAAAGGTGACAACATCATCACGGCGGGGGCTGTCCATTAACTTTTTCAGCTTGGCTTCAAGGTTCTTTTTAGTGTATTCAAGCCTTTTCACGGAAAATCTCGCTTCCTGCGACTTGCCGAGAGCCTTGATGCCCTCGGCTATTTCGTCAATACGCTCCTGCATCATACGTTCCTGACGTTCACGGGAGATCGGTATCTTTTCAAGCTGTGAGTGACCTATTATTACAGCGTCATAGTCGCCGGTAGCTATTTTGGAGCATAACTTTTTACGGTTCTTTGCTTCAAAGTCTTTTTTCGTTGCCACAAGGATATTTGCGGCAGGGTAAAGGCGCAGGAACTCGGACGCTGTTTGTTCGGTCAGGTGATTCGGTACTACGAACAGAGATTTACTGCATAAGCCCAGCCTTTTGGCTTCCATAGCTGTCGCTACCATTTCAAAGGTCTTGCCGGCACCGACCTGATGTGCAAGCAAGGTATTCCCGCCGTAAAGAGCGTGAGCGATAGCGTTAAGCTGATGTGGGCGCAGCGATATTTCCGGCGATACTCCCGCAAGCGTCAGGTGTGAGCCGTCATATTCTCGCGGACGGGTGCTGTTGAACAGCCTGTTATACTTTTCGACGAGCCTGTCACGTCTGTCGGGATCCCGGAATATCCAATCCCGGAAAGCCTCTTGTATAGCTGTCTGCTTCTCCTGCGCGAGTGTAGTTTCTTTGGGATTGAGCACGGATTTGATCTTTCCGTCAGCATCCTCCACACGGTCATAGACCTTGACATCACGCAGATTGAGCGTATCTTCGATTATCTCATAGGCGTTCTTGCGCCTTGTCCCATACTGGATATTGACATTCGGATTACTCCAGTCGCAGTTTTTGTTGTCAATGTGCCATTCCGATGTAGCCTTGCAGAACTCCACTTCCAAAGAACGATGAAACATACGGGGCGTTTTCAGCAGTTCAAACGTAAACTGCTGTATATCGGCGGTATCTATCCAAGTTGCACCGAGCCGGACATCTATCTCGCTTGCGGTAAGCGGTTTTGGCATTGCACTTTGCAGAGCTTCCACGTTGAAAGCATAAGCATCACCGCTCAGATCAAGCGCTCTCTGTGCCATTTCAAGCTTTTCACGGATATTACCGGACAGATATTCGTCAGCCGTTACATATTTCGGCGCATTTGCATTCGCAATGTGCGCCGGATCAAGGAAAATCACGCCTTTCAGGTCAGCCGCTATCTGTTCCTCAGTTTTACCAGTAAGCTGCATCATAAACGGCATATCTACCATTGCTTTCTCGGCAATGGACACGGCGAGAGCCTCGGACGCAGTATCAACGCTCGTTATCTCGATCTTTGGCTTTATGGTGCGCTTTGTGAACATATCGGCTTTTCGTTCAAGCTTCCTGTTCTCGTCAAGCACTTCAAGCGAACACAGCAGATAATAAGCGCTGTCCTCGGAAAAGGCTCTTGCGTTTGCACTGTCGTTTATAAGACCAAACTTAGCGGTAAACTTGTCATAAAGCCTGTTAAGTTCAGCCTGTCCTGCGTGTATATCGCTGTCCGGGCGTTCTTCGACCTGATAATCAATAAGCCGCCTTACGCAGTCCCGCAGCTCCACCATTGCCTTTATCCTGTCAGCTGTCGCTTTTGGCAAATCGTCTTTGAGGAACATACGGCTGTTTTCGCGGAAATAAATGTCACCGTCAATGACAGTATAGGAATAGTTCTTGACGCTGATGTCGGCGGGAATACTCTTTAGCTCCTTTTCGCCGTCCTCGCGCTGCATCTTTACTTCGGGTATCTGTCCCTGAATGTTGGCAACAGCAGCCTTTAACTGCTCTTTCAGATCAGCTCCCTCGACCGGCACACAGGCGGTTTCATCGGCATTTCCGTATAAAGAAAACTCGACACCTTGCTTCATAGTGCCGAGTATCATTTCGGGGTGCTGCTCGAAATACTTATTGACAGGTACTCCGTCAGCAGTCTTGCCAAGCTCTACCCAATCCGGAACAATATCAAGCATTTTCTCGCGCTTTTGCAGGAAGATAATATCGGACGTGACCTCTGTTCCGGCATTTGCAAGAAACGCATTGTTCGGTAATCGGATAGCGCCCACAAGCTCCGCTCTTTGTGCAAGATACTTACGGAATGACGGGTTTTGCTTATCGAGTGTTCCTTTGGAAGTGACAAATGCTACGACACCGCCTGCGCGTACCTTATCGAGAGCCTTTGCGAAAAAGTGATCGTGTATGCTCAGGTGCAGCTTATCATACCGCTTCTCGGCTAACTGATACGAGCCGAACGGAACATTGCCGACAGCCACATCAAAGTAGTTATCCGGGAATGACGTTGTTTCAAAGCCCTGCACACGAATGTCAGCAGTCTGATATAACTGCTTTGCTATGCGTCCGGAAACGCTGTCAAGCTCCACACCGAAAAGTTTACTGTCTCGCATATCCTCCGGCATTGCGCCGAAGAAGTTGCCGACACCCATTGCCGGTTCAAGCACGGTTCCGCCCTTGAAGCCGAGGTTCTGCAATCCCTCATATATCGCATTTATCACGACAGGAGAGGTGTAGTGAGCGTTCAGGGTAGTCCCCATAGCACTTCTGTAATCGTCATCGGTCAGCAGGCTTTTCAGTTCCGAATACTCAGCAGACCAACCGCTGTTGTTCTCGTCGAACGCCTGCGGAAGACTGCCCCAACCGACATAACGCGAAAGCGTTTCCTGTTCTTCGGGAGTTGCATACCTGTGTTCGCTTTCAAGTGTTTTCAGCAGCTTGATAGCATCCACATTCGCTTTATATTTTGCCTTTGCGCCGCCAACACCGAGATCATCGTCAGTTATGACAAAATCGTGCTTTTCTCCGGTGAGTTCAGGCACCTCGCTTATATTCGGGATATGCTCAGGCGGCGTAAGGTCAATAACTATGCTGTTCAGCTTGACATCTCCGGTATCGCCGCCGAGACCTATTTCTGCACTTTCCGAGACCTTTTCCTCGGCTTCTTCGACAAGGGCAAAGCCCTTTTCATACAGTTCGTCCTCATATTCAAGACGAAAAACGGGGTAAATGCTGCTAAGATCACGCAGCTCATATTTCAGACCTCTGCCGACTGCACTTTCCTCGATATTCTCTATCTGAAAAGTACCGTCGTCAAACTCGATAACATCACCGACTTTGAGCTTGTATTCTTCATCATCGGAATAGTCGGGCTGAGTATCGGTGTTATCAGTTATTTCAGGCTGTTCATTCTGCTTTTCAGCCTTTTCTTGTAGATACTTTTCGACTTCGGGCAGATACGTTTCAAGCGTTCCTGTCTCCCAAGGGAGAATAGGATTGATATCTATCGGGATACCGTCGATCTCTATTTCTTCATCGTGCAGAGCATTGAACATTGCGCTTTCGCTGAAATCGCTGTCAACGGCTATTACCACATCAATGTCGGAGCCTTCTTTTTCAAGACCTCGACACCGGGAGCCGGTCAGTATAACATCGTCGATAGTTACGGGAATATGGTAATCATCAAACACCTGTTCGGCGTGAAAGCGGACAATATCCTCGATCTCGGCAGCGGTCTCCGCACTTTTCAGCGGGTGGAACATTTCATCGGTCTTTTCTCTGAATGCTTCAACTACCGATTTTTCGGGAATCTCCGTTGCTGTACTGATTCCGGTTTTGTCTGCCTGAACGTGAGAATCGCTTCCGGGTATTTCCACGCCGTACTTTTCGAGTGTGCGCTTTGCCTTTTCGATCATCGCATCGGGATAGTAATCATCTTTATCAGTGATAACATCCTTGCAGAACTCTATTTCATCGTCTATATCTTTCTGTGTTACATACTTATCCTGCGCTATAAGGCGGGAGACACGCTCGGCAACTTCATTCCACTTCATAATGGCTTGTGCCGGAGCGTCCTTCTTATCGCCCAGTGATACTTTTAAGCCTTTGGAATCGTGCCATGTGTTGTAGCCGGTGCGACCGCTGCCGCCGTCACCGTATGCTTTTTTGAGATAGTCGGCTTTTTCTTTCGATGTGTGCGGCTGTCTGAAATACGCATCAACTTCTATCTTGCCGCCACGGGTTCCTGTACCTGACTGTACGACTGCATCCTTATCATCCTCTGTAATAAAGCGCTTCGGCGAGAATCTGAAATCCGGAGCAGTCTTGTATTCTGTTCTCGGCAGCTGTAATTCTTTCAGATTATGGAGCGATTCTAACGGAGTATGAAAGTGAAACCGCATTATATCGCGGTTCTCGGCATATTGCGCCGCTAACGCTTCCAGTCCTCTGACATATTCCTGTAAAGTATCAGGATCAGTCAGCGCAACTGCTATCCTGCTCGTTGAGTCGGGAAAACCGCCGTTAAACATATCATCGGGCATGAAAAACGGTACATCATTCTCCAGATCCTGATGAAGATACCACAAATATTCAGCAGCATGATTGATTTCATCATTATGAGCACGGTCTATAACGTCCTGTGCCGCGAATCTGCCCTCAGAAAGAAGCTCGCCTATGCGTTCCGCCGCCTGTTCCCATGTCAGAGAAACACTTGTGAAGTTCTTCGCTCGTTCTCCGATGCCGAGAGTTATGCCCGTTTCTTCAAATATAGCGGACACTTTAGCACCTGTCAACCCGTCCGCGCTTTCATACTCATATCCGCGCGATTTGAGCATACCCCACTGCATAAACTCATTACGCAGGAAATCCCCATTTTCGGATACATCGCTGTGCTTCTGAAACTGTGCAACTATACGCTGTAAGCTATTCGGCTCGTTGCTGCCGGAGCGGAGCATATAGTCGATCATTTCCGGCGTTATGCTGCTCAGCTGCACACGCGCAGACGGTTCCTCGAAAGTACTTGTATCATCATCAAAGAACGACATTTGCCCGTTATATGGCTGCACCGGAGCTTTCGCCGGTTCAGCATAACCGCCTGCTTCTTCAATATCCGGCTCTATATCCGCATAATTCGGATTGTCAAGGAATGAATGCTCCTCGATAAGCCGTCCGATTGTTTCCTCAACAGCCTGCCAGCTTATCTTATCAGGAGTTGCGGAAAGGTAAGATCCTTTCCATATTTCCAAGCCTTCGTCATACTTCTTGTAGCCGTACCTTTCTTTGTTGATTATCAGTTCCGAATAATCATCGTTGAAAGCATCTTTGAGAAAGTCTATACGCGCGTCACTGTCGGGATTTTCAAGAAAGAACTCCAATGTCTCATACTTTGAGACGTGCATATAGTTGTATGACCGGAGGATATTTGCTATCTGTTCCTCGGAGAAAGAAGAAACCGGAGCCTGAGTTTCGGCAGGAGCTTCAATTTCTCTTATCTTTTCGTCATCTATGGCAACAAGCTCGTCAAATTCAAGATTGGCAAGTGCGGGTATCATTTCCTCAATACTGCCAAATCTTGTTTCCTCAGCGATCTTATCACCGTACATCTGAACAATTCTGCAATCGGCAAGGTCAGCAAATACCTCAATGGGTTCCTCGGTTATTTCGTGCGTAGTAAAGGCAAGCGGAATACGGCTGATATTTGAAAAGTCAGCGTCACTGCCAAATTCAAGGTTACAGTAATCATTTATAAGTTCTGCTGCTTCTGAAAGAGAAGAAGCAGCACCGGAAACCTCCGGTACTGCTTTATTTCCACTATTCAGCTGTAGATCAGTTCGCTCAGAATTACTTCCTCCGCCTGTGCTTTCAGCGTGTTCATCAAGCCTACCCATTTCATTTGATTCTCGGCTTTCAGTTTCTCCGTCACTCCGGCTGACTGCGCCAGTCTCGGCATCATCTCGTCCAAGCGGCGGTTCGCTGTCTCGTCCGTCTCCGACAGGTGCGCGTTCAGTGTCCCTTTCAGGAGCATCGCCTGATATGTTGCTTTCCGGTTCTTCTTCAGGAAGTCGAGCCGCATCAGACCGTATTTGCCTATCGGCTTCTGTTCCGGCAGCTCCCAATCCGGAAGATATGTCTCTGTTTTCGCGTCCAGACGGTACGTTATTCCGTTCTCTGTCATTGTCTCCGGCAATGTCATTCTCATTGTTTCGCTCATTTTCCTTGCTCCTTTCGGCTTTAACGGTTCGTTCTATCGTGCGGAGTAACTGTTCAGACAAATCGCTTACGGCAGTTCCGAGAACGCTCATAGCTTCAATGCTGTTAAACTCATAGAGCTTTGAGAAATCGTCCTCGTCGATAATGCTTTCAGCGTCATAGCCGCACCTTTCAAGCACCGTGTATGCGATACTTGCTTCAAGCAGACGCTCAAATTCAGTTGAAATATTCAGCTCATCGAGATCTTCGAGGAAAGTGTCCTGCACACTGCCGAGCAGTTCGCACATATAGTTGTCGGAAAAATCTCTCGCTGTCTGAGCCGACTTTTCGAGGATAGCGCTCGCCGTGTCATTTGCTCTTGTGCCGAGCGAAGCAATGACCGCCTGTTCGTTCTTGTCGGTTATCTGCCATAGAAACGGCTCTTTTGAACGCTCGTCCCTCGCTCCGGTATCGGTATAGTCGAATACATAACGGAGTTTCGCATATCCGTTATTCTCAGTCAGCAGGGCGATTCCCTTGCTTCCGCGCTTGATATACCTGTTCATCAGGTTTTCTTTAGACCAAGTATCAAATTCGGCACAAGCTACTGCATCGGGGCGCTGAGCGTGAATAAGAGCCTGATCTTTAAAGCTGTACTTGTACAAGCGGGAAGAAGTTTTCAGAAAGCTGCGGTATTCATCGGTGCTTTTCCACAGCCCTTCTATCTGCTTTTGCAGTATCTCCTGCGTCAGTTGGAGTTTTGTCTGCATACGTTCCTCCTTTTACATAATAGCACTTTAAAGTCGCAAAGTCAAGATGTTTTTATAAATTTGCATAAAAAAACACCGCTTTCCGGTGAAAACGGTGCTTTGATATGTATTGTTCTCTCTTACTTTTTCTTGCTCTTTTTAGCGGCTTTCGGCTTTGTATTCACCTTTTCTTTGAGGGTAGCGCCTGCCTTGAATTTTACCGACGTAGAAGCCTTGATCTTGATTTTCTCGCCGCTCTGCGGATTTACACCTGTTCTTGCAGCTCTGTCAACGGTTTCAAAAGTACCGAAACCGATAAGCTGAACCTTTTCTTTCTTCTGAAGCGTATCAGACACAACATTGACAAATGCCTTTAAGGTAGCCTCGGTGTCCTTTTTGGAAACGCCCGTTTCCTTTGCAATTGCTTCGACAAGTTCCGACTTATTCATAGAATTATCCTCCGTATCATTTCAATACAGGCTTTTCCTGTACTTTGTTTCATTATATATCAGAACAGGGAATTTGTCAAGGAATAATTGATTCGGACAAATATTGCTGTCATAGTTTCAATGCAAAGGAGGCAGGCTATGAATATCGTAGTTGTCATAGTAGATCTCAAATGCTGTATCAACATCGCCATACAATTCGATCAATGCGCCTGCCTGAAACATAGCCGATAATGATCCTGACGGAGCTTTCCACGCAGCATTTGAAACTACTTCCAACTTTTCATTCCCGACAGCGTTTGCTCGCAGTATCGTCTCAGCTTTGAACAGGAGCTCTCCTGTTGCTATGTGATAATCGCTTGATACGATCGCAATTTTTTTAACGGACGGATAAAGAGAGGTCAGGATATCGTATGTAAAAATAGCATTTTGTGCTGTAGTAATGGAGTTATCCTCGACAATTATCCTCTCTTTTTGAACACCGTTATCTTCAAGCCATTTTGCCATTTCACCTGCCTCTGAAACTGATTTGTTTTCAGCTGCGGTTCCTCCGCCGGTGCAGACAACATAGGCATTCGGATATTTTTTCAGACTGCTGAGAGCAACACCCAGCCGTTCTATCAGTTCTTCTTTCATTGTTCCGTCGGGATTCAGCTGAAAACCAAGTACAACGATACATAATTCATCTGTATCAGGCAAGCCGTCCGGTAAGACATTATAATTGAGCGGCTGTCCAAGCCGGGGTGATGTCCAAAGATCCATTATCGTTTTCCAGCGTGTTCCCGCAACGGGATCCACTGATGATAGTTCATTCAATAAGTCGTTGATCTTATCAGTTGCCTCTTCGCCGTAACTGGCGTGAATTACTGCAATTTCCTCAACGATACTTTCAGTACTTCTCAGTTTGTCAGAAGATGACATCTGACAGCCGGTCATACAAAGTACAACACAAACTATAATAGATGATACAGCCAAACGAAAATACTTTTTTCTGCTTTTAATTATTTTTGTGTTCAAAAAATACTCATCCTTTCTTTTGGATTTGTAGTTATCATACAATCATTATACCACCCCCTCCCATAGCTGTCAACCGTTTTATCTCCCTACAACTTCCGCTATCCATCTGCCGTCAGCCGTATAGACGTGACCGTAGCGGTCAACCGTCAGCTTTTCGCCTTTCTGAACAGCCTGATATATGATCTTTGTATCCTCCGGCTGTGCGCCCCTCATTGTTACGCCGTCATACGGCTGCTTGAAAAAGTCCACTTTCTCGGTCTTGCTTTTTTTGAATATTATCATCGGAATCATCCTCCTTCATCTGATCTTCGGGAGCTTCATTGCCCCATCTGTCCCAACCGTCAGCGGATTGACGGGCAAACAGCTCTATCCGGGGAACATCGCCGCAAAGCTCAACTATCCTGTCCCGTATCTCAGCAGGCTTGCGGCTGTGTTCCATTATCGGAGCGTCGCAGACTTGCCGGACGGACTTTGATACTCTGTGCGGCTTTCCCTTTGTGGCAAGCAGACATATCTCAGTATTGGCTCTTGTCCAATAACCGCAGCCCATAAAGAAGCTGTCGCTGTTACGATTACGCTTGACCCAAGAAAAAGCACAGGTCTTGTAGGTGAAGCCCCATTTTTCGATCAGTTCAAGCCCTTCCTGCAAACAAGGGAATGTCACCCAAAGAAAAAGAGCGCAGTCTCCCGCGCTCAATTCCTTTATGGGAAGATTTTGTATATCTTCCTTTGTCATACAGTTATAGTGCTTTTCTGCACTCCTGCTTTCCTTGCCCTTCTCAGACCAAGTATTATACGTCCACGGAGGATCGGCATAAATGACTTGATACTTTTTATCTGTGCTGAAAATGTCAACTAAAGCCATTTATCAGCCCTCGTCCCCGGTAAAACCGTCCTCGAAGTCGATACTGTCAAAATCCGCATCGGACATATCCTGTACCTTTTCAAGAGCGGACTCCGTTATCTTCCTGATATCCTCATCGTCGATGTCCGGGAGCATATCGAAGATATTGTCAATAGTTTCAGTCCTGCTGCCGCCCTTGACGATATACAGCATATTGAGTTCTTCAACTGTCAGAATTGTAGCATTTGTCATCTTACTGTTCCTTTCGTCTTTGCCTTTTCAGGGTCTTTCTTTACCGGGTCTTTCGGTGCTGCTTTCGCCTGTTTCAGAAAACCGAGGATAGATTTCTTTTCGGTCAGCTTCTCAGGCTTCTTTTCCGGCTTCTGAGCCTGTTTTTGTGCCTGCTCGCGCTGTATCGCTTCCGCAAATTCAAGGACAGATATACGCTCCCCGCTTTCAGCGCGTTTCTGAATATCGTCCGCAGTCGGCAGATTATTGATAATACCGTCAAAATTATTATCATTCTGCTCAATAGCGTCCTCAACAGCACGGAGCGGGTTATCCTTGACCTGTCCGAACTCCCTGAGCTGCTCAAAGCTCCAACTGTCAACAAAGTGAGCTGACTTTTCTCCGTGATTGTTTACGACGACCACATCAGATACGGAAAGCGAATGTCCTGCAAAATCCTCCGGACGGTCATAGTTGAATCTTCCGTACACATCATCGAGGAATCCCGGCATATTCTCCAATTCTTCCGGTTTGACCTCAAAGGCATAAATAAGCGTGTACTTGCCCCTGTCGGGAGTAAGCCCCTGCTGTTCAAGCTCTTTCATCGAAGAAAAGGCTATACCGTGATTTTCCGGTGTTTCCTTTAACTGATAGATACCGACCATACATTTATTGTCGTTCAGCAGCATAGCTTCGCGTGACGGTTCGCTGACAGCGAGTTCCTCTAATCTGTCCTGATACGCGACGACCTTTTCCCATTCGGCAGTCTCCACACCGAACATTCCGGCGTGTTCCTCGATCTCCGAACGGTCTAATGCCTGTCCCTCAGTACCGTCCGGATAAAGCAGGAACACGGGCGCAAGGTCTTTGTCATACATTTCAAGAGCCTTTTCAGCGGACAGCGGCAGCATACCTTCATAAGCATAACCGAAAGCATTCATATCCTCTATGGTGACTGTTTCATCGGGCATTTTCCCGGTGTATTCCTGCTTTTCGTGAGCTTTTTCTTCGGTATGCTGATTTTCGGCAGTTGGAGCGGTCATTTCAAGCTGCAATTTTTCGAGCTTCATCAGCAGTACATCAGCTGAATTGGGAGTAACATCCGTCATAATGACAAGGTGCGCGTTCGGATCACCGACAACATCGTATTTTTCAGCCAAATCTCTTGCGGCTTTGTCGTGAAGATGATAATTGTGCTTGTCGTGCTGAATGTTATGTGCAAGCACATACATAGAGCGCTCAAAGCCGTATTTTTCGACCAGCTTTTCAGCCAACAGAGCAAGTTTCCCGCTGACAGCGTAAATGTCCGCATTATGGTTTATTTCAAATGCGCACATTCTGTTAGCCTGCATACTTCGGGTAAGCGCGGGCATTTCATTATGGCTTCTCGCATATTCAAGGCTGTGAGTGTAGATAGGAGTATGCTCACTCTTTTCGGCAGGCTTCTCTCGCTCGACCTTGAAATACGGATTATCCCATTTCTCGAACGGTATCATCTCAGGCTCTTTGGGATAGGACCCGTCGGGGAGCTTCTCATAATGCGATACCGTATCAAACCCTATTTCTTTTGCAGCCTGCGCCACAAGGTCAACAGCTTCCTGCTGTGACCTTACTTCCGGCATTCTTGCAAAATCTTCAAGGAGAACATTCTCGCCGGCGCAGACGTGAAGAATATCACAAGCCGCCTTGTGGACATCACTTTCAATGCCGAGAGCAAGTCGTGCAGGAGGTCTGCCCGTGACTTCATTTGTCACGGTTTCGGAATTATATGCTTGCCCGCGCAGTTCATCAAAACGCTGCTTTGCTTCCGCAAAAGTATCGAAATACTCGATAGGTGTCATAGGCTTCATTCTGTTATTTGCCCAAGTGTAAAGGTCAGGGATAACATACATTTTCCATTCGGGCTTTTGTTCCGGTACGGATTCCTGCCAGCCGCGATTTACGAGATCGTGAAGTGTATCTTCAAACACGGATAGATCAGGTTTTCCTATGGTCAGGACGGTATTATCTCCGGTTATGCGTCCGCTGAAATTAACGCCCTTTTTGTCAAGTTCCTTTGCCATTTTCAGTGCGTATTTGGTCGGCAGCTTCTGATACACCTTTTCCGAGATCTTCTTGTACGGCGTATTTCCGATGATCTCACTTGTTCTGACTGTGCTTTTTTGCTTTTCAGCAGGCTGATATTCTATCGGTTTAAGGCTGTCCGCAAGTGATGTTCCGACTTCATTCACGATCTCTCTGAGCTTCGGGACATCTGATTTTGTGACAGTTATAGCCGACTTGTCGCGCCCTCTGACTCCGCTGAACTTTATTCCCGCCGCATCGAGCCTTTTTGCGATTTCCTCAACATCGGCAGTCGGTACTCTCGTTATCTCCTTGTCGGGAATTGATTTATAATCGGTATTTCCGATAATGGCGCTCTTTTTCGCAGGAGTTTTCTCTGCGGCGGTCTCCTTTATTTCTGTAAGACCGTGTATATCATCAAGTATCACCGCCAGCTTTTTGGAATCCGTCCTGCTTGTAGTCAGCTTTGTCTTATCTCCGTCAATGCGTCCGCTGAACTTTATCCCGGCAGCTTCAAGGCGTTTTGTAACATCGGGTAGCTCCGCTGTCAGGATAGTGTTATAGGTTTTCAGCGGAATCGACTTGAAATCCGTATTCCCGATGATCTGTCCCTTGTCGGCACGGGCAGGCGGCTTTTCCTCCGGAGAAGCTATCTCCGAGATACCGTTCACCTTGTTGATAGCTTCATCTATCTTCGGTACATCCGCCTTTGATACCGTGAATGTTACGGACTTATCCTTTATCTGCCCGCTGAATTTAACACCGAGAGAATTGAGAATATCCGAAACTGCCTGCATATCCTCAATTGATACTTTTCTGTATGACTTTTCGGCAATAAGGCGGTAAGGTGTGTTGCCGATAACATCAGATCTTTCCGGTGTTTTGCGTTCAGCAGCGAGAACGTCCTTGACTGCGGCATTATACGCCTTTGTATCGGCTTTATCAACGGTTATTGTGGTCTTATCATCGCCAAGCCTGCCGCTGAACTTTATTCCCATTTCATCGAGCTTTGCAGCGACCTTTTCCGCTGTTTCCGGTTCGAGCTTGTAGAAAACCTTATCCTTAATATCCCCATACTTGACATTACCGATAATATCAGAACGGTTCTGCGGAATGATACCTTTTGCAATTGCCGATACACGCAGTTCATCATCACGATTGACCGTGATAGTTGTATAACCGCCTATGACTTTACCGCTGAAAGGTATATCCTCGGCATAAAGCTGCTCCGCGACCTTATCCGCGACATCGTTTTTCAGCTTGAGATAGCGCTTATCGGGAATATCCTTGAACGGAGTATTCCCGATAATGCTTGACTGTCTGTCAGCCTGCCGTGCTGCCTTGACTTCTTCCACAACTGCCTTGAAAGCATCAGCATCACCCTTGCTGTAAGTCAGAGTAGTATTGTCACCGGTTATCCTGCCGCTGTACGAAATGCCCATATCATCGAGCTTTGCGGCTACATCAAGAGCCGTTTCCGTGAAAAGTCTCTGATACTGTTTATCGGGGATTTCGGAATACTTTACATTCCCGATATAGTTGGAATCCTGTTCAAGAGCCTTGTCCTTTTCGATACCGAGATACTTTTCCGAGATCACTTTTATCATCTCGGCAGCGGTATCGTGTATAGTTTCAAGGGACGATTTCAGCTCCGGCGTATCTTTCGCCTTGCTCCAGCTTGCTACATAACCGAAACTGTAATCAGACGTATCAATGCCAAAGTGCTGGCAGACCGCAAAAGCGACGCTTTCCGCTTCGACCTCTTTTGTATTCAGGTCTTTCGGCTTGTCGCCCCTTGCCTTGACTGCATCATAATCGTGCAGTTTTGCGTGTGTTATTTCGTGAATAGCGGTCTTGACGGTCTGTACATCGGACATACCCTCTTTGACCGTGATGGATTTGGTGTTCGGGTCATAGAAGCCTTTCGCTTCGCTGTCTATCGGAGCGAAACTGATAGGCACGGGAGAAATATCCCGCAGAACGCCCATCAGCTTGTCGAAATCCTTGATATCTCCGGTCAGCTCATTGACAGTTATCTCCGGCAGCGGCTTCCCGTCAGTCTGTGATACATCAAACACAGTCACAGACCTGAACGCCATTCGCATTTCTTCGACTTCTTCCTTGACAGGCTTTCCGTTCTCGTCAAGTATCGGCAGATCGGTATCGGGATCCCGCTTTATTTCCTCTTTCTTTGACTTATACGCGCTCGGGGCGAGTATTTTGATACCTTTCTCGCCCTTTTTCACACTGCGCCCGAAATCCTTTTTCCACTGATTGAAGCCTGCAACAAGCGTAGCGTCCGGCTTCTGTAAGGCTATAAGCATTGTATTGTTTACGGAGTAATCGTGAAACTTTGACATAACCGCAAGCATTTCCCGGTACTTATCGCTTGCGAATATATCACGAATACCCGCTTCGAGCATATCCGTAAGCTCCTGCATACGCTCCTTTGCAGACGGATACGCAAGAGCCGCACCAGCCTGTTCCGGGAGCGCTTCGCTGAGAATTGCCGACTGCTCTTTTTCACGTTCGCGCTGAAATGCCATAAACCTTTCGGCAACAGCGTTTACAAGGATAGGGTGAGCAGTAACGGGATAATTCTTTGACCTTTCCTTAACGTCACCGGAGATACCGCTCATTTCCTGCTCTGCCCACGCTCTTGCTTTACGGGAGTATCGCCCGTCCCAACTCGCGTTCGTTATTCTTGCAGCGAGAACGTGTGCAATACGCTCTAAACTGTACTTTTCGGCAAGCTCATCGACGATCTTGTCGGTATCAAGGATATTATTGTTATGGTTAGCAGCTATTGAGTTGTCTATATCTTTTGCGCAGGCAACATTAGTCTGATAGCTGAGGCGGGCAATATCAAGCTCGCCTTTCTCACTTGCTGTCTGAATATCATCTTTATACAGCGGTATAGCCGCTCTTTCGTTATCTGTTGACGGCATTATTTCCTACCTTTCTTTTTGACGGGAAATTCCAGTTTGAAATTGACGTACTTTCCGGTATCATCAAGGCTGATGACCGCATCGTAGGTCTTGCCGGACTTCTGCGAGTACAGACCGCTTACAGCTACCTTGCCTTTGGAGAGCATCTTCTTAACCATATCGTCGGTCAGCTCTTTGCGGGCATTCTCAAAGAACTTGTTCTGCTTCCATATTGCAAACCCACAGGCTTTATTTTCACAGCTGTACGCTTTCGGCGTTTTCAGGATATTCCTGCCACATCTCGGACAAGTGCCGAACGCTTCACCATTGAACGCCGCGACCTTGCTTTCGTCATACTCCGTTCTTGCCTGAGCGATAATATCGCAGACAAGGCGCTCGATGTCTGCCATAAACTGCTGTTCCGTAAACTTGCCCTGCGCCATAAGTGACAGCTTGTTCTCCCAATCAGCGGTCAGCTTTGCAGACTTGATGATCTCCGGCATAAAGGAAATAAGGTCAGAGCCGCCGGCGCTAACAAGCAGATTACGTTTGTCACGGGTAACAAAGCCTGATTTTGTGAGCTTCTCGATTATACCGGCTCTTGTCGCGGAAGTACCAAGCCCAGAACGCTCGACTTCCTCGGTTATATCCTCAGTTCCGGCACGCTCCATAGCCGAGAGAAGCGTATCCTCGGTGAAATGCTTCGGCGGCTGAGTGTAGTTTTCAGATATCTCCGAAGATACGTTCTGTAACGTCTGTCCCTCAGAAAGCGATGTTTCGGGCATTTTTTCCTCGTCTCCATCGTCATTGACCTTGTAATAATCACGGAACTTGCGCTCCACTGCCTTGAACCCCTCGTCTATGACATTTCTGCCCTTGACGGTAAAAGAAAAACCGTTACAACCGATCTCGGCAGTAACGGTATCATAGATATATGGAGCAGAAACAGCACACAGCAAACGGCAGGCGATAAGGAAAAGAATGTTTTTCTCGCCGTTCGGCACTTCATCAAGGTTCGTGTTTGCAAGCGAAAGTGTGGGTATGATCGCGGTATGATCGGACACCTTGCTGCTGTTCAGCACCTTTGACATATCGGGGACAAACCCAATCCCCTCAAAAAGCAGCAGCGACCTCATAACCGTTTCGGCAGTCTTTCCGGCAGTGTCGCCCATATCGTCCGTGAGAAATCTGCTGTCCGTTCTCGGATAGGTGCAGAGCTTCATTTCATAGAGCGACTGCGTATAATCGAGCGTCTGCTGTGCGGTATATCCGTAAAGCCTGTTTGCATCACGCTGTAAGGTCGTCAGATCATAGAGCTTCGGGGGATTGACCGTCTTTCTTTCGGTTTTGACTGATTTTACGGTCGCAGTCTTTCCGGCGCACTCTCCGGCAATACGCTTTGCCTCGCCCTCGTCCGTGATCTTCTCGGAAACAGCGTCAAGTCCGTCCGCTTTCAGCTTCACCGTGTAATACTTTTCCTTTTGGAAGCCTGCAATAGCTTTTTCCCGATCAAGGAGTATCGCAAGCGTCGGTGTCTGAACACGCCCGACATTCAGCTTCTTGTTGTACAACTTCGAGAAAAGCCTTGTAGCATTGATACCGACTATCCAATCGGCTTTGCCACGGCAGAGCGCGGAGCGGTAAAGGTTCTCATACTCACATCCGTCTTTCAGATCAGCAAACGCCGCAGTTATCGCCTTTTCTTCCATAGAGGACAACCACAGACGCTTGACAGGCTTTGTACAGCCTATCTTGTTATATACAAGGCGAAAGATAAGCTCGCCCTCGCGCCCTGCATCACAGGCGTTCACGACCTCGGTAACACGGCTGTCATTCATAAGACTGCGCAGCACCTCAAACTGTTCGTTTTTGCCGGCAGATACGATATACTGCCATTTCTGCGGGATTATCGGTAAGTCCTCAATGCTCCATTTCTTGTAGCGCTCGTCATATACATCGGCACTCGCAAGCTCGACAAGGTGACCGATACACCACGAAACTATGATGTTATCGCCCTCGATATATCCGTTCTTATGGTCAGCCGCGCCGAGAGCTTTTGCTAAAGCTGCCCCGACACTCGGTTTTTCACATACCACTAACTGCATACATATCATTCCTTTCAAGAGAAATAAAAGAAGAGCCTTTACAAAGGTTCTTATGTATGATATAATTGAAAGGAAGATAAATCGGAATTTATCTTAGAGATAATTGATGGACGAGAATTACCAGAATATATGACAATGAATAAGGGGAAGATATGTGGCTGATCATGGCGGCTTTGTCCGCGCTCTTTGCCGGACTTACGGCGATACTTGCGAAATGCGGGATCAAAAAGACTGATTCAGACGTGGCGACTG
>Ga0256405_10005131_pt1 | contig 23243 bp, 28 predicted proteins | sample RumenRJG_02DNA_FD_189096 | JGI IMG/M metagenome (GOLD analysis project Ga0256405, IMG submission 189096) | Bovine rumen microbial communities from Lethbridge, Alberta, Canada - RJG_02 | ecosystem: Host-associated > Mammals > Digestive system > Stomach > Rumen | place: Canada: Alberta... | reverse complement strand
ACACCTGTTCCCATGCCGAACACAGAAGTTAAGCTCATCTTCGCTGAAAATACTCGGCGGGCGACCGCCCGGGAAAATAAGTTGTCGCCGGCTCTCCCAAAACACTCTTCGGAGTGTTTTGGCATATGCACCATTAGCTCAGATGGTAGAGCAACTGACTCTTAATCAGTGGGTCCTGGGTTCGAGTCCCCGATGGTGCACTTCATAACGCTGAAAACCAGCGTCAAGGCCCGTTGGTCAAGCGGTTAAGACTCCGGCCTCTCACGCCGGCGACGGGAGTTCGATTCTCCCACGGGTCATATTTCCCAAGACCGCAAGCTGACTTCTTCAGTTTGCGTTTTTTTGTACATGGACCATTAGCTCAGTTGGTCAGAGCAACCGGCTCATAACCGGTGGGTCCGGGGTTCGAGTCCCTGATGGTCCACTCTCAATTTTATATCTAGGGGTATAGCTCAGCTGGTAGAGCAGCGGTCTCCAAAACCGCGTGTCCCGAGTTCGATCCTTGGTGCCCCTGCTTCATTCTCCCATGATGTCTTGTCATGGGAGTTTTTTTATTGTCATTTATTACAAAAATCCCCCGGTTCTTTTGTTTATGGTTCAATTGTTTTCTTGTTGCAAAATTATTCATAATATGATATTATTAATATAGAATTTTATGAATATTGAAGGGGGGCGATATCCTTGAATGATATAAATATTCACAAGCTGACTTACGGTGTGAATACTGCTTTGCTTTTCATAGTTGCCGGACTTATGATATTTTTTTATAAGCTGGAAGCTGATTTTCTTGTTTATTTCAGTGTACCTACACTGTGTGTATATATATTTAATTATTTTCTGATATACAAGGATAAACTTGGTTTTTTTCTGTGGCTTGTTTATGCGTGGATCACCCTGTATATGGGCGTGACTACAGTATGTCTTGGTGAAAGCTACGGTTTTCACCTGTATTGTTTTTCAATGATACCTGTAATTTATGCTGTTGAATATCTTGCTTTCAAAATGGGCAGAAAATCAGCAAGGCCAATGCTTATCAGCATTTGTGTAGCTGCGTTTTACTTTATTATAATAGGATATGTCAAGATACATGGTCCTGTTTATAACAGGGATAACAGATATTCTTTTTTATTTCTGATCTCCAATTCACTGATCGTATTTTCATTTTTGGTGATATACATAAATACACAGGTCCGTTCCATAATTAATTCGGAGATCAGGCTGACGGATATGGCGCACAAGGATCGTCTGACAAACCTTTATAACAGGCATTTTATGCTTGAAAGGCTTGAAGAAGTCAGCAGTGTAAAGGATACTGCTGTTCTGGCGATGGCTGATATCGACGATTTTAAGAAGATCAACGATCAGTATGGACATAACGCAGGAGATGAGGTGCTGAAAGCTGTATCGGAGAAGATGACTTCTGCCTGCAAGAACTGTGACATTTCGAGATGGGGCGGTGAGGAATTTCTGATACTGTTCTGTGATAGTGATGAAGCGGCAGATATCCTTGAAAAGATGCGTACTGATATTTCTTCATCACCTGTTGAATTTGAGGGTCAGGTCATTAATATCACGGTGACTGTCGGCATGGCGAGAGGTAAAAAAGATCAGTCCATCGATGAATGGATACAGGAAGTCGATAATAAGCTGTATATTGGTAAAAATAGTGGAAAAAACTGCGTGATCGGGTGAGCGCAAAAGTGAGCATCACGCGCAGCGTAAACAGAACAAAAAAGCGGTGGTTCATCAGAATGTTGAACCGCCGCTTTTACGTTTGTTAAGTTATTATGTTTGTGTGCCTTTATACTCCGTGATGTTCTTTGCCTGCTGTCAGTGTATTCTTCATCAGCATAGCAATAGTCATAGGACCAACACCGCCGGGCACAGGTGTGATGAAGCCTGCTTTTTCCTTGCAGTCCTCAAAATCAACATCTCCGCACAGCTTGCCGTTCTCGTCGCGGTTCATGCCAACGTCGATAACTACCGCACCCTCCTTGATGTAGTCAGCAGTAACCATCTTAGCCCTGCCCACAGCTGCAACAAGGATATCAGCCCTTGCGCATACCTCTTTAAGGTTCTTGGTCTTGGAATGTGTGATAGTAACAGTGCCGTTCTGGTGCAGCAGCAGCATAGCCTGTGGCTTGCCAACGATATTGCTTCTGCCGATAACAACGCACTCCTTGCCCGCAACATCTGTACCTGTGGACTTTATCAGTTCCATAACGCCCGCAGGTGTGCAGGGCAGGAAGCTGTAATCGCCTATCATTATCTTGCCCACATTTACAGGGTGGAAAGCATCAACGTCCTTGTCGGGGCGGATATTGTTGATGATGATCTTATCGTCAAGGTGCTTGGGCAGAGGGAGCTGTACAAGTATACCATCGACCTTATCGTCATTGTTGAGCTTGTCTACCAGTGCCAGAAGTTCTTCCTCGGTAGTTTCAGCTGGCAGTGCATACTTGTAGGAATTGAAGCCCACAGCCTCGCAAGCCTTCTCCTTGTTCTTTACGTACACCTGTGAAGCAGGGTCATCGCCGACGATAACTACTGCCAGACCTATCTCAATGCCCTTAGCTTTCAGTGCCTCGACTTCCTGTCTGATGCCCTCTTTAACCTGTGCCGATACTGCCTTGCCGTCAATAATGTTTGCCATAGTATTTTTCCTCCCTGTATATATTATATGTTATTTCGTATCCGAAAGTGCTTACAGGCACTTCGCAGTTTTCAATCCTCACTGCTGTCCTTTTTATCTTCGTCCTCATCATCAGCAAGTATCGACTTGTAACCCTCATCGGGAATTTCTGTCTTGTCCTTTTCGGCTGCATCTTTCAATGCCTGCTTCTGAGCCTTTATCGCGTCCTTGCCGAATTTCTCGTTGTATTCCTTTTCCAGCTCCACAAAGCTCTCGCCCTTGTGCTTAGCCTCAGCTATCTTCTTTTTCAGCTCTTTCTTTTCCTTCTGCATATCCTCATAGCCTGCATATTCTGCCAGCTGAGCCTTGGATACCTCGGTCTCATAGAAGAACTTGTAATTGCCAGAACGCTTTGTAATGCTTCTGAAAACTATCCAAAGTACGATAGATGCCACTACGCAGGTTCCTGCGACCAGCTGAGAAACTCTTATATGTCCAAGATACAGCGAATCTGTTCTAAGACCCTCGATAAAGAATCTTCCCAGACCGTACCAGCCTGCATACATTATAAATATCTCGCCGTCGAACTTGCGGTGCTTGAAATAAAGATGCAGGAGTATGAATCCCACCAGACACCACAGGCTCTCATACAGAAAGCAGGGGTGTACAGGTGCAAATGCGTCAGCATCGGGGAGAGAATCTACATGGTCTGAAAGGAAAAGCGCTGTCTTCCAGGAAAGCATTCCCCAGGGCTTGTCGGTGTTCACACCGAAGCACTCCTGATTAAAGAAATTTCCCCATCTGCCTATGCACTGTCCTATCAGGAAACAGGGTGCTGTAACGTCCAGCATAGCCGAAAGTCTTATCTTTTTGATCTTGATTATACTTCCGCCCACAAGTATCGCGCCGATAAGTCCGCCGTATATTCCCAGACCGCCGTCGCGGAAATTAAAGAATTCCTTTAAGGTTATACCCTCGGTGTTGAATATTACATAGTAGAGTCTTAGACCGATAAGTGCGCCGATAACACCGCCGATAACACCGTCTGTTGCCCTGTCGGGGTCAATGCCGCAGGGACGCATCTTCTTGTAGCCGTATATCATTGCGAGAAGTATGCCCACACCTATCAGCAGACCGTACCAGTACACTGTAAAATTCACACCGGGAATGGTAAATACCGTTCTGTCGATGGATATGCCCTCTCTTAAAATATTGTTCGTGTTGCCAAAATTCGGGAAATATACCTTATCGGGGTTAGCCTTCAGTTTTTCCCTGACCGCAGCAGTATCCTCAGCCAAAGTGCAGAGAGCAGTCATAACATTCATGTTCATTTCAATTTACTCCTTTATCGGTTCAATTATTGATATAGCGGAATTTTCTTCATCAAAAAGTTCATCAAGTGCCGCCCTGCAATCTTCGGCAGTTATATCTGCCAGAAGTTCAGCTTCGTCAAATACGCTTGTGCCGTTGAAGTAGCTTACTGTCATAGCATCGGTAAGTCCCTCAACACTGCCGAACATTCTCACTATCGAACCGTACCTTGATTTTCTTACTATATTGAAGGTTTCTTCGTCAAAGCCTTCTTTTTTAACACGCTCGATCTCTACCAGAAGTCTTCTGTATACCTCGTCAGGGTCTCTCGATTCACCCGATACCATGCACACAAAGAAACTTCCGCTGCATGAGAAAGCACTGTATCCCAGCTGCGAGTTTATCAGACCTTCATCAAAAAGCTGCTGATACAGGGGCGATGAAGAACCTATCAGCATTTTCAGCGCCATTCTCGCTATCGATATCTTTCTCTCAAACTCCATTCCGTCGCAGGCTTTCGACTTGAATCCGAGATCGAACAACGGAAGTCCCACAGGGAAGCTTGCGGTAACGCGCTTCTTTGCAACACCGCGTCCCTCTTCGGGAAATTTGCATTCCAGCTGAAGATCCTTAGCAGGCTTCAATACCCTGTCGCATATCTCGATCACCTTGTCTTCGTCCACATTGCCCGCAATGGAAAGCACCATGTTGTGCAGATTGTAGAATGTGTTATAGCAGTCGTAAAGCAGTTCGGGAGTTATCTGCGCGATGGACTCTACTGTGCCGGCGATATCGATCTTTACCGGATGTTCCTTGTATATGGCTTTCAGCATATTGTAAAAGCAGGCATTCGAGGGCGAATCCTCATACATCTTAATCTCCTGCGCGATTATGCCTCTTTCCTTTTCCACATTCTCTTTTGTGAAATAGGGCTTCTGCACATAATCGAGAAGAATCTCCAGTGACCTCTCCCAGTTTTTCGAGGTGCTGAAAGTGTAGGCAGTTTCATCAAAGAAAGTGAAAGCATTCGCACTTGCACCTGTCTGGGCGTAAAGCTCAAATACTGGTATATCCTCACTCTCGAAAAGCTTATGCTCCAGATAATGGGCTATGCCTTCGGGGACTTCGATAAAATCTCCTGTCTCAGATGTCTTGAAGCAGGTATTTATCGAACCGTACCTTGTGGCGAATGCCGCTTCGGTGGTGGAATAGTTCTCCATCTTCCATATCAGTATATCAAGCCCCGAGGGGTGGTGTATCAGCGAATACTGCTCGCCGAATCTTTCGCTCTTAATGATCTCCTTATTCATCGGCAGTATCCTCCTTTGCTTTCAGCACGAACACTGTGTCCTCTTTGAAGCTTTTCGCACACTCTGTTACCTGCTCAGCTGTTATGCGGTCGACGATATCGCAAACTTCCTCGGGAGTATAAGCTGTCCCGCGGGAATTCTGAGCCCTGTACCAGGCTGCCATATCCCACTCGGAATCGTAATTCGCCATAAAGTTGCTCTTGATATACATCTTGGTATTTTCAAGTTCCTCTTCGGTAAATCCGCCGCCCTGAAGTATCTTTACCTGCTCGCGGATAGCTTCCTGTGCCTTTTCGATATTCACAGCATCCACACCGCTCTCGATCAGCATGACACCTTTCAGTTCACTGTAATAGCTGTCACAGCCGTAGCAGAGTGAAAGCTTCTCCCTGACATTGAGGAACAGCTTTGAAAAAGCCGAACCGCCCAGCAGGCAGGACATCACCTTGCATACATAGATATCGTCATAGTCGGATTTGTAAGCCATGAACATCTTGCACTGCTTAACGTCCATGTATTCCTCTTTAACGCATACCTCATTCTTCAAAGGGGATAAAGTGCGGTAATCGACCTTTACCACACTCTTTCTCTCCAGCTTTGAAAAAGCTTCTTTAAGCATATCGACAGCACCGTCTATCTCACCGCCGCCGCATACCGTTATATCGATAACTGCGCTTTCCAGCAGATATCTGTACTGCGCCATAAGCTCTTCCTGAGTGATGCTCTCCGCTCTTTCAGCAGTACCGAAGTCGGTATTAGCCGCAGGTTCACCCTCATAGATGACTTCCTTTGCCTTGAGATAAGCGTAAGTCCTCTTGTCGTTGACAGAAGCCGCGATATTATCCAGAAGCTCCTGCTTTCTCAGCCTGAAGTAATTCTCGTTGAACTTGCCGTCTGTGATATCAGGGCTGAGCACGCATAAAAGCAGTTGTCTTACTGCTTCTTCCGATATCACCTCACTGCCGATGGTGTACTTATCCATTATCATGTTCATGGAAATTCCCATAGCCTGATAATCGCTGACATTACCCGCTATCGAACCGATGGAAGTCCCGTAAAGCCCCATGAACTTTGAGGAAAGCTCGCTTCTTGAACGTATCTCCGAATTTGAAGTCACAAGCAGCGACATCAGCAGGGAATTAGTACCTGTGTTTTCAGGGTCGATAGGCACAACGAACCTGACCCTGACGATATTGGTCTTGTATTTCGGGTCAATTATCCGGGTAAGGGTCATACCCTCCCCGATCACCGATCTGTCATATCTGATCGCCATTTACATTCTCCATTCTGTATTTTGCCCATATAACGGCAGAAAATATACCAAATTATATTATAACACAAATCTGTCGGGATTTCCACCCATTTCACAATATTTTCATCTGGATCAAGAAAAAATATACTTGCGCAGATCGCTTAAAAGAAAGCTTTTGACAGTTCGGGAAGAAATGTATTTGTAAACATTCTATTAACTTTTCGGAAGTATACGTTTTCATTTTGAGTTAATCGATTACTTGGCAGGGGTGGGGGGTTGCAAAATCCGGAACAATTGTGTATAATGTTTTCAAACAGCTGACACAAATGTTTAAATGACTATAAGCTGTATCGGCAAGAGAATATGTAAACTGAAAATGAAAGGCGGAATAATTATGAAGACACAGATCATCAACGGTGTATCACTTCCCAATATCCCTTGGCAGGATAAGCCCGCAGACTGCAAGGACGTTATATGGAGATATGACGCTAACCCAATAATTCCCAGAGACCAGCTGCCTACTTCAAACTCGATATTCAACAGCGCAGTTGTTCCCTTTGAGAGCGAGAGAGGAAAGTTCGCAGGCGTTTTCCGTGTGGACGACAAGTGCAGGAACATGGAACTTCACGCAGGATTCTCCAAGGATGGTATCCATTGGGATATCGAGCCTGACAGAATAGTATTTGAGCAGGCTGACAAGTCTACCGAAGAAGCTAACCAGTGGGGCTACGGCTATGACCCCAGAGTATGCTTCATCGAGGACAGATTCTGGGTTACATGGTGCAACGCTTACGGCTGGAAGCCCACTATCGGCGTGGCTTACACCTATGATTTCAAGACATTCTACCAGTGCGAGAACGCTTTCCTGCCTTTCAACAGAAACGGCGTGCTGTTCCCCAGAAAGATCAACGGCAAGTATGTAATGTTCTCAAGACCTTCCGACAGCGGTCACACTCCTTTCGGTGATATGTATATCTCACAGTCTCCCGATATGAAGTACTGGGGCGAGCACAGACACGTTATGGGACCCCTTAAAGCATGGGAATCCAAGAAGATAGGCGCAGGTCCTATACCGATAGAGACCAGCGAGGGATGGCTGTGCTTCTATCACGGCGTACTGGAGAGCTGCAACGGCTTTGTTTACAGCTTCTCGGCTTGCATACTGGACAAGGACGAGCCATGGAAAGTTAAGTACAGATGTGCAGAATATCTGCTGAGCCCCCAGAAGATATACGAGTGCGTAGGCGACGTTCAGAACGTTACATTCCCCTGCGCTACCCTCGTTGACGCTGACACAGGCAGGATAGCTATCTACTACGGCTGTGCTGACACCTGCGTAAGCATGGCATTCACTACTGTTGATGATGTTGTGGATTATGTGAAGAATCATTCTTCTGTTTGAAGATCAATTCATAATTCACAATTCATAATTATTGGCAGGGCGGAAACGTAGCTGTACTTAGGATAGAATGCCAAAGAGGAGAGCTTTGGGTCAAGCCTTTCGCGAAAGATCCAACTTCGCGGCAGAAAAAAGTGCGGCAATAACAGATTTTGCCGCGAATCAAAGCGCGCGGTCAAGCCTCGCGCCAGCAGGCTTGCGGGATGTTTGCACAGTCAACTTTGTTGACTGTTGGCAGAGCCCTCAATCACCAAGGCACGAAACCAAAATGTACGGCAAACTATAAGAGCAAAACGAACTTCCAACCCAAAAGGCGCGGGCAATTACGCGAACATCAGAGCGTGGACAATCAAACGTCCACGCTCTTTCTTTGTCCGTAAAATATTGCCCGCGCCCGAAATCGGACAGCGATAGCCACAGCCGACGTAGTCGCTGTTATCCGATTTCTCGACCCGAGGACGCTGCCAACGCAGTCGCAGCTGAGGGGCGACACTGTCCACCGCAGTCCACCATAATATGCGGGGAATTTTTTATATATTAATATGCTTGACAGCGTTAACAAAAAATGATATAATTACTTTAGAACAAAACTATTGTTTCCACAAAAACAGAAATAAAGAACGGAGTGTAACAAAATGAAAAAATTGATATTGGCAGTTTGTCTGGTTATGTGTCTGGCGGGGTGCGCTAACAATTCTACGGAAGAAAAGGCTAAGGACAGCAAGGCTTCGGCTGAATCTGCCGTGTCATCGGCGGAAGAAAGCAAATTCAACAGTCATATCACCTATACCTGCGAAAAAGCGGCGGACGATGCGGAGCTGGATAAGGTAGCCGATGCACTGGATGCCCGCTATTCACAGGCTTTCAGCGAAAGCGAACATACTATTAAAAAGGACTATGAAAACAAGGAGATAAGGCTGGAGTTCGATAATACCGAGGGTACGGAAGATTTTGTTGAAACTTCGACCCTTGCAAATATAGTCAAATTCGTAAAGGGCAAAGAAAAGACGGGCGAAGTTATACTTACCAATGATAATGTCGAACAATGTGTAAATAAAGTATACGTTGATCCTAATACCGGTCTTGATAACTATGTAGTTTCTATAGAGTTTGATGATGAGGGCAAACAGTTATTTGCAGATGCGACCACGGAACTTTCAGAAAAGAAAATGCCTATATCTGTCTGGCTGAACGATGAGATGATATCGGCACCTAATGTAAATGAGCCTATCGTGGATGGAAAATGCCAGATATCGGGAGATTTCGATGAGGAAAAAGCGACTGATCTGGCTGAGAAGATAGCCATGAAGCCCCTGCCTTTTGATATCACAGTGAAGGAAAGCGAACTTAATAAATGATGATGACAGGACAGCTTTCGGGCTGTCCTTAATTTTATCAGATTATTGCAGGAGAATGTCTGTATGCATGATCAGGTTAGGATATACTAACCAAATTGCACAAATCTTACCTGTTAAATTTTTCACGCATGAGGCAAAAAAACGGAAAAAGGTCTTTACAAACCAAAAAAAACGTGTTATACTATAAGAGTTAACGCGTATACGTTTTGTTTGTTATGCCAGAATCTATACGCTGACCTTTGAGAGAACGTTTCTCAAATCATGTCGGGCTGTCCGCCCGTAGAAAGGATGATCGTTTAAATGGCAAGAAAAATGAAAACCATGGACGGTAACAACGCTGCTGCTTGGGCATCATATCCCTTTACAGAAGTTGCTGCTATCTATCCTATCACCCCTTCCTCTGTTATGGCTGAGGTTACAGACCAGTGGTCTGCTAAGGGTCAGAAGAACCTGTTCGGTACTCCCGTAAAGGTTGCTGAGATGCAGTCGGAGGCAGGTGCTTCCGGTACTGTTCACGGCTCACTGAGTGCAGGTGCTCTTACTACCACCTACACCGCTTCTCAGGGTCTGCTGCTGATGATCCCCAATATGTACAAGATCGCCGGCGAGCTTCTTCCCTGCGTTATCCACGTTTCTGCAAGATGCGTAGCTTCCCATGCACTGAACATCTTCGGCGACCACTCTGACGTATATGCTTGCCGTCAGACAGGTTTCGCTATGCTGTGTTCTTCCAACGTACAGGAAGTTATGGATCTGGGTACTGTTGCTCACCTCTCTACAATCGAGAGCAGAGTTCCTTTCCTGCACTTCTTCGACGGTTTCCGTACCTCTCACGAGATACAGAAGATCGAAACATGGGATATCGAAGATGTAAGAGAGATGACCAACTTCGAGAAGATCGAGGAATTCAGAAAGAATGCTCTGAATCCTGAGCATCCTATCCTCAAGGGTACTGCACAGAACCCTGACATCTTCTTCCAGGCAAGAGAAGCTTGCAATCCTTACTATGATGCTGTTCCCGGTATCGTTGAGGATTACATGGCTAAGGTAAATGCTAAGATCGGTACAGATTACAAGCTCTTCAACTACTATGGTGCTGAGGATGCTGACCATGTAATCGTTGCTATGGGTTCTGTATGCGATACTATCGAAGAGACTATCGATTACCTGAACGCTAACGAGGGCACAAAGCTGGGTCTCGTTAAGGTTAGACTTTACAGACCTTTCGCAGCTGACAGACTTGTTGCAGCTCTGCCTTCCACTACTGAACAGATCACCGTTCTTGACAGAACCAAGGAGCCCGGTTCTCTGGGTGAGCCTCTGTATCTGGACGTTGTTGCTGCTCTGAAGAACACACAGTTCCACAATGTACCCGTTGCAAGCGGCAGATACGGTCTGGGTTCAAAGGATACAACTCCTGACCAGATCAAGGCTGCTTACTGGAATTCCTACAAAAAGGACACCTATAAGCCTAGATTCACACTGGGTATCAAGGATGACGTTACCAACCTCTCTCTCGAGAGCGAGGGCAAGCTGGATTCCGCTCCTGCAGGCACAACTGCTTGTAAGTTCTGGGGTCTGGGTGCTGACGGTACTGTTGGTGCTAACAAGAACTCCATCAAGATCATAGGCGACCATACCGATTTGTATGCACAGGCTTACTTTGCATATGACTCCAAGAAGTCCGGTGGTGTTACAGTATCTCACCTGAGATTCGGTAAGACTCCTATCAAGTCTACTTACCTCATCAACCAGGCTGATTTCGTAGCTTGCCACAACGAGTCCTACATCACCAAGTACAACATGGTACAGGATATCAAGCCCGGCGGAACATTCCTGCTGAACTGCCAGTGGGACGAGAAGGAGCTGGATAAGCACCTCCCCGGACAGGTCAAGAGATATATCGCTGAGAACAACATCAAGTTCTACACAATCAACGGCGTTAAGATCGGTAAGGAGATCGGTCTGGGCAACAGGATCAACACTGTTCTCCAGTCTGCATTCTTCAAGCTTTCCGGCATCATTCCTATGGAAGACGCTATCAAGTTCATGAAGGACGCTGCTACTGCTTCTTACTCCAAGAAGGGTGAAGCTATCGTTAAGATGAACCACGACGCTATCGACGCAGGCTGCCAGCAGGTAGTTGAGGTCAAGGTACCCGCTGCTTGGAAGAAGGCTAAGGATACTCCTATGGGCGTTAAGGCTGTTAAGTGCGATAACAAGACCCTCCAGGATTTCGTTAACAATATCCAGATCCCCTGCAACGCACAGGAAGGCGACAAGCTGCCTGTATCTACCTTCACTCACATGGCTGACGGTGTGTTCCCTCAGGGCTCCGCTGCATTCGAGAAGAGAGGTATAGCTGTTGACGTTCCCGCTTGGGATGGTGCAAATTGTATCCAGTGTAACTTCTGCTCTTATGTATGTCCTCATGCTGTTATCAGACCCAGCATCATGACAGATGACGAGCTGAAGAAGGCTCCTAAGCTGGCACAGGATAAGGCAGTACCCGTAACTGGTATGCCCGGATACAACTTCGTTATGACTATGTCTGCTCTGGACTGCACAGGCTGCGGTTCTTGTGTAAACGTATGTCCCGGCAAGAAGGGCAACAAGGCTCTGAACATGATGCCTCTGGAGAGCCAGCTTGCTGAGCAGGAAGTATTCAACTACGCTCTGACTCTGGCTGAGAAGCCTGAGGTATTCGAGAAGTTCAAGGAGACAACTGTTAAGGGCTCACAGTTCAAGCAGCCTCTGCTCGAATTCTCCGGCGCTTGCGCAGGCTGCGGTGAGACTCCTTATGCTAAGCTCATCACACAGCTGTTCGGCGACAGAATGTACATCGCTAACGCAACTGGTTGTTCTTCAATCTGGGGTGGTTCCGCTCCTTCGACTCCTTACACCACCAACAAGGAAGGCAAGGGTCCTGCTTGGGCTAACTCCCTGTTCGAGGATAACGCTGAGTACGGTTACGGTATGTTCCTGGCTCAGTCCACAATCAGAAACAGAACTATCGCTAAGGTTCTTGAACTGAGCAAGACCACTAAGGCTGCTGCTGTTAAGGAAGCTGCTGAGGCTTACCTGAGCACAGTTGATAACGGTGCTGCTAACAAGGCTGCTACTGCTGACCTGATCGCAGCTCTGAAGAAGTCCAAGAGCGCTGCAGCTGATGAGATCCTGAAGGATGCTGATTACCTGGCTAAGAAGTCCATGTGGATCTTCGGCGGCGACGGTTGGGCATACGATATCGGTTTCTCCGGTGTTGACCACGTTCTGGCTTCCGGTGAGGACGTAAACATCTTCGTATTCGATACCGAGGTTTACTCCAACACAGGCGGACAGTCCTCCAAGTCTACTCCTACCGGTGCTATCGCACAGTTCGCAGCAGCAGGTAAGGAAGTTAAGAAGAAGGATCTGGCAGGTATAGCTATGTCTTACGGTTACGTTTATGTTGCACACGTTGCTATGGGTGCTGACATGAACCAGTGCCTGAAGGCTATCCACGAGGCTGAGAGCTACAATGGTCCTTCCATCATCATCGGTTATGCTCCTTGTATCAACCACGGTATCAAGGGCGGCATGAAGATCGCTCAGACCGAGGAGAAGAAGGCTGTTCAGGCTGGTTACTGGCATCTGTACAGATATGATCCTCGTCTGAAGGCTGAAGGCAAGAATCCTTTCATCCTGGATTCCAAGGCTCCTTCTGCTGATTACAGAGAGTTCATCATGGGCGAAGTTCGTTACAACGCACTCGCTAGACAGAATCCTGAGAGAGCTGAGAAGCTGTTTGCTAAGGCTGAGCAGAATGCTAAGGATAGATATGACTATCTGATGAGATATGCTAAGCTCTACAACACTGCTGATGAGAAATAATTTTCATAAGTAAATAATTATCGCCGCACTCCGTTTGGGGTGCGGCGGTTTTTTTGGCAGTATACCAAAAATTATGCCCCCGAGCGTTCGGAACGGTCGGGGACTTTATGTTATACAAGAATAGCTATGAGGTGGATAACGGTCACGATAATGCTGATGCCGGATATGATGACGGCAACTATCATTCCGCGGCGGTTTGAATTGCGTATCTCCTGTTCTTTTGCTTTTTCGATATCATCGAGGGTTTCGCCGTTCATAAATGCCAGTATCTCGCGCTGGGTCTGGATATCGTGTTCGGATTTGATAGCTTCCATTTTGTGGAATGACATGAAAGTAAATACAGCTAGTGCCCCTGCAAGCAGACTGCCTATCACCATACCGACAGTACCGAAGTGTTCATAGATGGGGGTAACAACAGCCATAAGCAGTATCAGCCCGATGACACCGCACCACTGGGCGCGTTTGAGCGCAGATGCGTCTTTGATGTGGATAGTGTTTTTCATAGTTTCAACATCTCCTTTGATAAGTTCATCGAGGGACACACCGAACAGGTCGCTGAGGATAAGCAGGCTGTGAACATCGGGGTAGTTCTTTTCGTTCTCCCAGTTGGAAATAGTCTGTCGGCTGACGTAAGCTTTCTCGGCGAGAGTTTCCTGTGACCAGCCCTTTTCTGTGCGCAGTCTTTTTATGGTCTTGCTGAGTTCCATTCGGTACCCTCCTTTCTTTGGGTGTGTACTCATCATAGCAGATGTGACCGAGGATTTCTACCAAATGCTCTTGACACCGCGTAAAATCGGGTGACAAAAGTGTTTGACAGGATAGCTTTATAACTATATGATATAGTATTGCGGGGGATATGTCAAGGGTGATGACAAAATTCATTTATAATTTGAGAAAAATACATTCGGATGGAGTATACTATTAGAATAGTGCATCAGATTAGTGAGAGAAAACTGCGTTTTGATTGATTGTATGAAATGTATAAAATAATGCGATTTGCACAGCAAAATTTCTACACTAAAATTACGTATAAATTTTTCCAAAACCCTTGCAAAATAGGTAAACGTAGTGTATAATAATACTTGCGCGACTGCACAGTGTATCTTAAATGAGATACACAAATGATATGCGATGAAACGGAAGGTTGCTGACAGTAGGTCAGGTAATTTCCGCGGAGTATGTCCGATTTTAAACCGGGCGACTGTAATACCGAGCACTGTATGTGTTATGCTTCTTGCGAGGGGGCTGTGGGATATCCTGCGCTCTTTTAGCTTAATGCATGACCATGTGCCTGATTTCGGTCCGGGAGCCTGCTTGCAGGTCTCGGGATTTTTTATAAAATGATCAGGGAACACACGGTAGAGTGTAGATTGAGAAAAATATCTCACAGGTACTACGGATAGTCTTACAAGCCTGTCAATTGCACAAGCGGTTGAGCATTTGACAAAATGAAAAGTCGATCGTTTGTGCAATTGACTGAGGCTTGGCTAAAGACTTGCCCCTAAAACAATTTTTATATTGCTGTAAGGAGGCGATTTAAGTGGCAGTCAATGAGAAGATGAGGATCAAGATCAAGGGCTATGAGCACGCTGTAGTTGACAGCGCAGCTGCAAAGATCGTTGAGGCGGTTAAGCGTTCAGGCGCACAGGTTTCCGGACCTATCCCGCTGCCTACCAACAAAGAGGTAGTAACGATCCTGAGAGCTGTACACAAGTACAAGGACAGCCGTGAGCAGTTCGAACTGAGAACTCACAAGAGACTCATAGATGTTATCAGACCCACCAAGGAGACGATATCTACTCTTGAGAACCTTGAGCTTCCCGCCGGCGTAAACATCGTTATGGAGGTCAAGTAATCTCCAAATGAGACCGACCCATAAGGGTCTCAAAAAACGAGGTTTTAGCAGGTCATGTCGGTGAATGCCGACCAATAACCATAAGGAGGAAAAATCATGCAGAAGGGAATCATCGGTAAGAAGATCGGTATGACACAGATCTTCGATGAAGCAGGAAAGATTGTTCCTGTAACAGTTGTTGAAGCAGGTCCCTGCGTAGTTGTTCAGAAGAAGACTGTTGAAAAAGACGGTTACGAGGCTGTACAGCTGGGTTATGGCGAGATCAGAGCCAAGAGAGTAAACAAGCCTCTCCAGGGTCACTTCAAGAAGGCTGACGTTGCTATGAAGAGAACTCTTAAGGAGTTCAGACTGGCTGATATCTCAGCTATCAACGTTGGCGACATCGTAAAGGCAGACGTATTCGCTGAGGGCGACGTTGTTGATGTCAGCGGCACCAGCAAGGGTCACGGTTTCAGTGGTACTATCAAGCGTCACAACGGCCACAGACTTAAGGAAACTCACGGTACAGGTCCTGTACACAGACATGCAGGTTCCTACGGCGCTTGCTCCGATCCTTCAAGGATCTACAAGGGCAAGAAGATGCCTGGTCAGTACGGTAACGTAAAGGTTACTGTTCAGAATCTGACAGTTGTAAAGGTTGACGCAGAGAATAATCTTATCGCTATCAAGGGCGCTATCCCCGGTCCTAAGAACGGAACAGTGACCATCTGCGACAGCGTTAAGAAGAAGGCTTAGTGGAAGGAGGAGTTAATATGTCAAAAATCGCAGTAGTTGATATGACAGGCAACAAGGTAGCTGACACTGAGCTGAACGATGCTATATTCGGCATCGAGCCTAACAAGGCACTTATGCACGCTATGGTAGTTAATTTCCTGGCTAACCAGAGACAGGGCACACAGTCCACCCTCACCAGAACAGAGGTACAGGGCGGCGGCAGAAAGCCCTGGAGACAGAAGGGTACCGGCCACGCAAGACAGGGCTCCATCAGAGCTCCTCAGTGGGTACACGGCGGTATCGCTCTTGGTCCTAAGCCCAGAGATTACAGCTATTCGCTGAATAAAAAGGAGAGAAGACTTGCTATGAAGTCTGCATTCTCCACTAAGGTCATCGACAACAACATCATCGTTGTTAACGAGATCGAGACCAAGGAGTATAAGACCAAGGTTATGGTTGATATGCTCAAGGCAATCGGCGCTGAGGGCAAGGCTCTCATCGTAACTGCTGATGTTGATGCAAAGGTAGTTAAGAGCGCTGCAAACATTCCCGGTGTCAAGACAGCTACCGTAAACACACTGAACGTTTACGATATCCTGAACTACGATAAGTTCATCGTATCTTCGGAGGCTGTAAAGAAGATCGAGGAGGTATACGCTTAATGAAAAATGCTCACGATATTATCATAAAGCCTATCATCACCGAGGACTCTATGGACAGACTCGCTGATAACAAGTACACCTTCCAGGTTGCCAAGGACGCTAACAAGATCGAGATCGCTAAGGCTATCGAGGAGATCTTTGATGTAAAAGTTGCTAAGGTAAACACCATCAGCGTTAAGGGCAAAGAGAAGAGAATGGGCAGATACACAGGTTTCCGCCCTGACTGGAAAAAGGCTATCGTTACTCTTGAGGGCGAAAAGACCATCGAATTCTTCGACGGTATGTACTAATTTCCCCTGAAACGAACGGCAGGTGAGAACCTGTCGGGAGACTTCGGAAAAGCTCACATTCAAGAGTTCCCGCGGAACTCCGTAAACACCGAGGATAACGCGGAAAGGCTTTGCGAGGCGGCGAGGACCGCTTTTGATACGACCGCAAAGCGTAGGTATGGAAGGGTGCTTGGCGTAACGCTTTGACCTTTTCGCAAAACCATATTAAGGAGTGAATTATAATGGCAATAAAGACTTACAAGCCCACGACTCCCGGTAGAAGAGGCATGACTGTCATCGACTATTCCGGTCTGTCTAAGGTTGAGCCTTGCAAGTCCCTTCTCGAACCTCTGAAGAAGAATTCGGGAAGAAACAGCTACGGTAGAATCACTGTTCGTCACAGAGGCGGCGGAGTTAGAAGAAAATACCGTGTAATTGATTTTAAGAGAAACAAGCTCGATATGAACGCTACTGTTCAGACAATCGAGTACGATCCTAACAGATCTGCATTCATCGCACTCGTTCAGTACGAGGACGGTGAGAAGAGATACATCATCGCACCTAACGGTCTTGCTGTTGGCGATGTTATCAGAGCAGGCGCTGATGCTGATATCAAGCCCGGCAACGCTCTGACACTGGCAGATATCCCTGTTGGTACTTTCATCCACAACATTGAGCTGTATCCCGGCAAGGGTGCTCAGCTCGTTCGTTCCGCTGGTAACATGGCTCAGCTGATGGGCAGAGAAGGTGCTTACGCTCTCGTAAGACTTCCTTCAGGCGAAATGAGAAAGATATCTGTTAACTGCATGGCTACAATCGGTCAGGTAGGTAACATCGACCACTCTAACGTAAACATCGGTAAGGCAGGTAGAAAGCGCCACATGGGCTGGAGACCTACCGTAAGAGGTTCCGTAATGAACCCCTGCGATCACCCTCACGGTGGTGGTGAAGGTAAGTCACCTGTTGGTAGACCTTCTCCTGTTACTCCTTGGGGTAAGCCTACTCTGGGTTACAAGACCAGAGCTAAGCACGCTCGTTCCGATAAGTTTATCGTAAAGCGCAGAAACGGCAAGTAACCTGAAAGGAGGACAATGATAAATGGGCAGAAGTGTTAAGAAGGGTCCTTACGTTCAGGAGGCTCTTTATAAGAGAGTAGTTGCTATGAACGAAGCAGGCGAGAAGAAAGTCCTCAAGACATGGAGCAGAGCTTCCACGATCTTCCCTGACTTCGTAGGTCATACATTCGCAGTACACGACGGCAGAAAGCACGTGCCTGTATATGTAACCGAGGATATGGTAGGCCACAAGCTTGGCGAGTTCGCTCCCACAAGGACCTACAAGGGCCACGCAGGCTCCAAGACCTCGAACAACGGTAAGAAGTAATTAAGGAGGATCAGACATGGAAGCAAAGGCTATACTGAGAACAGCTCGCATTGCTCCTCGTAAGGTACAGATCGTCCTTGATCTTATCAGAGGTAAGGATTACGAAATAGCAATGGCTACTGTTAAGAATACACCAAAGGCTGCAAGTGAATATCTGGAGAAGCTCCTCAAGTCCGCAGCAGCAAACGCAGAGAACAATCACAACATGGATAAGAACAACCTCTATGTTGCTGAGTGCTACGTTTGCCCCGGACCTATCATGAAGAGGATCATGCCCAGAGCTCAGGGCAGAGCATATAGAATTCTGAAGAGAACATCTCACATCACTGTTGTTCTCAAGGAAAAGGATTAAGCTGAAAGAGGAGGTAAACTATGGGCCAGAAAGTTAATCCGCACGGACTTAGAGTCGGTGTGATAAAGAATTGGGATTCCCGCTGGTTTGCAGATAAGAGCACTTTCGGCGACACTCTGGTTGAGGACTACAACATTCGTAAGGATATCATGAAGGACCTCAACAGAAGATCCAAGAACCCCGCTGACAAGTGCGTTTACGCAGGCGTTCCCAAGGTTGAGATCGAGCGTTTTACCGGTAAGGACGGCGCTCAGAAGGTTAGAATACACATTTACTGCGCTAAGCCCGGTATGGTTATCGGTAAGGGCGGCGCTGAGATCGATAAGCTCCGCGAGAGCATCGAGAAGAAGATCGGCAAGAGCGTTGCTATCAACATCGTTGAGGTAAAGAACCCCGACATCAACGCTCAGCTGGTAGCTGAGAAGATCGCTCACGATCTGGAGGACAGAATCTCCTTCAGAAGAGCTATGAAGCAGTCCATTGGCAGAGCAATGAAGCTGGGCGCTAAGGGTATCAAGGTAAAGGTAAGCGGTAGACTTGCCGGTGCCGAGATCGCTAGAAGCGAGAGCTATCACGAGGGTACTATCCCGCTGCAGACCATCAGAGCAGATATCGACTACGGTACTGCTGAGGCTCACACAACTTATGGTCGTCTGGGCATCAAGGTATGGATCTACAGAGGCGAAGTTCTCAAGGGTGAGGTTGCTGCAAGCGACAGACGCGACGTAAGCGACAAGAACGATAAGAAGCGCAGACCTCGCAGAGACGACAGGTCTAAGGATAACCGCAGAGACTTCAACAAGGCTCGCGGCATGAAAAGAGAAGGAGGTAACGCATAATGCTGCTTCCAAAGAGAGTTAAGTTCAGAAAACAGCACAGAGGTCGTATGACCGGTAAGGCACTGAGAGGAAACAAGGTTTCTTACGGTGATTTCGGTCTTCAGGCTCTCGAGCCCGCATGGATCACCTCTAACCAGATCGAGGCTGCCCGTATCGCTATGACAAGATACATCAAGAGAGGCGGTCAGGTTTGGATAAAGATATTCCCTGACAAGCCTGCAACAAGAAAGCCCCTTGGTACCCGAATGGGTAAAGGTAAGGGCGCTCCCGAGTACTGGGTAGCTGTTGTTAAGCCGGGCAGAGTAATGTTCGAGATCGCAGGTGTTCCCGAGGAGACTGCTAGAGAGGCTATGAGACTCGCTATGCATAAGCTCCCTATCAAGTGTAAGTTTATAGTAAAAGAAACGGGTGGTGAGCAGTAATGAAGGCTAATGAGATCAAGGAAATGACCGCAGACGAGCTTAACACCAAGCTCGCTGAGCTTAAAGAAGAGCTGTTCAATCTTCGTTTCCAGCACGCTGTGAACCAGCTGGAGAATCCCAAGAGACTTCAGGCTGTGAAGAAGGACATTGCTCGTGTTAAGACATTCATTCGTAAGCATGAGTCCGAAGCTCAGTAATAAAGGAGGAGGATCACTGTGAGCGAAAGAAATCTGAGAAAAACCAGAGTCGGTACTGTTGTATCGAATAAGATGGATAAGACTATCGTAGTTGCCATCAAGGATAACGTTCAGCACCCTCTGTACAAGAAGATCATCAAGAAGACTGTTAAGCTGAAGGCACACGATGAAAACAACGAGTGCGGTATCGGCGATACAGTAAAGGTAATGGAGACAAGACCTCTTTCCAAGGATAAGAGATGGAGACTTGTCAACATCATCGAAAAGGCTAAGTAATACATTTATGAGTGCAAGGTACTTTGGCAGAGCGGTCGCCGCTTCTGCCGCGGTACTGAGTCCCAGTGATTTGAAAGGAGGAGCGCTTCAATGGTACAGATGCAGACTTACCTGAAGGTTGCAGATAACTCCGGTGCTAAGGAGCTTATGTGCATCCGTGTTCTCGGCGGTACGAGAAGAAAGTATGCAAACATCGGTGACGTTGTAGTTTGTTCTGTTAAAAAAGCAACACCAGGCGGAGTTGTTAAGAAGGGCGATGTAGTTAAGGCTGTCATCGTTCGTTCAGCAAAGGGTCTGAGAAGAGCGGACGGTACTTATATCCGCTTCGATGAGAACGCTGCTGTAATAATCAAGGAAGACAAGAATCCCAGAGGTACACGTATATTTGGACCTGTGGCTAAGGAACTGAGAGATAAGGATTACATGAAGATCCTGTCCCTGGCTCCCGAAGTTCTGTAATGGAGGTGTCGTTGAAATGAATAAGGTACACGTTAAAACCGGCGACACAGTCGTTATCCTGTCCGGTAAGGACAAGGGCAAGCAGGGCAAGGTACTTCAGGTTGCCCCCAAGGAAGGCAAAGTGATCGTTGAGGGTCTGAACGTTGCAAGAAAGCACGTTAAGCCCAGAAACGCTCAGCAGCAGGGCGGTATCGTTGATGCTGAGGCAGCTATGTACGCTTCCAAGGTAATGGCAGTTTGCCCCAAGTGCGGCAAGCCCACAAGAGTAGCTCACAAGTTCCTGGAAGATGGAACTAAGGTAAGAGTTTGCAAGAGCTGCGGCGAAGAATTCTAAGAAGGAGGAGTTAGACATGGCTGCAAGACTTAAAGAACAGTATGTTAGCACAGTAGCTCCTGAACTGATGAAGAAATTCGGCTACGCTAACGTAATGCAGATCCCTAAGCTGGATAAGGTAGTTATCAACGTCGGCTGCGGCGCTGATAAGGATAATAAAAAGGTCATCGATGCTATCATGACCGATCTGGCTGCTATAACCGGTCAGAAGCCCATCGTTTGCAAGGCTAAGAAGAGCGTTGCTAACTTCAAGCTGAGAGATGGACAGATCATCGGTGTTAAGGTTACACTGAGAGCGGAGAAGATGTATGAATTCGTTGACAGACTGTTCAACGTTGCATTCCCCCGCGTAAGAGATTTCAGAGGTATCAACCCCAATTCCTTCGACGGCAGAGGAAATTACTCCACCGGTCTGAAGGAGCAGCTGATCTTCCCTGAGATCGAGTATGATAAGATCGACAAGGTTAGAGGTATGGATATCAACTTTATCACTACCGCTAAGACCGACGAAGAAGGCAAGGAGCTGCTCAGACTGATGGGCGCACCTTTCGCTGAGAAGTAATGAGGAGGATACGTTAAATGGCAAAGAAGGCTATGATAAATAAGCAGCAGGCTGCTCCTAAGTATTCCACTCGTGCTTATAACAGATGCAAGATCTGCGGCAGACCCCATGCATATCTGAGAAAGTTCGGCGTTTGCCGTATCTGCTTCAGAGAGCTGGCTCATGACGGTCAGATCCCCGGCGTTAAGAAGGCAAGTTGGTAAAAAGGAGGTAGGCACAATGCAGATTACAGATACTATTGCAGATCTGTTAACAAGAATACGCAATGCTAGCACTGCTAAGCATGCGACTGTCGATGTACCTGCATCTAACATGAAGAAGTCTATCACACAGATCCTCGTAGATGAGGGCTATGTAAAGAACTTCACCGTTATCGAAGACGGCAAGCAGGGTATCATCAGGATCACTCTCAAGTATGATGAGAACAGAAATTCCGTAATAACAGGGCTGAGAAGAGTTTCCAAGCCCGGTCTGAGGATCTACGCAAGCTGTGAGGATATGCCTAAGGTAATCAAGGGCATGGGTATCGCAATCGTATCCACCTCCAAGGGCGTTATCACCGACAAGAAGGCAAGAGAGCTGAATGTCGGCGGCGAAGTCCTCGCATTTGTATGGTAATAAGGAGGGCTGAGAAATGTCAAGAATAGGATTGAAGCCCATTACTGTTCCCGCAGGTGTAGAGGTAAAGGTTGCTGATGGCAACGTTGTTACAGCTAAGGGTCCCAAGGGCACACTTACAAAAACATTCCATAAGGATATGATCATAAAGGTTGACGGCAGCACTGTTACAGTTGAGCGTCCTTCCGAGGATAAGCTCCACAAGAGTCTGCACGGTCTGACCAGAACACTCGTAAACAATATGGTTGAGGGTGTTGCAAACGGTTTCTCTAAGAAGCTCGAGATCGTTGGTGTTGGTTACAGAGCACAGAAGCAGGGCAAGAACCTGGTTATGAACCTGGGTTTCTCTCATCAGGTTATCTTTGCGGAGACTGACACTATCAAGATCGAAGTTCCCGATCCTAACCACATCGTAGTATCGGGCTGCGACAAGCAGGAAGTAGGTCAGTTTGCTTGTGAGATCCGCGAGAAGCGTCCCCCCGAGCCTTATAAGGGTAAAGGTATCCGCTACGAAGGCGAGTACATTATCCGTAAGGAAGGTAAGGCCGGTAAAGGCGCTAAGAAGTAATAAAAGGAGAGAATCACTATGGTTAAAAAGCTTGACAGAGCTAAGGCTAGAATCAAGAGACATCAGAGAATCCGCAACAAGATCAGCGGTACTCCCGAATGCCCTCGCCTCAACGTATTCCGCTCCTCTAAGCATATATATGCACAGATCATTGACGATGTTAACGGCGTAACACTGGCTTCCGCTTCCTCTATGGCTAAGGGCTTTGAGGGCAACGGCGGCAACAAGGAAGGCGCTCGCAAGGTCGGCGAGATGATCGCAGAAGCTGCTAAGGCAAAGGGAATTGAAAATGTCGTATTCGACAGAGGCGGTTTCCTTTATCACGGCCGTGTGCAGGAGCTTGCAGACGGTGCCCGTGAAGGCGGACTTAAATTCTAAGGTAGAGGAGGAAATACAATGGCTTTAATAGATGCTTCAAAGATCGAAGAGCTGCAGGAAAAGGTCGTAGCAATTAACAGAGTATCCAAGACTGTTAAGGGCGGCCGTATCATGAAGTTCTCCGCACTTGTAGTAGTTGGCGACGGCAACGGTATCGTTGGCTTCGGCATCGGTAAGTCGGGCGAAGTTCCCGACGCTATCAGAAAGGCTATTCAGGACG
>Ga0256405_10005130_pt1 | contig 23246 bp, 18 predicted proteins | sample RumenRJG_02DNA_FD_189096 | JGI IMG/M metagenome (GOLD analysis project Ga0256405, IMG submission 189096) | Bovine rumen microbial communities from Lethbridge, Alberta, Canada - RJG_02 | ecosystem: Host-associated > Mammals > Digestive system > Stomach > Rumen | place: Canada: Alberta... | reverse complement strand
CAAGGCGGTTGGTGTCCCCGTCGAACCACGAACGATTCGTAATCTTCCTTGACTTCAGTTCATCCCGGAAGTCCAATGTAGCACGTCCGCACAAACGACTCGGCAATGTCACAAACGAAACGATCTTCTCCTTCATGGCGTCGTCTGAAAGCGGCTCCGCTCCATCCGCGAAGGCACCAGCACATACCGCCGCACCCAACACTGAAAAGACAACTCTTCTAATCATGTCCATTCCTCCATTTTAGTTGTGCATAGGATTTCTGGCCCCCCACGGAAAGGCAAGAGGAGCAAGGCCCTTCTCCCATGCCTTGTTGTCCTGGCTGTCATAGTGATAATGGACTCCGAAGATCCCTCCGTTCGTTATGTCTCGCCTGGAATCGTCTTCCGGAACCTCCCCAAGCATCAACATGCGGTCCACAATGCTCCTCATCGTCGTTCCGCTTTGGTAGTACCGAGCCCCCGGTGCGCCCCGTCCACTGCATCCGCCATTCCAGTCGTCGTAGAGATTTGAAAGCGATGCCATCTCCCCACTGCCCAATGCAACCAAGGCATCCCCCTCCGCCTTTCCACACTCGTTTGACTTATATATGTCACAAAGCCCGAAGGCATGTCCTATCTCATGTGCAAGCGTGTATCGCGTTGCCTTGGAAGTCACTACAATCCCCTTGCTGTCATGTGCTGCCTTTGTATGTTTACTGTCCACAAAGCAGCTGATGAAGTAGCACTCTAGTCCGCCGGTGTTCGTGGCGATATTCACAATCTGGCTGAACGTCCATTCCGATGTGGCATTTGCCGGCGTCTCACACAACGCATCGTATGCATCGGGAATGTTTGTCACGACGATGGGCTCAACAAGGTTCAGCTCCACGCCAACTTGCGCGTAGACATCATTAGCGTCTTTAACCATCTGGCGAACATCATCTGGTTCTATTGGCCTCAACTGCTCTTGTGAGTCCTCGATTATCAACGCCCGCAGATTAACCGTCGTCGACTCTACAACGCGCACAGCAAACTCCGGAGCGCAGTCGGAACGCCCACCGATCAGAACGGAAAGCGTCTCGGAGCCAGCGGAGACGCCGCGTACCGTAACGCACCTGCCTGTGCACGATCCCACGAAATCGAGACCAGCGGACTTCTCCCAGACAATCTCGGAATCGGGGAAGTCATCGGGCGCGACTTCGATGCGGAAATAGCCCTCTCGCCCGACCGCGACTCCGCAGGGGTTCACCGCGTAGGAGTGCTCGACGCCGTTCTCCACAACGTTGGTCGTCGCATTGCACACAGGCTCGGCAACGGGCGAAACGATAGTCAGGAACGCAGAGGCCGTCAGGTCGGGCCCAGACTCGGGATGCCAGCGAACCTTGACCTGGACGCCCGGCACAGACGTGCTCACCGTAGCAGGATTGAGATAGATCGGCAGTGACAGCGACGAGACGCCAGACACGGCAAACGTCCTGCCGGAAGTAATCGCATCAGTGCAGTTTGCGTTGGCGTAGACAAGCGGCAATTCGGCAAAACCCCCGTCGTAGCCGTAGATTCCCTCGACGACGATCGTGCCGTTCGTCGGCACTGGCGAACTGAAGATGATGCTTCCCGACACTATGTCGTCATCGTCGGGGAACGTGGCGACGCAGTCGGGCGTGCCGTCGTCGTTGTCGTCGTCGTCGTTTACGAAGACGACTTCGGGAAGCGAGATTGCCAGGCTAACGCCCAGCCCGACGCCCTGGCTTTCAGGATCGTTCACGTAGTAGGAATGAAGCGTGCAGTCGCCGACATCTGCTTCAAGCGAAAGCGATACCTGCTGTGCGCCAGCAGCCGGATAGTGCGCGGTCATCTGCGTCGACCGCGCGGAAGGAGCCGAGATGGACACAATGGACGGATCAGAAGTGCCCCAGCTGAACGCAGACGAGACAAGCCAGGGGACATCCGAGAGAATCGCGGTGAACGTCTCGCTGTCGTTCAGTTCGGACGGCTGCCAGTTTTCCGGCGACACGCTCAGAACCGGAGTCCAGACGATGTGCGCGGACTCCGAGAACGGCACGAGGGGATAAACTGGAATTACAAGCACAAGGCGACCTTCATCCCTCGTCCAGCAACCGTCGTTAAGGCCGCCGCGCATCCCGCGCATCGGAAGCGACCGAACAGATGGAATGTCGTCTACTGCGGCATATGTAAAGTTCGTCGCGGTCTCGGGGAAGACGGCGAGCGGATAGTCAATGCACTTCCCAAGGAGGAAGACATACTCCCCTGCGTTGGTGACGGCGACGGAGAGATTGCCGACTGTCAGGAATGTCGTTTCGGGTGGATCATCCGCAACGGTTACAGAAAGCTTGAAGAGCCCGTTCGTCAGCCCTTCGCCAACCTGCGCGTCGACCCACTGCGGGTAACCGACGGCAAGAATCTCCGTCGCGTTCGTGAAGTTGGCGGTTACCCATACGTCGTCCTGCCCAAAGCCATTGTGAGGAGATGGAAGCTCGCGCGGCAAATGCGTCGCGACGCCGTTTGTCGTGATAGACACATCGCCGTTGCGGAATAGCTCAAGCGCGGCTGTGACGAGATTGTTCGTGTCACGGTTGATCGCCGCATCCGTCCAGACAAAGCGGTAGGAGTTGGACGGTGTGAACTCGTAGCCAAACGTCGTGAGCCCGCGCACGATCTCGAACGGCAAGCCAGCAGAGACGACGGCGTTTGTGTCAAATGGCGTCGGCCATATCTGACCGTAGGAAACGACCTCAACGCCGGAAAGGTGGTTCGTTCCCCAGGGGAACACCCAGCCGTCCTCGAAGGGAAGCCAGAACGAATCCTTCCAAGCGCCGCGCACGTTCCAGTTCGCGGATTTCCGTTCTGCGCAAGTTGCCTGTGCCTGAACGAGATTCATTACATTTGTAAGAATACCATTCATCGGCAATCCTGTCAACAACAAACCGGACCCCAACTGCGGCACCGGCATCATCTGCGGTGGAAAATTGTTGACGCTGTTCGTCTTGCCACCGCCGTAGATCACACCGGCAAGCAGAAACGCGCAGACGGCGACGCGGCCAAGCGCCGTGAGCGACCGCCAGACGGAAAGCATCCGCGCAAAGACATCGCGCACAATACGCGAACGAAGCGCAACAATGACGAGCGAGGCCGCAAGCCCACACAAGGCAAGGCGCATCAGCACAGTCTGAAAGGTCACCACCATCTCATCTAATCCTCAACTTTAACGCGTCAATTGAAACCTTGCTCTCGACACGAACGGTTTCCGCGCCGCGAGAAACAACACGGGAAAGATTCCAGTCGTGGTTGAAGCACGTCGGCGACACGACCGACGGGAACACCGAGGACGCCAGCGACTTCGCCTCACGGTCCCGGTTGAGGTAGAGCGTCACGTCGAGGCGCTGGGTCGACCCCTCGACGCGGCATGCCGCGTTTGAGCGCCTGTCGCGCCAGAACCACTCCCGCAGTCCCAGCCGACACAAAGCTCCCCTTCTTCGACCCCAAGCACGCCGTCCTCGTCCGCATCACGGCCAAACACGACCTCTACGCTGTTGCTCACCGCCGCATCGCGCTCAATCGTCAGCGTCCATTTGTTGTCCGTCGCCGCTCCTGTCGAGAACACGACATTAGTCTCGACCTCGGCAAGCGGCCGCACCGCCTCCGGCAGTTGCGGAACGACGAGGCGCGGCCCCGCGAAGGTGGAGAGAGCGAGAAGAGCAAAGGACAGGAGCGCCGTGCCGCTCTTCATCTGGCAGCACGCGCCGCAACGCCGAAATGTGAACTTCTCATTCATGCCCTAAAGCCTCCCAACTATCTTCTCATTGTCCCCTCTGTCCAACCGCCCCGCGCAGTTTTACTATGCCACAGGGATCTGTTGAGACGCACATTAGATAGATGTCTTCTTCACAATAAACTCTTTATCACCGAATGCCGATGGAAGTATTTTGCCATTGCATGAATTCTCATTCCTTTGAAGGAGTATATGAGTATCTTGATGATTAAAATTTTTATCAGCGGTCTGGTTCAATACAGGTTGATTATGAAATATCAGAGCGGCCTCTACCCTTATGACATCATCATCTGTATTTGGCGACACTTCTCCGTAGTAATACACCGGAATGCCAACATCATTCGTACACTCGCGGCTAATATCTTCGTGCTTATGATGCTTACCGTTAATCCGCTTATTAACATCACTTGATCTGCCAATGTAAAGAAGCCGTATAATAGAATACTTAGCGTCAGCATTTTTTCGAGCAGAGAAAACAAAATATACCCCTTTGTCGCTAGGAAGCAAATCTTTCTTTAACTCAGTTCTCAGGTCATCAATCGTTACAATGTAATCTTTCATAGTGGTCTCCTTAATAATGATTTATGATAATTCGTCCACGACCGCACACGCAGTCACGCGCAGGAGTATAGAAAAGATTTCCTACAAATTTCCTACAAAATTCCTACAATTTTGTAGGAAATGGGGGATAACTGTCAATAAATCGCAGAACTGCGACAAAATGGGGCATTAAATTTTCGGAAAATAAGCAATAAACCAGCTTGACAAGTTCATTTTACTATGGCACCCCTGCCTGTTGGCTCGTTCAGGGGGCGCCACCTGGCGGAAAGCCGGCAAAGGATGCCCAAACAAGGGGTGGCGGACTGGCCAACATCAGGAAAGCCCTGAAAAATCAGGCTTTCGCGGGGTCTGTCCCCGCAGTTTTCAATCTTTGCCGCTCATCCATTTCCCTTAACAAGTTCCCCAACACCCGGCATTGTCAACGCATGATCGCCCTTGAGCAAACCCGTATCGGAACGGCTGAAGATAGACTGCAGGACTATCTGCCGCGTGTTTTCATCGTTTGCGATATCGCCATCCTTAATCATCGCCAGATACACCCGCGTCAACTGGAAACGCTCGCGGTAATCACGCGAGAGATGGAATGAGCTAATCGCGATGCGAGTAAACAAGTGAATCAAATAACCTGCAACAGACATAAGCGCAACGAAAATAAGGCTCGCCCGAATCGTTGCCGCATCAAATTTTGTATGCTCAAACAAAGGTAGGCATTCCGCATCCATCAACAGTGCCATCAGCCAACCAAATACCACCGCCCCCGACAAGAATGCCGTAAACATGAACAGCCATCCACGGCTACGATACGACTTCGCCAACTCATCCCAATACTCCGCCGGGCCCTTAAGCTGCAAAAGCTTCGTATATGTGTTCTCAAGAACCTTTATCCGACCCTGATAATCTTGCTCAAACCGTTTTGCCGAATCATCTGCCGCTTTCAGATGCTCAGCAAACCTTGCATTGTCATCATCAAACTGCTTTTTGCGGTCGGCGTCAAACGCCGCCTTATCCGTTCGATATTTCAAGTTAAGCCCCGCAAGCGACTCTAGCTCCTTCCTATATGATGAAATATCATCGGACAACACATTTGGCATTCGGAAGCGGACGGCAGCATCAGCGACAGCCAACATCCACGACCCATCAACATCGTGATAAAAAACATCATATCCCAATGCAACACAACATGCCGCAGATGCTTTAGCCCAATATTCTCTCCAGTCGTGATACTCCGCCGCATACGAAAGAAGCAGTCGCCCCAGCTTAGACCCAGAATAAATGCAGTAACGAATTTCAGACTGCGTGATCTCACCATCCGCCAGAAGGCCTTTAACATGCTGCAAATTTCCAGCTTCTAAGCTATTCCCATTTAAGCTCTTTATAACACGATCCAATTCATCCTTCGCTTCGGCATATCGATTTTGTATATCACTGTCGTGATCTTTCCAAGCCTCAATTTCATCATCCAAATACTTCATCAACGGCCCAGTTGACTCAAACCGAAGCTTGGTCTTGTCCGGCAAAATCACAAACTCCTGATCGCTTTCAGGAATCGCCAAGCCATAATCTACATTCTCTGCCATGAGCCCTCCTTGATATTATATATTAAAATCAGATTCTTACTTTTCACTTACATCTTCTATAGATTTCATATTCTCCAACAAGGACTCTCACAACCCCTGAAAATAATTCTTCATAACATTACTCCGACGCGTTCAGCGCATGCGGTATTTGATGTTGTAGTTGATGATGAAATATCCATTACTCCCTGAAATCTGCCGGCCTCTGCTTGCCTTTGGTTTACGCACCATTGTCAATTCTTCTCTTATGATTTGACTAAAATCTTGCGACCGCACTCGCAGTCACGCGCAGGAGTATAGAAAAGATTTCCTACAAATTTCCTACAAAATTCCTACAATTTTGTAGGAAATGGGGGATAACTGTCAATAAATCGCAGAACTGCGACAAAATAGGGCATTAAATTTTCAGGGAATAAGCTATAAACCAGCTTGACAAGTTCATTTTACTATGGCGCCCCTGCCTGTTGGCTCGTTCAGGGGTCGCCACCTGGCGGAAAACCGGCAAAGGATATCCAAACAAGGGGTGTCAACTGGGCCGACATCAAGAAAGCACTGAAAAATCAGGCTTTCTCGGGGTCTGTCCCCGCAGTTTTCACCCCTCGCAAACGAACAAACTCGCAACATCCATGTGTATCAGCACGAATTCGCTTGTCATCTTTTAATCAATTGCAATACCCTGATCCCATTATATTCCACGACTGGGATTTCCGATTTGATCGCTCCCGCTATGATTTGGTTGATCTGATCAATGGACAAATCACAACGAGAGTTATCCACTGCAATAGCATTACCTGCTTCATCATATATTATCCCATCTCGTTGAATCTTCCTTCGGCCTTGAGCAATCAACAAATTAATTGCCGCACAAACCAATGGCCGCCGAGCCTTCAAGGCCTTTGCTACAACTTCATCAATTCCTCTTGGCCATGGCTGTTGAGGCAAAAGACGGTTAACCTCTTCAACTAACTCTGCGCTTGGCAGATCTTCATGAGCAATAGTTTTTGCTGTAGCATCCGCTGAAATAGGTTTCCATTTGCCGACACCTGATGTATATGGTATCTTGAACTTAAAAGCAAACTCATTAAGAAATTGTTCCGCGACTCGCCTATATGAAGAACGATTAAACTTTGCCTTTCCGCCAAACATATTTGGTGGCACACTATCCAAAATCATCCTAAAATCAGCAAACGAAGGGAAACTTGCCTCGAGAGACAAGACGTCCTTTATCGAATAATTAAATCTACCAAATCTCTTGGCCAACACACTCAAGCAAAGCACAGGGACAAGCTGCGCCACAAATCTAAGAACGTTTTCATCTCCTCGTTTTGTTGTCAGAACATAATCCCTAGCACAAAGATATATCCGTGTTATGACAGGCCACATCTGCAGTGGAAACTTTTCTGAAAATATCTGGGCATACTGCTTTTCAGACTGCATAAATTTGCTTTTTAGCCGATATGCCTTGTATGGATTCTTAAACACCATCCCAATTAGTGCAGCTGCCAATTCCAGTGGGGTAATAGACTGATTCTTGGGCTTGCCTTGGTTTTTATAATAACCAGGACGGCGCTCATAGTAAAAATCGTTCCGTGCCAGTATGTCCTCAATATCCCTTTGAATCTTTTCCGTAGCATGAAGCGTGTGCTTCACAATTGCACTCTGATTATTAGTTGCCTGAATAATCGCATCACGCACACTCACATCTGTTGTTGTCAATATCTTGATCATGAGATTGCTATCAGAAGATATCGTAAGTCCGGAGGAAAAATGGCGGAATATTGTTTCGGTCGTCTGTAAACCGTTGACAATTTGGACATTATCAATATGAATTCGTCCACCCGACATTCTTGCCCCAGAACCAATTATTGTGACACCGTTATTCAACCACCAGAAATTTGCCGCTTCCGGACTCTTTAATGTATTGTCGATGTCCGTATTAACTTCATTAAGACCAAGATAATCTCGCACATTGGAATCAAACAAATACCGACGCAGCATTCCCGATTCGTCAGAAACAAATTTATAATAATCTTTTAAGCGAACAATTACGACATAATTGTCACCGTCATGCACTAAATGCGCATGGACTGGGATTGACAATGATTCAGCCTTCCTTTTCCTTGATAAGGCCAATAACTCAGATGCGCCAACAAATTGCTTTTCAACTTTGCAATCCCCGAGAACATCATGCGCCTGAACCTCTAATTGATCCATACGATTCCGAATGGAATCACCAATAGCCGATGTGTCTCCTCTGCATGCATATATTAGTCTAACCTCGATACGAGGGCCTGCCGAAGCAAGATTTGACATGACAATCACATACCGTTCCCGTGCCTCGGACAAATCTTCTGAATACTGCGACGCAAACGTTTCATTTGTGACCGCAAGATCCCAAAACTGTTGAAGCGTTGGATACATCGCATCCAATGGTGCCTGCTTGAAGTCGTCAGCATGCTTACATGTTAATATACAAATAGTGATGTCTACATTCTTACGCGGCCACAAAAAGTTCTCTTGCCCAAAATATAAATTCCCGTTCACAAATATATACACCCCGTCAATTCCTCCATCTAGAGACCCATCAACCCAACCGTCTTCTAATTTCTCTTTCGAAAGATCATACTCTTTCAAGACTTGCTCAAACGCAAACAATTCAAAGACCTCACCAATATCACTTGATGGATCCCCGTTCTTTTGCCGCTCCTGCAACATAAAATCAATCAACGGTCTATCGTTTTTTGCCATTTCTTGCTCCTTTTAAGTCGTTTATGCCATCGGCTTGATTATAGATCCTATGAAATTCTGTTCGAGCTTGGTGATGCCGCATTTGGCGGAGATCGCATCGCGTATATCATTGCCCAGGGTGCTGACGATCTCGCTGTCATTCCAATACGAAACGGCTCCTCTGCACCGGAACAGGCGACTGCATAACACTCATCGTCGCCGCGTGCGCGGCAAGCGAGGCGGGCGTCGTGCCCAAGACTGTCATATATATATACCATCGCATCTCCTTTACATACTACGATTATCTTGCGACCGCACTCGCAGTCACGCGCATAGTGTAGAAAAGATTTCCTACAAAATTCCTACAATTTTGTAGGAAATGGGGGATAACTGTCAATAAATCGCAGAACTGCGACAAAATGGGGCATTAAATTTTCAGAAAATAAGCAATAATCCGGCTTGACAAGTTCATTTTACTATGGCACCCCTGCCTGTTGGCTCGTTCAGGGTTAGCCACCTGGCGGAAGGCCGACAAAGGATGCCCAAACAAGGGGTGTCAACTGGGCCGACATCAGGAAAGTCCTGAAAAATCAGGCTTTCTCGGGGTCTGTCCCCGCAGTTTTCACGCTGTGTAGCTTTTGTCCGGCAACGCCAAAGTCGGGGCGTCCACCAAAAGGCTACACGCCGTGTAGCCTTTTCCAAAACGCTCGCGTAAATAGGCCGCAACTTCAAGTCCCACTTCAGGGTAAACCTTGTAGAAGGCGCGATAATTCTTCAAACTCGGCAAGGCGAAATTGGAGTTGTTCAGACGCGCCGCCAGTTTCTTCAACAAACCTGTGCCGTATTTCGCTCGGTCTGCGCCATGCTGCTCGTACTCGACGATGTAGTAGCCCGTGAGCCACGCACGTGTCGTCACGCTACGGTTGATGACCACGAGCGCATCCTGCTGCAACGCGTCCGACGTCGCCTGAATACGCCCGACCAGGACTTCAAAGTCATTTTTCCTTTTGCTACGCATGTTTCACCTCCATCATCTCACACTCGTCGTCGGCAATCTGTTTCTTAGGTTCTTCAAGTGTCATACCGCACCTTTACTGGATGTTTTACCACAAGACATGCCATTTCGCACCGCTTGAATTCAATTGACGACGCCTCGCCAATCATCAGATCATCTTTGAACTTGTCTGTATTCATGCGCGTTCCTCTTTTTAGTGCAAGCTGTATTTGCTCCAGCATGTCTCGATCATGTCGTCTCTCGGCTGCATCGCCATAGTCTCTACTCCATCATTTCCACTCCACCAATGGGGTCCCTTGAGCATCCTAGGCGTAGAAACGAAATATTTACTCATTTTATCTCCATCACCTCATTCTTAACGGCATAATCTAATAAGTAGTTCTATTGATCTCTTCAATTCTTCATCTGTGAACGTGTTGCCAGAATTTGGATGGTCTATTGCATTTCGTATATATGTTGGTAGTGTGGCATATTGTGTACCATAGGGATTTGCAGACGGTTTTGAATGTATCGATTGATTATAATGCGGACTCCGCATGATATAGTCATCGCAGTCTTTTATTGCGGCTTTATTTTCTTTCGATTGCAAATATCCGTATAGTTGAATATGGTAGTCCGTTGACAGGACACCAAATGCATTATAATTTACCTCCGCACTTGAAATAGAGGGCAGGACTATTGGTGCTGTCACTCTGGCAGGAACAACAACCCCATTATTATTTTTAAGAACAATAACAAGAACATTAGCGGAATCATTCAATGCTGATTTGATAATATATTCCGAGTGCGTTGCAAGTATCATTTGAACATTCTGCACACCGTTATATGTAAACAAGCCACGATAAAAAGGCAGTGCTTTTTCTTGCCATTTTGGATGCATGCTTAATTCTGGCTCATCAATGAGAATTGTGCCGCCATTTAAGTTGTTGCTGTTTCTTAACAGCTGTGTCCCACGAAATACAATCTGCTTTTCTCCGGTACTCATAGAATCAACATCTACTTGCTTACCAAATTTTGTAAACATGATCTTCTTTTCCGCAGGGTCGCTGACATCAATTTTCTCGAGTTTTATGTCCTCGAAAAAATCGTTAAATGCATTGCGAAATCGAGTTAACTTTGCTCTTTTGCAAAACAAATCAAACGACTCTCCCGTGTTGTTACGGGTTATATCCATCCATTCGGAGTTGTCTTGAGAATCAATGTCAATAAGCAACTGCTTTATGCTGGTGAAATCATCTTTTGAATCATCGTCGTACTGGTCAGAGTCAAGTTGCAACGTTGTAGTTGATGTGACCTTATTCGTGCGGAATCCAGACCTCGCTTTAGAAAACACGCAACCATAATGGCGTATATCCATTTTATCAGATTTTATATCAGCAGCATTATTATTCCGATTTGTCTGTATATGCTGCGAGTGACCTCCGTTTTCATCTTTACGCATATGAAATCCCAATTGTGCATCATGGCGGCTATTGCTTTTATAAACCTTTTGCATACTTCCATCAACACTATACCTGATATGTAAAAATGGTTCAAAGGAACCAAGATTGAGAAACGTACTCAACGTTGATAAGATTGTAGTTTTCCCACAACCATTTTCGCCAGCCAGTATAATAGTATGATACAAATCACCATTAGGCTTGGTAAAATCAAGACTAAGATCACCAAGCACGGAATGATTATCCCATCTGATTTCTTTTATCATCTTAAACACCTCATTGAATTTACCGCACTTCGGCTTTAAACCTTCGTTATTGATTTACTCCATCGGTTTGATTATGGATTTGATGAACTGCTGCTCGGACTTGGCGATGCCGGGGATTGCGGTCTGTCGGTTACCAATTTCTTGCCAAACCAAGTTAGTTGAAATGGGTCGCAAAATGTTTCATGTCCATCTGGATCAAAATGTGGGCCTCGTGTAAGCACATCAATTCGCTCAACCCATTCCCCTATCCCCGAGAAAGGATTGCCTCGATTTTCCATTTGAATACCGACAGCGCGGCAAAATTGACTTCGTTCCAATTCTGCCCATTCGGCTTCTTCAACAACAGATGTTGCTGCCCTAGCATTGTTTACATACGGTATCAAACAAATTCTATGGTTTTCGTTATACTTAAGATACTGTACTAGATATTCCCACCAAAGTTTATCGGTTTCGCCCAACGACATCCCAAATATAATAACAGTATCACTTTCATCTATCATATGTTTGGCAGCTCTTTCTAAACCACATCCGGCCATGCGATCCACATCTGACTTAACGAGTAATCGCCTTGATGCCGCAGATAGCGCCGCATCAGTAATTTGCGATGCCATATTAACTCCAAACAGTCTTGTATGTCGCGTGGATAATGCACCATGAACGTGGCATACAGGTCGAAAATTCACCTGCACATTGCCCCAACCCGGCAATGTCATTTTATCAGATGAGAACAACAGTTTATCTATTGATTCAGTATAGTTAAAATTGATGATATTTACAGTTAACACTTTGAATTGTTTCATCCGTCCCAGTTCATTAAGTTTTGCATAATCGCCTAGCGATTGATAATAAGAGCACAAATATTCTGGAAAAAGCGATTGTATATTCTTACCTGGCATGTGTAGGCGTTGCGATTCTCTTCTCAAGTAATCAGAAAGGGAACCGCTAAAATCCGCTATACATTCCTTAAGAACCTCGTGAGAATCTTTACCAAAAGTTGAAAACGGCAGTTTACCGAATGCCAATTCCGCATCTCCCCAAAAGTCAGCATCCTGATTGATTGCTTTTTTCAACTTGACTATAACATCCGTCTTAGACGGTTGCTTTAAATATGCAGTTACAAAATCAGCATATTTAGTCTTCAACCCAAGCCCAATGTCAAAACCGTTGCCGATAAGAAATGTGACAACAGCGCTATCCTTCGTTTTCTTCTCTCGTGTTTCCTCAGTCATCATATCACTCCATCGGATTTATCCTGGATTCGATGAACTTCTGCTAAGCCTTGGTGATGCCGCGTTTGGCGCAGAGCGTATCGCGTATATCATCGCCATGGAACCTGACGATCTCGCCGTCATTCCAAGATGAAAAGGTTGCCTCGACGCCGTAACAGGCGATGGCACAACGCCTCTCGCTGCCGCGAGCACGGCAAGTGAGGCGAACGTCGTGCCCAAGACTGTCATATATACCATCGCTTCTCCTTTACATACTACGATTATCTTGCGACCGCACACGCAGTCACGCGCAGGAGTATAGAAAAGATTTCCTACAAATTCCCTACAAAATTCCTACAATTTTGTAGGAAACGTGGGATAAGTGGGCAAAATACGCGGAACTGCCGCGAAAAATAGCGTGAAAATTTTTCTTTAAATCGCAATAAATGGCATTGACAACTGCCATTTTGGATTAGTCAGAGGGGGCGCGGCAAGTGTGCCGCTATACCGTCAAACCTCGTCCGTCAACTTATGAAGCTCCGCGCGGATGCGCTCGGCCTCTTCCTCGTCTCCATGCATGACGGCATACTCAAGCAAGGCGTCAAGTCGCTTGATTGCCTCAATCGTATCGTCTCTCTGCGGCATCGCCATTTGCTACCTCGTCACCCTTGTCGTTAGTGGATTTTCATGCCCCTCTTTAGCCTACTACAACCCACTGCGGCCCCTTGCTCTCCTCCAGTGCGTCGCAATAGCCCCATGCAATGGAATATCGAAAACGATACAGGTGTCCGAATTCCCCTGCCAACCGTTTAGTCAACGCGATTCCCTCGTCGTCAAACTGCTTTCGCTCACTGCGATTTGGAAATGTGGAATCGTCCCCACTCTGAAAACGTTCTTCAAGTTCGTACCATTTTGACATCCATCTGCAAATATCCGAGGCTAGAGGCTGTGGTATCTTTATGTTCTCGATGTCTGCATCATTGTACTTGGCGGAGCAGAAGCCAGCCATGTCTCCCATGCCCGTAGTAAGTTCCGCTTCTTCGCATGGTGGCCTTATCCACGCAAACACACCCGTGACCTCCGGGCAAATCGTTATCCATGGTCTCTGCGGCATCGCCATAGTCTCTACTCCACAATTTCCACTCCACCAATTGGGCATTACTCTCTATCCGAATTAGACTTTACACGACTCATATTAGATTCCTAGCCACTGAACCATACTTAGGGAATGCGTATAAAAATATTTGACGTTCAATATTTGACCACTGGAATTGATCAATATTCAAATTTGATATCACTGTTAACACCTCATCCACGGTCTCTGGCAATTTTATAACGTGTCCGATTTTTGCCGACATAGGCATTGGAATGCCATACTCCTCTAGTATTGTTTCTGCCGGTGGACGAAACCAATGTTTAACTGCTTCCGCATACTCTGTATAGTCCCCAGCTGGCAAACTGTGTCGTGGCAATACATATTTCTGAATACGATCAATCGCCATAATGCCACGAGGCAATTGAAATTCCATCCATGTACGCAGAAATGACAATGCTGCGCGCAACATCTCGTCAATTGGCTTACCGGTCTTTTCTCTTCGTTTAAACTCTTCGAAATAAGCGCGAAATCCCATTGGCATATAATTCTGAACTTGCAAAAGTCTAAAACACAACTGCTCCCAACTCACAATTCCTTTCTCTTTGTCACTATGCAAAAGAATATCATAGATTAATTCAACAACTACTTTCAACTGCTGATTCTTTGGACGCCCCTTCCAAGAGAGTACATTTGCATATTCCTTTGGAGCTTCATGAATTCGCCGCGCTATTTCTATCTGCGCATCAGGATCAAAAGGAGAATTTTCTTTTATAACATATATCGGCAAGAACTTCTGTGCATGCAGATACTTCAATTTCTCAATCTCTGGCAATGACAAATGAGCGTGCGCCTCCTCTCCAGCTTCCAATGCCAAAGAAAGAGGCATGCCCTCTGGCAATGACATCGCAGGTATCTCGACGAGTGGAAGTTCTTGTTGTGGCTCCGGGTTAAGAATATAAACTCGCCCTATCATATGGCGGAGCATTCTTCCCGCTCTTCCCTTAATATTATTAAAGGTGAAATAGTCGTACTTCTTTCTAGCGATCTTATTGTCATATACAACAATATTACGTGCCGATGTATTTACACCCTCAATAATTGTTGATGTACATAGTAAAAACCGAACATCACCTTCGTTAAAGAGATGTAATATGTATTGAGCTATGGAACGAGGAAGCGAGGAATGGTGTATTGCGATACCCGCTCTAATGAACTTAACCAACGACCAATCCTCCGAATAATTCCTGGATAGCCAATCCGCAAAATCAATTGCTCTATTAGAAGGAACATTTATCCCGCCCTGAAGTAAATACTCGCCCAACTTATAAACACGTCCTATACTGCTGCAAAATATTAATGTTTGCTCATTGCAATTCTGGCATATTGATAAAGTCACTTCATTCTGACGGCCACTCGCATTAATGTGCCTTATACTTGTGCCAACTGTCCTAAAATCTGATTTAATAAATACGAACTTCCCTTCTGCATCCCCCGCATCAACCCGTTCGACATTGGGCCCAATCAACAGAAACTGTGCGCTATGTCTGACCAACTTCATAAACGCCGCATTAAGGGAGATTGTTCTATCATCATACCCATCTTCCGTCAATGGAGAAAGCTTATAAAACTCATCGACCACAAACAAATCTATCTTAGGCGTATTCTTAACTTCAAGAAAGCGTTCCTGTGTTAAAACAAATATGTTGGCAGCAGAAATAGCTTGAGATGCGTGTGTAATAACTTTATAAGTATCGCCAAATTTATTCTCTAATCGCCTGCGGGTCTCATCGATGAGTGCTATTGTTGGCACAATCACAACAATATTCGTGTATCGGCGAGACATAATAAGAACATCTATCAACAAACTCTTTCCAAAACTTGTAGGAGCACTCAAGACAACATTCTCGCCGTTAACCAAATGGATATATGCATCCAACTGCCCCGCATGTAAAACAATCTCAGAAGAATTCTCCGGCCTATGCGCTTCGTATGCTATTAAATCAGAAGACGTACGCAAATCACCTATTTTCAAATATGGATATACACCTGCAGTTTCAATAAGAGACGCCAATATAGAATTGTACTCTTGCGTAATTACACCATGATCCATTAAGTGAAACAACAATTCCCGACCCTCATTAGCCTTCCCGCCATTTAGATAATCAGCAACAATCGCCAACGCTTCAAATGTATTATTTGAAACATATTTCTTTGAAGAAAGCTGTTCAAGGTCTATGGCAAAGTTTCTCATGCTTGCAAAGCCTTTAACTTCGCATCCAAAGTTTTCACCAGAACTTCCTTGCTTTTCAGTGGAAGCAAGATCAATTGGATCTTAATGCTACTGCACAGATTCTTTTCGTCGAACGTCCCTTTTATTGTCTTTAACTCAATTCGAAGTTCTGACAAGAAACGTTCAGACACTTCTTGCGCATTCTTTACGACCGCACTTTCGTATGTCAATAATACAGGAATACAGATGACTCTAAAGATATCGTCTAATGATGTATTTCTGTCTAGCAACTGTTTAACATAAGAAGCATATTCCCAATCAGAATCAACATGCGCACCAACGCACATAAATTCTTCGCGCATTTTTTTAGCGGCTAAATGATCTTGGATTTCTGTTGTTACACTTGCAATAGCCTTCTGAATATTAGAATAAAACTTAACTTCTCCAAGCCACAGTTCAATAAGCCCTGCCGAATTCTTTCTGACATGGACAGCATCAAATCCTTTTACCGTATCATTACTCGCTGATTTGTAAAATAATTTATTTACCGCTGGTTCTGTATTAAACAATTCCCGAAGAATAGCATGAAGCATTAATTCGCCGAACTCACCTCGCCTATCATATTTATCCGTTGAATACACAATATTGGCCGCCCTTCTTATCATCCGCAAACAATTTGTAGGGTTGAGTTTTCTCAAGTCTGAGAAAGATGTTGTGAACTCCACCAGCCATTCAAATAAGTAATCCGCAAACGCTTCGTATCGCCACTCTAACGCTTCATATCCAACATTCAACCCAACACAATCGTCCTCTTCGACAACCACAAGATGAGGATGCCCTCTAAAAAATGGTTCAGGTTTATTTGTATATGGAGAACTCATGGCATTGCTACTTTCTTTCATCATGCAAACCAAGTACCCAAGTTTCGAGATCATGCGCAATGTTTTCCATGTTTCACCCCTTCTACTTGATTATGAATTCGACAGGTTCTTCCGGTGGCGGGAGGCATCGAGAGCACGGATGGTGTTGGCGACATAGGCGGATTCGGATTTGGAGAGCTTACAGAGCGAGCATAGCTGGGCGTTGATGTCGCCACTGAAGTCAAGCAGACCATCAGCCGTTTTCCACTCGCTGAAACAGGGAACCTCCCTGGCAAGTGTCGTCAACGCTTCGTCCGTCATCAGGAACAGGAATCGGATCAAGTACGACTGGCAGAACATCAAGAAGTTCTCCGCCTCGGACTTCGTCTTGAACATTCCCAACGCTACACGTGAACGACCAAAGGCAGAATGATTGTCAAGCAGTTCAAGCTGCCAGTCTCGCTTTTGGCCTCCCGCGTTTGCGCTGGACACGACAACCTTCCACAAGTCGATTGCCGCGTTGTTCTCTTTTATAGCAGAGCGCTTTATGATGAACCACGTTGACCGGCCCGCCTTACCCGCCTTGTCATTGGCAAGTAGCTTCGCTTCCTTGTCCCAGTCGGCGCTCATGCCTCTACTGTAGGGGCGAACCATTTTGGGATTGTTGGCAACGAAATTACTTTCGATGCCAAAGAACGAACGCGGATATATTTTCTCGTTCAAACTGGCAAGCTCATGTACGGCACAAAACGTCCTGACTTTTGTAAGAATCGCACCATCACGAGGATTCAACGGCATCAACGTTTCACCAGGATTCGGCAAATCGCTTGCCTGAGCCACACCACCCTTGTGGTAAACGTAATGAAAGCCCGGCGTAGTCTTACGCATATCCTTCATCACGATAGAAATACCATCGGCAATTGCAACCATGCCCGGGAACACATCACCAGAGTCAGGCCAGAAATGAATCAAGGCAAGATGAGGATCATTGATTTGCTTAAGTCCAAAATCCTCCATGCCCTTACCCGAACGATGAATCCATCGCGAGCCGGGATAAATCAATGACGTGTAGCCACGCGATACGGAATCAGCCGCGAGCTGGAAAAATTGAAAGATACTTGTACGGGGAGCCTGACCGTTTGTTTCAGACTCCTTCTTTGCCGTCTCTACCTGATATGGCGGATTGCCGACCACTGCGTCAAACTTGAGCATCTTCATTTCAAACTCCTTGTTGTTCCATGCGTTGCCGCCACAGACCTTGTTGTAGAATTTCTTGGGTTCGTTCTTGAGCATTTCCACGAGGTTCTTGATGTACTGCGCGTTGACCGTCGCCTTGTCGTCATAGCCGACGAGCGTACGCCGCGTGATCGCCCGCGCCATGGGCGTTTTGCACACGACGAAGAGCGAACGCGCTATCACCTCGCGCCAGAGCTTTGCAAGCGCCGCTGGAGTCACCGCGTCTTCCGGCACATCGCCGAGTTTACGGCGGTAGAGCGAGTAGGCCACGCAGAGCGGATAGAGTCCGGATTTGGAATTGATTTCGAGTATCTTTGCGTCGGGGATGGAGAAGAGCAGCGGGCGGTCACGCGAGACGCGTGACCCTACCAAGCGCGGCTCTTCGATGGGCTTTTCGTATGACTCGTCCCAGAAGCACCAGCCGCCGATGGTGTCGGCAAGGTGCATGTTCACGACGCGCCAGGGTGTGAGTACCGTTTCCTTGTCGGGGTTCTTGAAGTAGCTGAATATCCGCGCGATCTGCTGGACGCGGCGCGTGGGCGGCAGCTTGTCCGCGCTCTTCGCGAGCTTGCGAATCTGGGTGCCGGCTTCCGCGAACACGTCCGCGTCGTAGTATTCAACGAACTTCTTGAAGATGGCCTTCGTCACGCCCTGCGGCATGAACTCGGCCCACGACTCGTCGTCCACGAGGCTTGGGAACTCCGAAATGGAGATGACCTTCTCTATCGGAACGTCCGCGCCGTAGATGAGGAGCGGCATGCGTATGGAGATGGCGCGGAGGATGAGGATTGCGTTCTTCTTTTCCTCGCGGCGGCGCTTCATCTCTTCGCGGGCGGCGCGTTCCTCCTCGGAGAGTTCGCGCTTTGGCCTGTCGCCTACCTTGCCCTTGTCGTGTTCCTCGTCGGCAAAGTCCTGTTCGTTGACATAGACGGTGTCGGCCATCTTCGTCTGCTTGGACGATCCGACGATCTTGCGCAAGTCCTCGAACTTTCTCAGGTCGATGTCCGTCAGTTCAAGTAGCTTGTTGGAATAGAGGGAGCTGTCGTCAAATCCGTTGCGGATGGTCTTCATCACGAAGATGTGCTTGATGGAAGCCATCATCTTCTTGACGTCGTGCTGTTCCATCCGCGTGCCGGAGATGGATATGACGGGGCAGTAGTTCAGGAACTCGCCGAGGATGCGGCGTCCGTGAGCCTCCGTCGCGTCGTTCTTCGAAACGCGGCACGAGACCTGCGCAGTCTCGGCAAGCACCTTGAGCGCACGGTCGGGGGCGAAGTCAAAGGCGTAGCAGTCGGTCTTCATCTTGCCGCCAAGATCGCCCGGGCTCTGGACGCGGAAGATCGTCTGCATGTACTGCGCGGCGGAAGCGACCGCACTTCCAGCGATCATGAGGACGGCCGTCCACTCCGGGACGGTCACGCCGGTCGTGAGCTTGCCGCACGAGAGCGTAATCGAATACTCATTCTCGCGAATGGTCTTCTTCACCAGCTCAAGGGCGCTGTCGAAATGCCGCTCTTCGTAGTCATCGCCCTCTCCGGCGACATTGGCTATGCCATAACCCTTGAAGTATCTATGTTCGCGCAGCAGAGCGGAGAGCGCCTTTGCCGATGCTACGCCAGGCACCATCCAGAGCGTATGCCGGAAGAGGTCGCGGTGCGCCTGAGTCGCAAAGGGATAGCGGCTTTTCGGGCTGTCGCCGGATATGAGGTCGAGGAAACGCCACACGTCTTCCTCATGGACGAAATCGCCGACCTTAGCATCGGCGGGAACTGGACGGTGATCGATATCCTTGTCGCCTGTCCATGTGCGGAAGAACTCGCGGAAGTTGAACGCCTTGCCTTCAAGGTCTTCTTCCGCAAACCCTTCAAGTTCTGAGCCGAGGTCGTAGGTGTAGAGATTGAGGCGGGGCAGGGCGGCGTATGGGTTGGGTTCGTCTGGGTGTTCCTCGTCCCATGTTTCCTTCCGCTTCTGCTCCATGACGTAGTCCCAGACAAAGACCGAGTCCTCGTCATATTGCGAGAGGATGTTGAACGGAGTTCCAGAAAGCGAAAGGACTTTTGTGTGCTTCTTGACGAGGAGCTGCCGGACCTCCTTGCCGAGATCGGTCTGCGTTCCTTCGTGCGCTTCGTCAACGATGACGAGATCCCAGTCCATCGCGAAGACGCCGCGGTTCTTGTCAAACTTGCCTCCGGCCATCTGCGATCCGCGCAAGTCCTGTATGGACGCGAAATAGATGAAGCGACCGCCGGATTCATCCAGTTCGGCAAGTCTCTTGTCGTTACGGGATTCTACCTTGCCGTCAAAAGCGTAATCGCACGATGTCAGTGAGCTCTTCTTGTAGAATGTATAGCCGTCATCCTTGGTGAAGAGTTTGTTGAAGTCCTCCTGCCAGCCGCTTCCAACGACGGGACGGTGCGTCACGATGATTACGCGGCGGAACTTCCCTTTGCTTTCCCTGACAACCTGCAAAGCCGTGAGCGTCTTGCCGAAACGCATCTTGGCGTCCCACAGCATCTCGTTCTTCTTCTTGAAGCATGAAAGCGTCTTTTCAACAGCCTCTTTCTGCTCGTCACGGAACTCAATCGGTTCTTCCTGCTCCAGTTCGCCGCCCGCAATGACAGAACGGCACTCCTTGACTGCTGCGATAGCGGCCTTGACGGTGTTCAGATCGGCCCCGAACCATTCGCGCCCTTTCGTGTTGCCGATAAACTTGTGCGGAAGACCGGAGTTCTTCAGGACGGCGTGGACTTTCTTGTCGGTAAAATGCTCCATCACCTTCATGCCGTTTCCGAGATTCCTGAATCGGACGGCCACCTCAGTGTGTAAAAGCGTGTATTCAACGCCGGCGGTCTGCGTCTGCTGGTCGATGCGCTGCCGCGCCGCGTCGTTCAGCACCTTGCAGTTGTGCGCCAGCTGGTCAGGCGTCAACGACGAAACGACATCAGTGTCCCCGACCTTGAGATACCCCTCGTGCTTCTTGTCATCTATGGAATAGACATAGATAAGCTTGTACTTGAACGTCTCGAGGAACGTCTGCTTTTCCAATGCAGCAAAGTCTGGCTGGCGGTACGTCATTTTACCCCCTCCTGCAAAGTTGCAAATTTCACCTCTTGCTCCGAATTCCAGTCCATGACCTTGCAGTACGTTCCAGTATGGCGGCTGTTATCCTTCTTGCGGCACCCTGGGCATTCCTCCGTGTGTGTCTCTAGTGTACCGTCAAGAAGCGCCGTCTTCGTCACCTTCGGCTTGCAGCTCATGGGAACGACGAACTTGATGCCGTCCATCTGCCAGATGTTCCAGCTGATGATCTCGGCGAACTCCAGCAACGCCTTTGTCGTCCATTTAGAATATGAATAAACTTCGCCGCAGAAATCCGCGTTAAAGCTCTCTACAACCGTGGCGAGAATATTTTCCCTCGCAAGGAGGACGTTGTCACCCTGCCAGTCAAACCCATAGATGCTCTGCACCGCTCGTTTGGCATAGTACACCCAATCCTGCGGATCACGCGTGCCGAGATTTTCCGTAATTACGCGCAGCTTTCTATCCAAAAACCCTATGCGGTCATTCACAGGAATGACCATCCCATTCACAGTGTCATATCGGCTTGCAAGATAAGGAGCCTCGCCACACGACATTTCAAGGCGCGGAGCTTTGACGTATTCTTGCCATGTCTTGCCTTTGTGAAACTTGATGCGCTGGCGTCCACACGTTGATTGCCAACCGAATTCCGTAACTGGATCAAATTTTTCAAGCTCCTTATTGAAAGGACTTGAATTGGGCTTCTTCCATCCAAACCATGCGGCGTCAACAAGGTTGTTCTGCTTGTTGCAAATCCAAGACGGCGTAAAAACCTCTGCACGCTTCACCACGCGCTGGCGCTGCTCGTCCGCGCTCTTGTCGACACGCGGGCGGATCACGGGATTATTCTTGTCGACAATCTGCTCTATCAGAATCTCGTCACCAGCATCAAACCCCTTGCCGCGCTCCGCATAGTCATCCGTCGCCCAAATAAGATTGCGCCCTGTCGACCGGTCCTTCAAGAGCACAGCAAGCACTTCTTCTGGAATGCTCCATTCCAGAATGTCGCGGTCGAAGCCGCTTGTCCCCTTTGTGTTTGGCTCAATCATCTTTTCCTCGACATATTATACCATTCCTGTCGTTTTTCCACCCACCCCAAACGCCGACTTCTTGATGCGGAGGATTTCGCTAGAATCAAGTTTCATGCAGCCTCCTTCGCGCCAGCGACCAGCTTAAGCAACAGCCCTTCGGACTTATCGCAATTTGCGATGAGTTCAACTATCGCATATTTTGCGACAGTTGGATTTTCAAGACGTCGAGTTGTCGCAAAATCTGAGACAATTGAATTACTCGCGAGCTCCTCAGACAACGCGTTCGCAATATGTTTACCAATGGTCTTGACGTCTCGACCAAACAACTGAGCCATCTGGTGACGATTCAGCCACACGGTCTCATTTTCAAGACGCACGTCCAACCGAACGGTCTCGTTCGGCTGGTATACAACAATCTGGTTCTCGCTTTCGGTCATTCGGTTTTGCCATTCATGCGTATATTATACCAAACCTATCACCTTTACGCCCATTCCAAATGCCGTCTCCAGCGCGGCGGATTGAATCGCCGCCAAGATGGCGGCTCTCCCAGTTAGTAGCAGATTGCGCGTGGCAAGGTTAAGCGAGCTGACGGAACGTCGGCGAGCGCAAAAGCTACGAAAAGAAACGCGCCTTGTGGAAGGTGAGGCAAGGGACGAGGGGGCGAGTGCCGAACTGAGCGACATGCGGCGACGCGGTTCGTCGGATGCGCGGTGAGACACGTCGCAAGGCGAGGAGGTGTATTCACCGACGAAGCATTGCGGCGCGTATCGCCGCGAAGACGGCGGGAGCGGAGCCGCAGGGAGCGGGAGTGAGGCCGAGACCCCGAGCACCGCGCCGAACTCCCGAGGGTGCCATGCGCGGCTTGCTTCGCCGCCGCCAGCGGGGCGGAACCCGCGAAAATGAGACGAGTCGCGCAGGACTGCGACCCGACGGCGTATATGTATACGCCGAGCGGTCGCAAGGACGCGCGAATCGGCCATTTCTCGTGGTATCCCCCGACGACCGAAGGGAGGAGTCCGCGAAGCGGATGCCCTAGATATAATGGGAACAATTCTTTTTCAAGCCGTACCAGGCTTGCGGAGAGGGATTGTTCTTTGACAACCGAGAGTGTAAGATAGACGACTTGCAAACAGCCGCGTTCGCGGCCGTTCACAAG
>Ga0256405_10005129_pt1 | contig 23256 bp, 12 predicted proteins | sample RumenRJG_02DNA_FD_189096 | JGI IMG/M metagenome (GOLD analysis project Ga0256405, IMG submission 189096) | Bovine rumen microbial communities from Lethbridge, Alberta, Canada - RJG_02 | ecosystem: Host-associated > Mammals > Digestive system > Stomach > Rumen | place: Canada: Alberta... | reverse complement strand
AAAGAAAAGATTATCTCATATCTCTTTATGAAGAAGTATATATAAAAGACATCAAGGAAAGGAATAATATCCAGAAGATTGATATCTTAGAAAAAATGCTAGATTATCTAAGCTCTACAGTTAGTTCGTTGACAAATCCAAATAATATAGCAAAAGCATTAAAAGAAGATGAGAAAATAGAAACCTCCAACCATACTGTGGCTACGTATTTATCCCATATTGAAGATGCATTCTTAGTAGAGAAAGCTGCGCGATATGATATTAAAGGGAAAAAATATTTCGAATATCCATTTAAGTATTATTACACGGATGTTGGACTTCGTAATGCAAGATTAAACTTTCGTCAGCAAGACAAAGGACATATTATGGAGAACATTATCTATAATGAGCTATGCATGCGCGGATATTCTGTTGACATTGGTGTTGTAGAAGAAAAGACTAACAAAAATACTAAACAAAGAGAAATAGATTTCATTGTAAATTATGGAGATAAAAAGCTATATATCCAATCTGCTTATGAAATAGAAGGCGATGAGAAAGCAGCCAGTGAAACGGCATCGTTAAAGCTGACAAAAGACTTCTTCCAGAAGATAGTCATTCAAAGGGATGTAGTTGGTCAGTATACAGATAAAGATGGTATCATTCATTGTAATGTAATAGATTTTCTCCTTGATGAAAGTATCTTGTTTTAGAAAGTATTAAGAAGAATATACAACATTTGAGGAAGAAAAAATGCCAAAAGATGACGATGTATACCTAGTTGCTTATGCTAAAAAAGCTTCTACCATTATGAAGTAATTTAATTATAAAAATCATTACACAAGCATAATTTACAATATTCAAAACAAACATTTAAAAAAATTATAATAAATACAGGAGTTCAATATGGCAATGAAGGATGATGTTGAATATCAAATGTATATAGGTTGTAAAGATATTTCTTTACATGATGAAGTAGTTAGTAAAGATGATCTTACTGAAATGGTAGTGCGTTTTTTTGAATCGAAGAAGATAGATTTCTCTTTGGTTCCTGCTAAAGGAGGTTTTCTGCATGAGGATGGATGGTATGCTGTAGAAGACACCCTTTGTATTAATATTATTGGTTCTAGAGATGTTGATATTATGAAACTAGGCAAGAGTTTATCGATGTTTATGAATCAAGAATGTGTTTTAATTGTTAAAAACAATTTGCAGTCTGAATTTAGTTAGGGTGTTTTGTTATGGAAGAAATGCTTAAAAAAGGATTTAAATATGAAATCTTTGTTGGAATGAAGGACAAAGATAATTACGAAGAAATATTTACTGCAGATGATTTTAAAGAGATTTTGACGGAGATTTGTACGGAAAGGGAAATAGGCTTTTCTCTTTTGATGCAGCTAGGAGGATATTCTCACAATAAAGGATACACTACAGAAACAAGTCTTAGAGTAATCATAATAGGAATTGATGAAAAAGAAGTTCAGCTTCTTGGAGAAAGACTTAAAACTACTATAAATACGGATACAATTCTTATTACAAAGACAGAAATTGAATACTGTTTTCTATAATAGGTCTTTATAATTAACAAAACTAATTATGTGATAATTGTGTGAAAATTGTTGAAAGCGCTTTTTTATAGTTATATAATTTATTTATAAGGAGGTTCATAAATTATATGAGCAATGTAATGTTAGGTATAATTTTAGGTCTATGGTCAGGTATTGCCATGGTTCTAAACTTATCCGGATTAGGTGTTCGTACCCCTATAATTACAGGTATCATAGCTGGTTTATGCGTTGGTGATTTAGCTACTGGTTTAGCAGTAGGTTCAGTAATGCTTATCAACAGCTTAGGTTTCTATACTTATGGTGGTGCAACAATTCCTGACTTTATTACTGGTACTATCTTTGGTACTGTTGTAGGTTCAAAAGCAGGAAACATCGATGCTGGTATCGTTGTAGCTCAAGGTATCGCTCTATTGATGTCTCAAATGGATATCTTAGGTCGTGCTACTACTACAGTGTTCCAACACTTAGCAGAAGGAGCTTTAGCTAAAAATAGCATCGCTAAAATGGAATTGTATACAATTTTAGGTACTCTTCCTTGGATCCTTTCAAGAGCTATCCCTGTAGTATTAGGTATGATCTTGATTGATAACGTTGTAGTCCTCACAAACTTTGCTACAAGCGTTAACTGGATCGCTAATGGATTAAAAGTTGTAGGTAAGATTTTACCAGCAGTAGGTTTTGCGTTGTTATTATCTTACATGGATTTAAAGAAATATTGGCCATTCTTCATCATTGGTTTCGTACTATATGCTTATGCTGGAATGGGCACAATTGCGCTAGCTTTAGTAGGTTTAGCTGCTGCTAGTTTCTTTGTTAAAGGAGGTTTAGAATAATGTCTAAAAAATTATCTCAAGCCGCTTTAAAGAAAGCATGCTCAAGACATAACTGGGCACTTCAATGGTGCTGGAACTATGAAAAGATGCAAGCTGCAGGTTATGCATATGCAATGGTTCCTGTAATCAAAGAATTATATGATGGTGAAGAAGAACAATGTCGTCAACTTGAAAGACATATGCAATTCTATAACACTCACCCTGGTGCTTCTTCATTAATTTTCGGTGCTGGTGTAGCTCTAGAAGAAGCTGGTCAACCTGAAGTTCATGACAACTTAAAGGTTGCTTTGATGGGTCCTTTAGCTGGTATTGGTGATACTATTCAGGCAGTTCTAGTAACTCCTCCATTCAATATCATCGCTGCTGGTATGGCTAATGAAGGAAATGCTATTGGTGCAGTATTAGCATCTACTCTTCCTCTATTAATTCTATTCATCTTACGTTGGCCTTTATTCAACTATGGTTACAAGCAAGGTGCTAACGTTATCAATGACGTATCAGGTGCTGGTACAATTGATAGACTTCAAGTTGGTGCTAACATCCTAGGTGTTACAGTTATGGGTGGTTTCGTACCTTCTATGATTGGTGCTACTTTACCTGTTAAATTAGGTCAAGACTTAACAATCGATGGCGCTACTGTTGAAGCTAAGTCTCTACAAACTGTATTGGATGCAATCTTCCCATACATTGTTCCACTATGCTTAACATTTGGCTGCTACTACTTAATTAAAAACAGAAAGATGTCTCCTCTTTCAGTAATCCTAATTCTATTAGTTGTAGGTTTCGTATTAGGTGCTCTAGGCTGGATGGCTTAATCTGATAATTTAAAAGTTAAGAAAAGTTGTAAGAGAAAAATCTTACAACTTTTTATATAGTTTTATAGCACTTTCGTTGTTTGTGGTATCGCTACACCATCTACTGTGTACACACTATTTGGTTAGGTTCCTTTTGTATTAATTGTAAGCTTAACGACTAATATATATTTAATATAACAACATTTGTATTTAAACTAAGCTACACATTACTAAATAGGAAATAAAACCTCAAGCGTATCAACATCTTTTATAAACATACACACATATATATTGGAATATATCTAACCTTTTCTTCAAGTTTAATATCATAAATTAACACTTTTTCAATATAAAACAATCATATTTATACACTTTTTCAATACACAAACGTTAAAACAAGTTTAAAAGATAAGAATTAAGTTTTTTAAAAAAAGTATACCAATTTAGTATAGTTTATGTTATGTAAACATGTTTATAAATAGAGAAACAGATTATGCGATTAGAATAGTAAGAAATCTTCATCATGAAGACTTATCTCAGATAGAAAGTATTGTTCAAAAGGAGAATATATCTTTGACTATGGCGCATAAGGTATGTAGACAGTTGAAGAAGAAGGATATTATTAATTCTAAATCTGGGGTAAATGGTGGATATCATCTGAATAAACCATTAGAAGATATATCACTATTTGATGTATATGGGGCTATGAATGATGTAGTAGCAATTAATGATTGTCTGATTGATGTAGAGAATTGTCCATTTGCGAAAAGTGACATATGTAAGGTACATCACGAATTAAACAGAGTGCAAGCAATTTTACTGGAAGAATTAAAAAGTAAATCTATTGCAGAGTTAATTTAGGTTAACAAAAATCTAATATAATTCGTATAAATATATAGATAGAAAAATAATCAATATATTAATGTAAAGAAAAAGTGAAAAAGCTATTGCATTGTATACCAAGTTAGTATATTATGAGGTGTTGCACAGTGTGCAACTTAAATATTTAAAAGTATATAGAGTTCGAAAGTTGAAGAGATTATGAAGACTGGTTACGTTTATAAAAAAGCAAATAAGGCCAATCCAAGTGTCCCAAGTATTTTAAAGAAAAAGGTCTTACAAATTGCGCTTATGATTTTGTTAACAACGCAGATTGTGCAGCCTTTTTTTGTTGCGTATGCGGATGTTAACAGAAATGGATTGATCAATAACAATAATGGACCTTTTAAAGCACCAGCACAAGGTGATACTGTAAATGTTGATACATGGTCAGATTTAGAAAAGTTGGGCACTAAGCAGGGTGATGCTTATGTTATAGAAAGTGATATAGAAAAAAATTATACTATCAAACTAAAACAAGATGTTGTTGCAGCTTCGCCTATTATAATTAAAGACAATGTTCATGTTCATATCAGCTCAAATGATAACGACAACAAAACAATATATAGAGAAGAAGACAATACAAATTTCACAGTATTTACTGTTGATAATGGTGGAACTTTGACATTGGGTGATCACGTTATCATGACTGGTGATGTAGCAAGTGAATATTCTAAAATATATACTTTAACTGTTAAAGATGGAGCAGGTAATACTATATATAAAAAGCATGTTTACCCAGATAATGATGAGAAAACGATTGATGATTTACTAAATACATCAAATATATATGTTAGTTTACTACCTAGCAAAGAAGTAATCTTTGAAGAGGATGCAACTGGAACTCAAGGAACTGATTGGAATGCAGTGAGTAAGAGTTTAAACGATGTTGAGGAAAGAAAAAGTGCATTTGATTACTTATTTGAAAATAAACCTGATTCTCCATATAAGAAAGGTTTTACTTTTGATGAATGGGATTTTGGTAATGTAGATAAGACTAAAAAAATGTCTGAGATTGATGGTGATGTTACTGTTGTTGCTAAATGGAAGGGTCATTATCTATTTAAAGTTACAGATGGATTTGGCAATATCATTTATAAAGAAAAATTAGACGAAGGCGAAACTAGATCTTGTGAGAAAATCATGAGTGATGCTGGCTTAATAGATGCAAATTCAAGAAACTCTAAATTAACAGCAGCATTACAGGGTAAAAATGGTCCATATGAAGATGGTTATCAGTTTGATAGTTGGAATTATGGAGAGGTTGTTCCTTCAAGACCGCACAACGAATTGGTGCACAACGATAATGTTACTCCTACAAGTATCACTGTAATTGCGAGATGGAAAACACCATATAAATTAACCGTAACTGATGGTTATGGGAATACAATTTATCAAAATAATGATGTAGATAAAACCAAAAACATTAATGAATTAATGTCTTATACAACTGTTGGTAATTTAACAACAGATGCAGATAGAACTAATGCTTTTAATAACACTTTAAAAAATGAATCATCAAGTCCATATTACGAAAACAATGGTCAAATAGAGTATGATTTTGTTTCGTGGAATTATGGAAATGATGCTAATGGTAATGCAATTAATGGCAATACAACTATGTCAACAGTTGGTGGTGATTTAACTGTTGGTGCAACATGGAAAAAGAAGTTTACATTTACTGTAACTGATGGTTATAGAAACAAAATTTATGAAAAGAAGAATATATCAATAAATGATAACACAACAGTGCAATCATTAATGCAAAACGCTTCCGATTGGGATCTTTTGAAAGAAGCAAGTAGAAATAACGCATTAGCAAACACACTTGCAGGTAAAGAAAGCCCTCAAAATCACGAATATACTTTTAAAAATTGGAGCTATGGAAAAGATAAAAATGGTAATGACGTTGGGTTAAGTACTACAATGAGTAGTCTAGGTGGTAATTTAACAGTATGTGCTACATGGGACCCGCCTAGTGGAATAGAGGAGGTTTGGGATATTCCAAATCCTCTAGATGATAACACAACAATAGAATTAGGGGATCAGAACGGAAGATATGTTGGCATCAACTCTTCAAATAAAACTGAATGGGCAGATGACTATGTAAACGCACTTCAACAGTGGAAAATTAAAAACGTTCAAAATGACGGAACTTTTGAACTTGTTTCCGCCGCTAATGAAAACCGTAAATTGTACGTTGCGAAAAATTTCAATTATAAACAATTTGATTATAACAAATATCAAAACGAATATAGGTATCCTACTATAGTAACTGATGAACCGCCTTCTAATCCGGATGATTATCATTCAAGATTTAAATTTGAGAAAGATGGAAATCTTACATATTTGGTATGTTACGATTCTTTCATGCATGACCAAGGAGCACGTACAATTAAAGTCTATATGATTGATAACCCTGGAAACCAGCAGTTGCAATTTTCTTCTTTACCAGCTTATAGCACTATGATTCATGCGGGTATTCCTAAATCACCATACGATTTTGATGATCCAGATACTCCAGGATATTCAGCAGCAGATGAATTAAATGGCACTGATAGTATTGGCGCTAGTCCGATTTCATCGTTACAGCCTACAGATTCTCCAGGTAAACAACTACCTCCTAATTATCAGGGTGGTCCTAATTATATAGAAGGTCCAAAACCTAATGTAGATTCTCCTGGCAGTTCACCTGTTGGAAATGATGCATCTTCTTATAACAAAATCAATAGCACTTCTATTGAGTCTGCATTATATAGTAAAAATGGAAATGACACAAATCCGAAACCAATTAGACAGAATTTTGTTTCTGAGAATAAAGGTTTCTTTGTTAAGGTAAATAATGGTGGTACTTTTGATTTAGAAGGTGCAACCTTACATAACTTTAATACGGTATCAGTGGCCGATAATACTCCTGTTGGTGTTGCTCCTGTTTATGTTGAAGGAAACTTTACTATGACCAAGGGCTATATCGAAAATAATAATGTTGGTTATATTGCTAATGATAGTTTATCTGGATTAAATACAACTAAACGAGCAGGTGATTATAATGTTGAATCTGGTCCTAATGATGTCAAGGAGTATTTAAAATCTCAAAAGCCTACCAAAACAGCAGGTGGTATTATATTTGCTAATGGAGCAACTGGTGTTATTACTGGTGATTCATATATTAGACAAAATCATGGTGATGCGGGCGGTATTATTGTTAATGGTTTAGATACTGATGTTACTATTGGTGGAAGTTTGAAATATGAAGAAACAAATGTTCCTTATACTGTTGTAGCAACTGATGGTAGTGAAAGTCAAAGCAATGATTATTATGTAAAATGTAATGATGGAAAATATCATTTATCGGACGAAATTCCTACTGGTGTAAGTCGTCTAGATGATAAAACTTATAAAGTTAGCATTGATTCAAGTTCTGGCGGTGGACACATTAACCAAAATGTTGGTTTCCATTATGCTGGTGCAGCTCTTGTTGAAAATGGTGCAACATTAAGAATGGTTGGAGAAAATTCAACTATGAATAATAATGTCACATGGAATAGAGGTGGAGCTGTTTATGTTACTGAATATGGTACTGGTGGTGATGGTACAGGTGTTAAAAAATCAAAAGATGAAAATGGTAATGGTTGTATCGTAAAAGATAGCAATGGTATACCTGTGAATAAACAAGAACATGGTGAAGGTACTTTCATCATGACTAATGGTACAATTGATGGCAATACTGCTTTTATTAGAGGTGGTGGAATTAACGTCGAATCTAATAGGGTGTTTTTGATTGGTGGTGTTATTTCTAGTAACTATTGTAGATCATTAGGTGGCGGTATTTATGTAGAAGGTGACTATGCGGATTATTCTTATACATTAGTATTAAATAGAGGTTATATTGGTACTAACTATGCAGTTAGATATTGGGATTTAGATGACTTTAATGATGCCGAAAATGACGTATATAGTGGTCTAAATAATACTGATCCAGGTAAATTTAATGGCCGTACATTAAGCGAATTAAATGATATATTAGATAGAAAACTAGGCCATCCTGATGCAAATGGTAATCCTATTGCAGTAGATAATAACGGATATCCTGTTTATTCAGGTGATGCTGTAGAAATAGCATCTGGTACTGACTATCCAAATAGAACTGCTGATGTTAGAGATTTTAGAAATCCACACGAAGGAAATGGTGGTGGTATTTGGTTATGTCCAATTGGTGGTACTGCTGTATTTCATATGAATGCTGATAATGAAGTTATTATTGATGATAACTATGCTTCTGGCAGTTTTTCTGGGGACAATACAAAGGGTAGTGATTTATATTTACATAGTGGTACAGGCCATATGTTAGTTCAAAACGAAGTAACGGAAGACCAAACTTTAGAAAAATGGATCAACGAAGACACAGGTAATCAAATTCCAGAAAATGGTCCAGTTTATTCAGGACCTTTATATCTAAAAAATGATACTGATCCTAATCAAAAATATATTGATACAAATGGTAGAACTACTACTTATGCTAAAAGAAAAGATATAGAAGAACATAAAGGTATTCATATTGTTGATAATATATCTCGTGATGGTGGTGGTATTGCTGCCGATGGTACATTATTATTTGGTTTACCAAATGATGTATATAGACATGAAGCTAAATTAGATTTTGTTAAGATTTGGCCAGCAAATAATAATGAAGATACTCATCCAGTTAAGTTTAAAATGTTCTATGAAAAAGATGGTGAATTAATACCAATTCCTTCATATGATTTAGGTTTAGATGGAACAAATAATGCTGCTGATGATTATACTATTAATCCAGAAACAGGTAGTTCTTCTTCACAAAATTCTAATAGTGAAATAGTTTGGAAAGCTAAGGCTACTATTCCGGTATCTGTTGAATTAAGTGATGGTACACAATATCCAATGTATGGATTGAAATATAATGGTACAGAAACTGTGACATATAATATTACAGATTCTTTAACTGAAACTTCAATTACAGTAAATCGTGGTGATGTTATGTATCCAAATACAAGAGTTGGAATGCAAAAATTATTTGCTATTGCTCAAGAAAGCGAAAAGATTGTTAATAATGGTGGCTCTCCAATTGAACTAGAAATAGTTGATTGGAAAATAGTTATTAAAGAATTTGATGATAAAGGACAAGAGTTAAGAACTGCAGAATTTTTAAATATCGTAGGTAGAGCTGTAACTGTATCAAATGATAATTCAATTCCTATTGATGTTATTGATGCAGGTGGAGTTGGTAAGAAAATAAAAGGTTATAATATTAATTTCTCTTCTGCTGAATTCTATTCTGAAGTTAAGAATAATAAAGGACCTACAATTGAAAAATATATTGATAAAAAAGTTCATAGAAATTTAACTGCCTTTGATGAAACTTTCGAATATGAAATAATGGCTTATGTACCATTAGATGCTGATGAAATTATTATTTATGATACTTTACAAGAACCTTTGATGTTTGTAAGCAATAGTGGAACACCACAATACACTACAAATAGCAACCAGGTTAACGAGACATTTAAAAAGGAATTTAGAGATGATCCAGATTTCTTCATGATTAAAAACGCCAACGGATATAACCAAATGGCAATCTTTGACGAAAACAACCATTTAGGAGATGAAACTGGAACAGTTTCTAATTCAGGTACTGCATTTACAGATGCTGTTGCGCAAGCTGCTAAAGGCAAAACAAACCCAATGAAGGCTCATAATGTAAGAATTGGAACACTTAATAAAACTGACGGTAAAGTAACTGGAGTAACCGCTTCTAATGATGGCAATTCATTATTTATAAAAGTCGATAAAAATTCAGGTATAGAAGCTGTTCGAGGCAAATGGATTAAAGCTACTTTTAAGGCAGCAATTAAACCGGAATATCGTGATTTAGAAAAACTAAAATCTGACGACGGATGGTTAACAAACGAGGATTTAAAAGTTGGTGGACCAGCATATTATGGTAAATCCATTACATTTACTGGTTCAGGTTGGGAAAAGCTTAGCGGTATAGAAGAACTAGTGGGAAAACAATTTATTGTTCAAGCAGCTGCACAAAATCCTGAAACTAATTCTATTTATCGTTTTGCGAAAGATGAAGATGGAAACTATTATGCTATTAAGTATAAAGATGATGATGCTAAGTGGTTTAGAATAAAAGATACTGACGAAGAGCCTAGCATTGATCTTGCGAAAAAAAGACTAGGCGAAATAGCGAACCATAGATACGGTTTTGCCGACTTAGATTTAAGCACATCAATAGAATACTTTAATCATGATGATTTTGTTGTAGCTAACAATACATCATTAAATGGTGCAACAGCAAAACGTGGTGCATATGGTAATGGAGACTGGATGTTCTTAGAAGATAGTGCTGGTAATTATTACTATGCTGTTAAGGATCAAAATGTTAAATTAGATAGTGGTAGTAATAAATATCAATTAAAAGAAGGTGTTAGTGAAGTTAATTGGATAAAAGTTGATGATATTCCAGAAGGACAAAGGCCTACTAATCTTACTGATAGTCTTATTGAAGATAGATTAAATGGTAATAGCGCAACTAAAATGGATCTTACATCTTATTCATATAACTGGCCAATTGAAGATAAAGAAAATCATATGTCTCAACAACCTCATCAAGGTGAAGCTAACCAGGCACATATGGTGGTAGATGCAAAGAATACATATGATTCCAATATTGTTACTGTTGATATTCTTCAACCAGAGAAGTATGTAAATGATAAGGTACATGAAATTTTAAGACATGATCAATCTGCTCAGGGAGCGTTTGATCAAGTGTTTGAATACGAGATTATGGTTTATGTACCAAAAGATGTTCAAGAGTTTGTAATCTGGGATACATTAAGAGATGATTTGATGTTTGTTGACAGACACGGTAAAACTCAATATCGTACTTACACAATTGGCACAGAAGAGAATCCAGTTTCAAGTACACAACATGGCAACGACAAATTAAATACAGAATTTATGAGCCAGGTTGATGGTCAAGATACCAATACTGGTATGACATTAATTGCTAACGATGGGCATAGTATTGATCCAGAAAACGATGGAAATTCTCATCAATTGCAGTGGTATAAAACAAACGATCATAAAGGAGATGGAACTGGAACGGTTTCTACATCTGGAAATGATGTTAATGGTCCAATTGAGAATGCTGGTTATATAGGTATTATTGATGAGAGTAATATACCAGCTAATGGTAACTGGAGCACATTACCTGAAAATAATACAGCAGGTAATACAATATTTATTAAATTTGATGAAACAACCGGTATTGATACAGTTAGGGAAAAATGGGTTAAGGTTACATTCTTCGCTCAGATTAAACCTTCAAGATATATTGACATCGTCAATAAATTACAGAAGTCTTCAAGGCATACGAATAATAAGGCCTTAGCTGTCGATTATGACGCTACTGCTAATCCGAACCCAAAGCCAGTAGGTTATAACTATCGCACAAGTGAACTTACTTCAATCAAGATGAATGCTAAAGGATATAATCCAGTAGAAGATACTGTTCCTACTTCTAGTATCAAAGGATACTACGCAAAAAATCCTGATACAGGATACTTCACAGATTTTGTTAATAATCAGCCAAGTGGAACAGAAGGAACTGATTGGATTTATGCTTATGAGTCTGCATTTGTCTATCACACTGAAAGCATCGATGATATTCCTGCCGATGTTAAGAGTAAAGGTACTAGTGAATATGAAGCTGTATACCTTAAGAAAGGCTGGAATGATACAGATGATAATATCAGCTGGGAAAAGGTTACAGATGATGGCTATGTCAAAGATGGCATAAATCTATATAGAAACAATAACAGTAAAGAAGCTTACTTAGATGTCCAGGCTGATGGTTCACATGCAGGTTTAGCTAACAAAGCTAATTATGCAATTAAGATTGATAATAAGTGGAATAGTATTTCTACAAATACTGTAACTGTTGTCCCATTATTAAGAACTATCACAGTTAAGAAGATGTGGATTGTCGATGAAGATACTCCTATCCCATCTGCCCATGAACTGTTAGAGCATATCCATCTGTATTGGGAAAAAATTACCAATTTAGATGATACTCAATCTTCAGATCATGGTCGAACAGTAGGCAAGATTACTGAGCTGTATAGAAACAATATAACGATTGTTCAGGAAAAAGTTGAAGATCTTACAGGTAAGACAAGATATACCTGGAGAATTGAAGTTAAAGATTTACCACAACTTAGACCATCAATGAAATATTTCATTGAAGAAAAACAGTTTGATGGTTTCAATCCTCCTAGATATCTAAACCCATCCGATCCAGAAGCAACTGAACATGCTCATGATACTGGTTCAATCATCAACTCAATGGACAGTGATGATACAGAATTATTGGTAACAAAGAAATGGGATGTTGGTGCTGGTGATTATGAAAACGAGAATATCATAATAAGATTACTTGCGGATGGCGAACCTGTCTGGAAGAGAGACAATCAATTCAAGATTGTTAGGGATGACAATAATAATAAGATTGAAGATACAAGTTATACAAAGGATATTAACTCTGCTGAGGAATGGTTCATCCTATTCAGCTCATTACCAAAATATCAGAGAGATGATAATGGCAATTATATAACTGAGCCTGCAACAGATATTAATGGTGTAGCAATATATGATTTAATAACAGGAGAGCAAGTTAAGAACAGAATACCTATTGTGTATAGCGTAGAAGTATTATCAGATCCTGAAAATTATATATTAAGTAAAGTATCCAGAAGCGAGACAAATTACATAGAAACACAGACCGTTAATAAACAAGAAGCAGATGATTTTGGAATTGATCTTGGAGCTCCTTATGATAAGAAAGCTGTTCAAGACAAGGGTCACGCTAAAAAAGTTGGTTATTATGTATACAATATAATTCACGAAACAATCTATATAGATGGATATACTCGTATAGAATCTCACATAGATTATAGTAATGAAACATTCTATAGCGAATTAGATGTTGAGGATATTAGAAACATAGCTCCAATGAGATGTGAACCTGATTTGCCTGAGACTGGCGACATATCAACTATTAATGCGTGTTATCTTGAAATTTATAAGAAAACTGAAAGTTATTTGAGCTATGAAGTTGACCTCGTAAACACAAAACCACAAATTGAAAAATACATTAATAAAGATGTTCATTATGAAACATTCATAGGAAATGAATTTACATATGACATTATTGTGTATGTTCCAGAAGAAGCTACAGAGATTGAAATAATGGACGAGTTGTTACCTACTTTATCTCTAAAATCTATTGAGCAGCCAATAATATCTTCAGAATCTAAGGAAATAACAGGATATGATTCGATATTTGTTAATCAATTACCAAAGGATATACAGTTAGCTATTCACGGTGAAAACAATCATACAATAAATGGAACAGTTAATAGTGATACTGTGTTCGGAAATGTCAAGGGTACAGTTAACACTTATGGAAATGGATTTAAAGTTAACATCAATAATATAGTTCCTTATGGTACTAGCTATGTAGTAGATGAGAATGGTGAATACTTGTATGTTAAAGACCATTTAGGAAATAAGTATTATAAAAAGGCTGATGAATTATCATATTACAAAGAAATTGAATACGATAGTTTTAACACAGATGATCGAGCTGATAGCGTATATGTCAGAGTACTGGATAGTATGGACAATACATACCAGTACTGGCAATATAGCACTTACTTATGGCATAATGCTAATCCAGAACGATTCACAATGGATCCAGGAAACTCTTTCTATGAAATAGCAGAATATAGAAAAATTGATGATAATCATTATCGTTCAGTTAATCAAAAGCGTTATGTAGAAAACAACAATGGTGACTTCATAAAGCTAGTTAATAAGTCTGATTCATATAAGATTTTGTTTGTAGATAAAAACACTGATTTAACTAAAGAACAATACGCTGACTATGAAAGACTTGGAACAAAGTATTATTCTTACGACGATAGTGTTGATCAAGCTATTGGCGGTAAATATGTACAAGTTACGTTTAAAGCAGGATTTGATTTAACTGATTCAAAAGTTAATGCGATGAAACAGTGGATTAGCAATCCATGGAACTTCACTTCATCTAATCCTAATCCAGAACTTAATTGGGATGTAATCACCAATTACGGTGAAGGAACAGATGGACGTAATAAAGGTTGGGATAAATATATAGAATCACTTGGCTATAATAAGGCAACTGATAAGTTTATACCAGCAGATAGTGTGATGGATTATCAGATTGTAAACCTTATGAATGCAATAGGCAAAGATAATATCAGTTCTGTCATTAAGAAAGCTGAATATTATGTAGCTAGAGCAAATAATAATCTATATATCTGTCCAATCAATCCTACTCAATTCCCTGAAAATAAGGATGTCTGGCTGAAGGTAGATCAGGGTGTATCTATATTTACAGGAGATCGCAGAACCAGATTCTTCACTCTTGATGAAGTCGAGGTTAGAGCATGGGAAAACGATCGATACAACTATAATTACATCGATAGTCAAACTGGAACAAACTTATTAGCTGATAGTTCTAAGAAGCTAGTTCCAATACAGGCTGATGAATATGTATTGATTGATAACAACTATTACTTAAGAGATGTGGCTAAATTATACGCACCAAATTATGATGATTCTACTGCAACAATTTATAGGAAGATTGATTGGGGCAGAGGTGATGGAGACGTTATTAGAAATAACTCTTCAGAATATGGAACTAATAATCATGCTGGTGTAGTTAATACCGCATCATATGAAGTAACATATGGAAATGGTTATAAATCTAACCACAAATCAAATACTGTAACAGTTGTACCTGAAATATATGAATTACCATCATCCGGTGGTATGGGTACATTCCTGTTCAATATATTAGGAGCTATGTTTATAACACTAGCACTAACTGAGATTATGTCTAATAGACGTAAAAGAAAGAAAAGTATTTAAGGAGGAATCGCTTATAAGACAACATTCGATTTAAGATTATTCAAAAAGTGAAAAGTTTAAAATGATTTAAAGATTAAAAAGAAAGGAAGAAAAACATGAAAAACTTAACTAAGAAATTAATTGTTATGTTAGTTGCTGTATTTATGCTATTAAGTGGCGTTCATACTAAGACTGTTGATGCTGCTATTAATAGAGCAAAAGATGAAGACATGATGGTAATCACAGGTTTAACCGTTGGAGATACATTAGAGTTATACAAAATATATAGCGCTACATATTCAAGCGATGGAACAACTGTTGATTCTTATCAGTTCACAAATAAGAGCAAAATTGTTGATGGTGGTAAGGAAGTAGTTATTGTTCCAGAACAAAAATATACACAGGCAGAATTTGACGAATACTATGCTACTAATGGTTTCGAACCAACTTGGGCAGTTGATGATGTAAAAGTCACTGAAGTAAAAGTTAGAATTGCAGATTTACCAACTGATGAAGATGGAACAATACTTGTTAAAGATGCAGATGGTGTAACTGTAGATTCTACTACTTATGATGCAACAAATACCAATGTTGACCTAACTGCTGCAAAAGCATTAAATGGTAAATATCCATTTACAATAAGCGGAAAGGGTTCAAATGTTGGCCCAACAGAAAGCCAAGTATTAGCAATTTCAAGCGCAATAGCTGCAGGCAATCTAAGTGTACCTAAAGCAGACATATATAAGAACGCTACTGAGAAAGAAACAGATAATAAAGTTACTGCTACTGGAAATAAGATTGAAATTCTTATGAATGCAAAAGCAAATCCAGATGTAGAAAACGATACAGATTTCCCTGCAATCTATGATGCAACAGGTATTTATATTGGTAGAATTACTCCAGCACCAGGAACTGACACCATCTATAACCCAATTGTTGTTTCTGCTGGATATAAAAACGAAAATAATGATTCTGTATTTGATTCAACTCCTTTAAATGTAAGTACTGCTACTTACCATTATGCAGGTAGTAAAGGCACAGCTAAGAAATCAACACCAACGGTTAACAAGACTGTAACTGGTGGTTTCTTAGAAACTGGTAATAAACCAATTGTTGCGTGTGATTTAGATGGCCACCCATATGGTTATACATATGAAGCGGTTCAATTACCTGGTAATGCTTTAACATATATCAAGGCGCCTTATACACAAGTTGAACTTACTGCAGCATTAAATGGTGAAAAATTCTCCATCAATGGTACTAGATGGGAACAAAATGATTCTGGAACTGTATTAACAAAAGAACAAATTCAACAAATATTCTTAACAACAAATGTAGAAGAAGCTCAAACAGAGAGTAAAACTGACAATATTCGCTCAGGTGCTTTAGGTAGTTTGTTCACATATAAGATCACTCCTACTATTCCTGATTATCCTGAGAATGCTGTAAATAAAACTTTATGGTTTGCCGATAGAATGGGTCAAGGATTAGATTATGTTGAAGGATCATTATTGGTTAACTTAGGTGCTTCGACAAAAGTTGCTCCAACTGCGTTTGATAGAGCAGTTCATACGGAAGTTCCAAGTGACGTTACTCCTGATTATGTATATTTACATGAAAATAAAGTTGTTGCCTATGCTAAAGAAGCAAACAATGGTTTCACTATAAACTTTATCTATGACAACATTCCTACTGATGTAGTTGCAAAATCTGGTACTACAAGAACTGGATTGGTATTAGAATATCAGGCAGTATTGAACGATGAAGCATTCATTGGCTTACCTGGCAACCCAAACGTTGCGACTATGATTTATAGTAATAATCCTGACAAAGGATCTACTCACGAAAAATTAACTAAACCTAGTGGTAATGGCAATAGAGAAGTAGAAGACGAAGAAATTGTTTATACTTATAACATTAAGTTCAGAAAGGTTGATGAAAATGGACAGCCATTAAATGGCGCAGTGTTTGGATTATATGCTCAAACAAATATAGTTGATTCTGACGGCAATCAACTATATGCTGCAAATGATTTAGTATGCACAATTGAAACTAAAGAGGGTGGTTTAGGTAGTGCTATATTAGAAGCGCCTGGTACTTATTACTTAAAGGAAATAAAAGCTCCTGCTAATTACCAATTAAATAACAACGAGTATAGAGATATAGTTGTTAAATGGACTACTGCAAAGAAGAAATTTAGTTCTACTAGAGAAACTTGGGAATATACAACAACTAAGCCTACTCAAACAAAACCATATGATTATACTAAACAAGTTGGTTGGTTAGTTGGCCCTACTCCAAGTAGTACACCAGTCACAAATGGCACAACTGGTGAATTCTATCAATTAGCTGATTATCCATTAGGTGATTGGACATATAATTCTACAAATCATACATTAACTCACACCAGTGGTCAAGTTATTAAAAACGTTTGGGAAGCTTATATTGATCCAGGTACTCATGTTAAGACAACTCTAGTAGATCAAACTGAAACTGTAACTAGAGAAGACGATACTGGTTTAGGTTGGATTGAATATACTCCAGATATCCCTAATACTAAGACACCATCATTGCCTTCAACAGGTGGTATTGGTACTTACTTATTCACTATTGCTGGTGTAGCTATTATTGCTACAGCTGCATTCATGCTTATCTTCCGTAAAAAAGAAGGTCATAATCACTAATTGAATTATTTTAATCGGATGTAATTATAATAATAGGAGCCTGATTAGCTTCAGGCTCCTACATCCTTAAAGAAAGGAGAAGAATGAAGAAAAGTAATAATAAAAGTAACATTGCATTAATTATCTTTCTCTTTATTCTTGGATTATTAATCCTTCTATATCCGACAATTTCAAATAGGTGGAATGAAGCTAGAGCTAAAAAATTAATGGTTACATATGATGAAGTCATTGCGAGAACTGATACAAAAGATATTGATCTAGCTTTAAAAGCTGCAATTGAATACAACAAAAGCTTAATTGGTATGAAGGTTCCTGATGCCTTTGCTTTTGAAGAAGCAAATAAACCTAATGAAGAATATGAAAGATTATTAAATCTTGCGGGTGATGGTTATATGTGTAGTGTTGAGATTCCTGTAATTAATGTGAATCTTCCTGTATATCACTATACTAGTGAAGAAGTTCTTCAAAAAGGTGTAGGACATTTACCTGGTAGTTCTTTACCAGTAGGTGGTTTATCTAGCCACACAGTACTTAGTGCACATAGAGGTTTACCTAGTGCTAAGTTATTTACTGATTTAGATAGAATCAAAGAAAATGATATATTTTATATTCATGTCTTAAATGAAATATTAGCTTATGAAGTTGATTTAATTAAAGTTATTGAGCCTAGTGAAACTGATGATCTTGCGATCACAGAAAACAAAGATTATGCGACATTATTCACATGTACTCCATATGCGGTAAACTCACATAGATTATTAGTAAGGGGTCATAGAATTGAGTATAATGAAGCACAATATTTAGCTGAAAGTAATAAAACTGCTGATGTGAATACTAATATGCTTATTATGAGAATAGTATGTGTAGTATTAGGAATTCAATTAGCCTTTGCGATTATTTATATAAGTAGACAATTAGAAAAAAGAAAAAGAAATAAAGGGGATAGAAAATGAGTGTCCCTAAAAAGAAAAAGAAATTAAGTAGATTTACTTATAACTTAATGATTACAGTTGTATTTCTATTAGGTTTATTAGTATTACTATATCCAACACTTTCTGATGTATATAATAAACTAAGAAATCAAAGCTTAATCGTTAATTATGAAGATGTCGTATCAAATATTAGTGATGTTGATTATAGTAAGATGATGGCTGATGCTAAAGCATACAATGATCAACATAAAGTTAATGTATTTGTGGATGCCTTTAATGGCGAAGAATATATCTTATCTCATCCATATGACACTTTATTAAATCCTGCTGGAAATAATATCATGGGTCATATAGAAATACCTAAGATTAATGTGAAATTAGCCATAGGTCATGGTACAGGTACAGAAATATTAGAAAAAGGTGTTGGACATATTGAAGGCACAAGTTTGCCTATAGGTGGTAAAGGAACTCATAGTGTACTTAGTGCGCATAGAGGTTTACCTAGTGCTAAATTATTTACTGATTTAGATGAAATAGATATTAATGATAAATTCTTTATATATGTATTAAATGAGAAGTTGGCATATGAAGTAGATCAAATAAATGTGATTGAGCCAACAGAAGTTGAATTATTGGCTATTGATGAAAATGAAGATTTAGTAACATTATTAACTTGTACACCATATGGTGTAAATAGCCATAGATTATTAGTAAGGGGTCATAGAATTCCTTATGTTGAAGATGATGTAGCTATAGAAGCTAGTCATCATACTATAGCTGAAAGAGATAAACCGGTATTGATTTTGGTTATAGGATTAGTCTTATTATTTATAATTGTGCTAATAATGGGAATTATTAAAAGAAGAAAGGAAAAGGAAAATAGAAGTGCTTAAAAAGTTAATTAGTTATTTACTAATAATACTTACTATAGTAACTATCTTAAATGGTAGAGCTTTTGATATTGAAGCTGAGCCTAATAGTGGTTCTATTACCATTGATATTATTCATCAAGAAGATGTTGATGGAAATAGAATTGATACTCCTATTCCTGGTATTGAATTTGATGTTTATCAAGTTTGGACATATGATATGGCTGATAAAGAAAACATTAAAATAAAATTTAAAGATTCCTTTAATAATATAACGCAAATAGATGCGAGTATGTCTGAAGATGAAATACAGAAGAAAGCTAGTTTATTTGCACAAAACGCAGATGAGAGTAATAAATTATTTACAGTAGGTCCTACTGATTCTAATGGACAAATAGTTATTAATGATTTAGAAATTGGTGTTTATTTATTTATAATGGAGGGAACTGTTCCTTATAATGGTGCTTTATACCAAATAGCTCCATTTATGGTATCTATTCCTAGAAAGACTTTAGATGGTGATTGGATTTATGATGTTAATGCTTTTCCTAAGCCTGGTATAGTTAAGGATGAACCACCATTAGATAAAACTGTTAATGGTGAAAAACAATATCAATTAAAAGTTGATTATGAAGTATTCACATATAATTTAAAGACTGCTATGCCTAAGCTTGCGGATGAGTTTGAAATATATGATACTTTGCAAGATGTGCTTGAATTTGCGCCATATGAGAGTCTTGATGAATTAATTGAAGTAATAATAGGTGGTAAAAAATTAAGTCTAGAAGAACTTGAAAAGCAAGTTAAAATTGAAGGTCAAAAATTAACTGTTGTCTTTACTAAGCAACAACTACAAGATCATAAAGAAGAAGAAGTAGTAATTAATTTTGGTGCTAAGATTAGACAAGGTGCAGACTTATCTAAATATGTAGAAAAGAAAGTACCTAATGATTGCGAATACAAATTAAATAATACTTTCAAGAAGTCAGATAAGGTGTATGTAACTCCACCTCCACCTCCTTGGAATCCACCAAAGACAGGTATATTAATTATAGATACTATAGTTGGCAATCCATGGTATTTTGCAAGCTTCATATTATTAATCTTATTGTTTATATTTGAAACACTAAGAAAATACAGAAAAGAAAATAATTAATGCTTATAGAATAGATGAATAAGAACATATCCCCCGTTTTCTTTTAGGAAGGCGGGGTTTTATTTAGAACATACTTTTCGAAAAAAACATAGAATTCTACAGAAAAATCGAAATCATATATTGATGTTTGGCAATTCGCAATTACGAAAGAATTTAAATTGACAGCGAAAAGAATAACAATTATAATAATTTTAGAAAAATTCGTAATTACGAAAAAATCTAAGGAGAGAACTTGTGCTTATTAATCGTGACAGATATTTAAATCAACTCATAGAACAAATGAATACGGATATGATAAAGATTATTACCGGAATAAGGAGATCTGGGAAATCTTTTCTTTTGTTTGAATTGTTTTATAGATATCTGAGGTCTCTTGGAATCAAGGATGAACAAATCATAAGGATAAACCTGGATGAGAGAGAAAACGCACATTTGCGAGATGCCTATGCTCTCTATGATGAAATAAAATCAAGAATCACTAGTGAAAAAAAGCGGTATTACGTTTTACTTGATGAACTTCAATATACAATTACTAAAGAAGATATAAAGAATAAAGATAAGCCATTACCCATTTATGATATTCTAAATTCATTCATGCACATGAAAAATGTTGACGTGTATGTTACCGGCAGCAATTCAAAGTTTCTTTCAAAGGATGTAATGACGGAATTTAGAGGCAGAGGATGGCCTATTCACATTCAGCCTTTGGTTTTTTCGGAATTCTATAGTGTTTATAATGGAAAATTTGAGGATGCCTTTGATGAGTACCTTATGTATGGAGGACTGCCTCATATCATATCGCTAAAAAGTCACAAGAGCAAAACAAACTATCTAAATAGCGTATTTAATGAGGTGTATCTGAAGGATGTTAAGGAAAGATATACTGTTCAAAATGATGCAGGCATGGAAGAATTGGTAAATGTTGTAGGTTCAGCTGTAGGATCACTAACAAACCCACAAAGAATAGCAAATACGTTTAAAAGTAGCAATAAATTACTATCGGAACCAACAATTACGGATTATTTGAAATATCTGGAGGATGCTTTCCTGATTCAAAAAGTTGATCGCTATGACATCAAAGGAAGAAAATATATAGGCACGCCATCCAAGTATTATTTTTCAGACATTGGCCTAAGAAATGCTCGTTTGAATTTTAGACAGCAAGAAAAGAATCATCTAATGGAGAATGTAATTTATAATGAATTAATATATCGAGGATTTAATGTAGATGTCGGAGTCGTGCCAGTTAATATTACGGAAAATGGCAAACATTTAAAGAAGCAGTATGAGGTTGACTTTGTTGCCAATTATTTTAACCGTAGATACTATGTTCAATCAGCGCTCAACGTTGACACAAAAGAAAAACTGGAACAAGAACAAAGAAGTTTGATAAATATACCGGATGGATTTAAGAGAGTAATTGTTGTAGAGAAAACATACAAACCTTGGCAGACCGAAGAGGGAACCCTTATTATCGGATTAAAGGATTTCTTGCTAAACGAAAACAGCTTGGAGTATTAAAAAAATCTTGACAAAAGGTTATAGGATAGATGATGAAATATATACTTGTTAAATTAAGCTTAATTGAGTAATTGTGTGACTTTTTCATATTAAACAATTATGTGTTAAATAGTTCTAATAATAGTACAATTATATTGATGGAGGTATTTAAATATGCAATATGAGATTATAGGTGGATCTTTTCCCGCAGTAAATATGGTTTTAAATGAAGGAGAAACTGTTGTTACTCAATCTGGAGCTATGGCATGGTGTGATTCTAATATTGAAATGTCTACTAATGCTGAAGGCGGTTTATTAAAATCAATTGGCAGAATGTTTTCTGGTGCTAGTTTAATGTTTGTTAAACATACAGCAACAAAAGATGATTCAAATATTACTTTTTCAGCAAGTTTTCCAGGAACTATTAAAGAGTTTATGGTTGATGATGAACATCAATATATCGCTCAAAAATCAGCTTTCCTAGTAGCTCAAGATACCGTTGAAATTGATGCTACAATCAATAAGAATTTCTGGGCTGGATTATTAGGTGGCGAAGGTTTTGTATTACAAAGATTCTCTGGTAATGGTTTATTACTTGCAGAAATAGATGGTTCTGTAGTAGAGCTTGATTTGAAACCAGGTGAGCAAATTAAAGTTGAAACAGGACATGTTGCTTTATTTGAAGCAAGTGTTGTTTATGATGTTGAATCTGTGAAAGGATTAAAGAATATTTTCTTTGGTGGACAAGGTTTGTTCCTAACAACATTAACTGGTCCTGGTAAAGTTTGGTTACAAACTCTTACTGCACAAGATATGGCTCAAAAATTAATTCCATTTATGCCAAGTTCTTCAGGAGCTAGTGTAAGTGTAGGTAGTTCTAGTTCAAGCTCAAATAACTAGAAACTAAAATACAAATACTACAAGGCTTGGCTATAGGCCAAGCTTTTTATATTCCTTACATTTAAATTTTAACCCTACAAATAATAACTTTGTATAAAACGAGTTAAAAAAGTAGTAATAATTAGTAAAACTCAGGATATTTTGATTAAATATCTTGAGTTTTT
>Ga0256405_10005128_pt1 | contig 23257 bp, 17 predicted proteins | sample RumenRJG_02DNA_FD_189096 | JGI IMG/M metagenome (GOLD analysis project Ga0256405, IMG submission 189096) | Bovine rumen microbial communities from Lethbridge, Alberta, Canada - RJG_02 | ecosystem: Host-associated > Mammals > Digestive system > Stomach > Rumen | place: Canada: Alberta... | reverse complement strand
CGTACATCTGCAACACGCACAAGTGCCGCCCGAAATCAACGAGAAGGAAAAAGAGATAGAACTCGTCAAGCAAAAGAAAGACGCCGCCGTCAAGAGCCAAGACTTCGAACTCGCCGCCAACTACCGCGACCGACAGACACAGCTCGAAGCCGAGCTCCAACGTCTCAACGAGCAATGGAGCAACGGCGAGGCAGGAACGCGCGAGACCGTCACCGAGAAAGAAGTGGCAGACGTCGTGTCGATGATGACCGGCGTGCCCGTACAGCGCATGGCAGAGGCTGAAGGCATACGTCTCAGAAACATGGCAGAACGGCTCAAAGGCGCCGTCATCGCGCAAGACGAAGCCATCGAAAAGATGGTCAAAGCCATCCAGCGCAACCGCGTAGGACTGAAAGAGCCCAACCACCCCATCGGTGTCTTCATGTTCCTCGGTCCGACAGGCGTCGGAAAGACCTATCTCGCCAAGAAACTCGCCGAAGAAATGTTCGGAAGCGAAGACGACCTCATACGCATCGACATGAGCGAATTCACCGAGAGCTTCAACGTCTCCCGACTCGTCGGCGCACCTCCGGGATACGTCGGCTATGAAGAAGGCGGACAGCTCACCGAGAAAGTGCGTCGCAAACCCTACTCCATTGTCCTGCTCGACGAGATAGAGAAAGCCCACGGCAACGTCTTCAACCTCCTGCTTCAAGTGCTTGACGAAGGACGACTGACCGACGGCAACGGGCGACTTATCGACTTCCGCAACACCGTCGTCATCATGACCTCCAACGCCGGCACCCGACAACTCAAAGAGTTCGGACGCGGCATCGGCTTCAACACCGGAGGACAGTTCGGTGGCGTGCTCGACGAGAAAGACAAGGAACACGCCCGCTCCATCATCCAGAAGAGCCTCAGCCGACAGTTCGCCCCTGAGTTCCTCAACCGCCTCGACGAAATCATCACCTTCGACCAGCTCGACCTCGACGCCATCAAGCGCATCATCGACATCGAGCTCAAAGGCCTCTTCAAGCGGATAGAGAACATGGGCTATCACCTGACCGTCAGCGACGCTGCCAAGGAGTTTGTTGCCACGAAGGGCTACGACGTACAATTCGGAGCCCGCCCGCTCAAACGCGCCATCCAAAACCACATCGAGGACGGCATCTGCGAGCGCATCCTGAGTGGTGAACTGCAAAGCGGCGACACCATCCACGCCGACAAACATCCCGAAAAAGAAGAACTCGTCTTCACCAAGAGCGAGTAACGTCGCAACTGTCCGACGAGGACACAAAAACATATAACTATCAAAAAAGCACGATGCATTTATTTGTATCGTGCTTTTTTTTGTACCCGAATGACAATATCACATAAACAGGTCATTCATGTTTTCCCAACCATCTGTATTTCCATGAACATATTTATAATCATCATTGAGATAAAAAAGCATCGCTCTTTTTGTTTTCAAAAAGAAAACAATTATCTTTGCATCAGGAAATTATGTGATACAGGTTTTAACCTGGTTATCATATAAGGCAATTATAAGAATAGTATTAAAAAAAATATTATTTTAACACAAGGTTATCCACCCATAGAATATTAATATGAAAACAAGTAAAATAATGTTTTTATCAATGTATTTCTTTCTTTTAGGAAGTTGTGCTATTAATAAATGGCAGAACACATTAATTCAGAAAGGGAACACGAATGATGCTATACATAATGCAATAACAGATTTTGTACATACATCTAAATGGAGTAAAAAAGACAGTATATTCACTATAACAATTATGGATATAGACGAAGAAAATATCAATGTTACAATAGCTGTGGCGGATAACGACGTATATCCGAATTCAAAAAACAAAGTAGGTACTTATGACCATATTTTTCCTACTCGTTATATTGTGCAAAAAGGAAAACTATTTTATTGGAACGATACAACACAATTTATTACACAAGACATAATCTCTATTTTAGAAAAATATAATCACATTGATTATCGTTGGAGCGAACTGCCAAACATAATAGGTGGAGTACACAATGATGGTGTTGAAGGGGTTGTTTATTATTTTTGTAAAAACAATCTAACAAACTATAAGAAATCAGATGTTAGTAATATAAGAAAACACTATAAAACTCCAATTTTGAGATGTAATTTAAAGAAACAATAAAGTCAACATATAAATAATAAATGTACATTAGTATGTGTAAAGTGGTAAAGAAATTATCAATATTTGTATATCTCTGTATTTTTATCTGTTGTACAAAAGACAATATTTATAAATTGTCCATTATGGATGTCGATGAATGCGAAAGCATTATACTGGAAGAGCGATTGAATTATAAAACTCTCGTCATAACAAATGATTCTGTTAAGCAACAAATTCTAAATGTACTACACAAAAAAAATGTTTTTGAATTATGTAAAATACCTCCGAGAATAATAATAACGATTAGAAGTAAAGAAAAAAAACATGATGAAAGTTTTATTATATGTGGTTGTCATATAAAAGATAATAAGGGTACAACATATAAATATGAGATAAATATAGAAGAAGAACTCTATAAAATTAAAAAAAATATGGAGAAATAGCATAAAAAGAAGAAAAGATATTGAAATGAATTTTACAATAAAGTACCATACTCCCGTTCGTCTGGATATGCTATCCAGACGCATTAGATATAAGCATTTGCAATGCGCTTATTATATAAAAACCTTTTGAAGAAAAAGATGAATAGTTTTCGGATTACAATTGCTTTCCCCTTCGGACAGCGAACGTTGTGTTTTAACCTGGTTATCATATAAGGCAGTTATAAGCAAAAGGCGTTATAAACGAAAAAAGCTTCTTATAAAATTCCGACCAAATTACGCCAAGACAAAAGAAATGAGACTTTCCACTGATTCTACTGGCTTAACTTTCCTGACTTCCATTTGTCATTTTCCTTGACATTTTTCTGATGACGTTTTAGGTTTCTTTACAAATATTAACGCGCCCAGAGGCTGTATATTTAAGTCGGTGGACTGTGACGAGGGCGGAAGCATTTTAAGCGCTCCTGCGAAAAGTTTTCTGAAAATCAGCGGGTTAGAAACACAAAAAGCACATTTTATACCAAAAACATGCGGACGCGATTTGCGAAAGTTCAACTTTGACCTCCCCAAAGTGCCACTTTTGCATTCCCAAAGTGGCACTTTTGAAGCCCGAAAGTGGCACTTTTGGAAGCAATTTTCGCCATTTTTCGGTGAAAAATATGCACGTTTTGCATAATTATTCGGAAACAGCCGTATATCTATTCAAAAACTTTCGTTCCGTTTGTAAGCATTTTTCGGGTAAAATCTTGACATTTTAACAATTAAATGAAACGTCATTAACCGCAGATTACACGGATTGTTTCTTTGCGGGCGGATACATCGATCCGCCCCTACGAGGGATAAAACATTTTAGGTAGAAAACACCTAATCATATTTATATAATCGTCTCTGACGCTTTTCTTGCGCTCCGTAGGTGCTCAGGTGCAAAGCGAAATCCCAAGCGAAGCGACTAAAAGAACTATCAATTGTCAATTATCAATTTTATACTAATTAGGCTGCGCGTTTCGCCGGTAACAGCGAAGCGGTGGTCGGGTCGGTGGTTGACGAGCCAGACGATGCGTCCGGTGGCGTCGGTGACGACGAGCTGGGCACGTTTCTCGAAGCGTGTCATCTTGCGGTCGGTCATGAAGTCGCTGAGCAACTTGGAGCCTTTCATGCCGAGGGGCACGAAGCGGTCGCCTTTCGCTGCGCGCCTGACGGTCAGGGGGAACGCCACTTTCGCCTTGTCGAGAAGTGCACAATGTGGTCCCCTATCAAGAAGCATTCCGGGCGTGTACTCCTCTTCCGCCACCGTGAAGGTCTTGTCGCCGGAATAGGAATATGTCCCTGTCTCGGGGATGGTCAGCGGCTGATGTTTTTCCCGCATGAGGCGTTCCACGACGATGTTTCCGCGGTCGAAAAGCAGTTCGTGGGTGTCGGAGCGAAACATCTTCCCCGTCGTGGCGTGAAGGTTGTCGTAGATTTGTTCTATCTGCTGTGGTTTGAAGCCGTAATCTTCCAGTAGGAGGTACAGGTGTTCTTCGTTTTTGATTAATGCTATGGAGATGAATATAGGTCTGTGTGTGCTGAAGAGGTCGAAGTCGCCAGTCCGTTCTTCCATCACGCGGTCGATGATGGCTGCTGCATCGCGCATGCGGTCGGCAGTCTTGGCGATGCTCTTGCGCACGGAGGGGTTGATGGTCTCCAGCAGCGGCAGTACGTTGAGCCGGATTTTGTTTCTCACCACGTCGTCCACGAGATTCGAGCTGTCGGTGATGTAATCTTGCCCGATGCTGCTGAGATAGTCTTCTATCTCCATCCGACTGACGCCGAGCAGCGGTCGGTAGAAGATCTCGTTGACTGGTGTGATGCCGCGCAAGCCATGAATGCCTGTGCCGCGGATGAGATTGATGAGCAGTGTCTCGACGGAGTCGTCGCGGTGGTGGGCGATGCACACTCCGGCATACCCATATTTCCAGAACATCTTATAGAAATACGTATAGCGCAGCTGTCGGGCAGCCATCTCGATGCTTATCTTGCGCTTGGCGGCATAGGCGCGGGTGTCGAAATTTGTCTGATGCATGAAGATGCCTCTCTCCTTGCACAGCTGCTTACAAAACTTGGCGTCTCTGAGCGACTCTTCGCCACGGAGATGGAAATTGCAATGTGCAGCTTTTACGCGATAGCCCAATGCCTGCATGGCGCACAGCAGCGCCACGCTGTCGGCTCCGCCCGAGAGTGCCACCAGGTAGGTGCCTTCCTTCTGAAGCATCTGGTGCTTGGCGATGAAGGTTGAAACTTTCTTCAGGAAATCGCTGTTCGACATATCCGCAAGTGTGTGTGTTATTCGACGTACAAGACGAGTCCTTTCAGGTATTCGCCTTCGGGGTGGTAGATGTTGACGGGATGGTCGGCGGGCTGATGCAGCTGATGCAATATCCGCACCTTGCGCCCAGACTGTGCGGCAGCGGTGAAGACGGCGTTGCGGAAGTGGTCTTTCGTGACCACCTGGCTGCAGCTGAACGTGAAGAGGATTCCTCCCTCGCGTATCCGCTCGAAAGCCTTGGCGTTGAGGCGTGTGTAGCCTTTCAGCGCATTGCGGAGCGCTCCGCGGTGCTTGGCAAAGGCTGGCGGGTCGAGCACGATGAGGTCGTAGCGCCCGTCGATTCCGTCGAGAAACTTGAAGGCATCTTCGCAAAACGCCTGATGGCGGCTGTCGTCGGGGAAGTTGAGGGCGATGTTCTGACGGGTCAACTCAATGGCTTTGGCGCTGCTGTCCACCGAATGCACCGTCTGCGCACCGCCGCGCATGGCATAGAACGAGAAGCCACCTGTGTAGCAGAACATGTTCAGCACGTCCCTACCCTTGGCATATTTTTCCAACAGGAGGCGGTTCTCGCGCTGGTCGATGAAAAAGCCCGTCTTCTGCCCTTTCAGCCAATCGACATGGAAGCGCAAGCCGTTCTCAACAGCCGTATCGTCGGCACTCCCGCCAATGATAAAGCCATTCTCCTGCCCCAAATCTGCCTTGAAGGGGAGCGTCGTCTCACTCTTGTAGAAGACGTTGGCGATTCTGCCTTCCATCACGCTGACGAGCGTTTGGGCTATCTCGTGGCGTGAGACATGCATTCCTACGCTATGTGCCTGCACGACCGCCGTCTTACCATAGCAGTCGATGACCAACCCCGGCAGGAAGTCGCCCTCGCCGTGCACCAGACGGTAGGTGTCGTTGCCCGTCACGTCAGCCAGACCTACGGCAATGCGCATCTGCAAAGCCGCCCTCAGCCGGCGCTCCCAGAAGGCTTCGCCCACCTCCTCGTCGTCGAACGAAAGCACACGCACGGCAATGGAGCCCACCTGATAGTGACCAACGGCAATGAAATCGCCGACGACGGTCAGCACGCGCACCACTTCGCCCTCGCTGATGCCCTCATCCACATGATGAATCGCCCCCGAGAAAATCCACGGATGAAAGCGCTTGAGACTTTCCTCCTTACCCTTCTTCAGATATACTTTCCTGTACATATTCCTCTTTCTTTGCTTCACTTATAACGAGTTGATAATCACCCGTCTCCCGCAATCGGTTATATTCATTATACAAATTGATGCACGCCCACGCATCGGTGGCAGCATAGCGTTTCTGCTTCTCCGACAACGTGTCGCTCTCCCAGTTCGAGAGCTGCTGCCGTTTGCTGATTTTCTCGTGGAAAAGATTGGCATAGAGTTTCTGCAGACTCTTGTCCTCGATGCCTATCTCGGTCATCAAGTCCTGCAAATCGGCAAAACGCCCCGCCGTGAAGGCTCCCAGACGGTGGAGAGAAAGCAAATCATCGTGCAACGACAAGCCCACCTTCAGCGTCCTCTTGTCCTCCAGCAGCCGCACCACCGACGGCACCAAGCCCAAGCGGTTCAGACGGAAGAGGTAACAGCGCTGCGGCGTTGCCACCTGAAGGAGCGCCACCCGGTTCTGCTTGCCTTTCCTGAACGAGGGGCGCGTCTCCGTATCAACGCCCAAAAGCGGATGGGAAAGCAGAAAATCAACGGCACGGTCAGCCTCGGCAGCATCGACAATCACCACCACTTCACCCGGGAAAAGCACCTGAGGCAAACCGCCTATCAGAGCCTTGTCATATTTATTGTAGATGACTTTTCTCATCAACCACTCTCTTTTGAAAGTGCAAAATTAAAAAAAAGTTGCGAATTTATCGGCTTTTCTAACTTTTTTCCTTACTTTTGCATGTAAATTCACAACAACATATTCCACATGGCAAAGAAAAAGAAAACGGCGCAGAAGAAAAAATCATTCCTCGAAGCATTGGGCGCCCGCAATATATTTCAGAAAAACGAAACATTCAACTTCGTCTCAGGCATCGTCCTGATACTGCTGGCGATAGTCATGGTCATCGCCTTCATCTCCTATTTCTCTACGGGCGAAGCCGACCAAAGTCTGGTGACCGATTTGCGACCGGGCGAAATAGAAAACACGGCGCGCAGCTTCCAGAACACCTGCGGGTCGGTGGGAGCCATCGTCTCCTACTTCTTCATCTCACGCTGCTTCGGAATAGCCGCGTTCACGATTCCCTTATTCTTCATCATCTGCGGACTCAAACTCATGAACGCCTACCAGCTGAACCTCTGGAAATGGTTTTTCAGCCTCGCCATCATCACCATCTGGTGCTCGGTCACCTTCGCAAAATTCCTTAAACCCATCTTCGGCGACCGCATATTCAACCCCGGCGGAGACCACGGAGCGCACGTCTCGCAATGGATTGAGAACGTCATCGGAGCACCGGGACTCATCGCGCTGCTGCTCATCGTAGCACTCGCCTTCCTCGCTTTCGTCAGCTCCGAGACCATCAATATCATTCGGAAGATGTTCAATCCGTTCGGCTATCTGAAAAAAATACCCTTCGAAATCACCAACAATTCATCAAAAGAATCTAAGACCGCAGAAGTGGGGACCTTCGACAACGGGGAAACAACCGATGAAGCCGGCACTTCACAAGAGGAATACCTTCATCCACAAGAACAGGAAGAGGAAAAGCCGATTGCAGAAGAACCCCTCAGCAATGAAGGCACGAACAACTCGAACGGGTTGGGCATGAAGGTTGAAGTGATGAAAGAAGAGGAAAAAGCCGATGGGAAGACCGTGGCAAAAGTGGACATCAACACGCCCATCAACCCCCGCGAGCCCTTCACAAGATACAAATTCCCGACGCTCGAACTGCTCAAGAAATACGAAGACGACGGAAAACCATATATCGACCGCGACGAACAGGAGTCGAACAAGAACCGAATCATCCGCGTACTCAACTCATTCGGCGTGCAAATCAGCGAGATACGGGCAACCATCGGACCGACCATCACCCTCTATGAAGTGACACCGGCACCAGGCGTGAAGATTTCGAGAATCAAAAACCTGGAAGACGACATCGCCCTATCGCTCTCAGCCATGGGCATACGCATCATCGCACCGATACCGGGAAAAGGAACCATCGGTATCGAAGTGCCCAATGCCAAGGCAAATGTCGTCTCCATGCAGAGCATTCTCAACTCGAAGAAGTTCCAGGAAGCGGAAAAGAGCATGGAACTGCCCATGGCGCTCGGAAAAACCATCATGAACGAGGTCTATATGGTAGATTTGACAAAGGTTCCACACCTGCTCGTGGCAGGAGCGACCGGTCAGGGAAAGTCGGTCGGCATGAACGCCATCATCACTTCGCTGCTCTACAAGAAACATCCCAACGAACTGAAGTTCGTGCTCATCGACCCGAAAAAAGTCGAATTCAGCGTCTATAGCCCCATAGCCGACCACTTCATGGCTGCGCTGGACGAGAACATGGACGAACCTATCATCACCGACACCTCGAAAGTAGTGAGAACGCTCAACGGACTCTGCGTGTTGATGGACCGCCGCTATGACCTGCTCAAGAAAGCCGGAGCACGAAACATCAAAGAATACAACACCAAATTCCTCAACCACCGGCTCAGTCCCAAAGACGGACATGCTTTCATGCCCTACATCGTGGTCATCATCGATGAGTTTGCCGACTTGATTATTACCGCAGGAAAAGAAGTAGAAACGCCCATCACGCGAATCGCACAGCTGGCACGAGCCGTCGGCATACACATGGTCATTGCTACACAGCGACCATCAACCAAAGTCATCACCGGTGGAATCAAAGCCAACTTCCCCGGACGCATCGCCTTCAAGACAGCTCAACGCATCGACTCCAGTATCATCCTCGACCGCACGGGAGCCAACCAACTCATCGGTCGCGGTGATATGCTCTGTCTCGTAGGCAACGAACCGGAACGCGTACAATGCGCCTTCGTTGATACACCCGAAGTGGAACGCATCAACGAACACATCTGTAACCAACCAGGTCCGCAGCACCCGTTTGAAATTCCTGAACCCATCGTGGAAGAAAGCGCAGGCGGAGGCGGCTCATTCGACGCCAACGCACAGATAGACCCGCTCTTCAACGAGGCGGCACGCTCCATCGTCTCCTCGCAACAAGGCTCAACGAGCATGGTTCAACGGCGCTTCTCTATCGGCTACAACCGTGCCGGACGACTGATGGATCAACTCGAACAGGCAGGAATCGTGGGCGTGGCACAAGGCAGCAAGCCGCGCGAAGTGCTCATACAAGACCTCAACACGCTCGAGCAACTGCTCGCCTCGCTGGCAAAATAAGTTAAACCTTGTTCGCAAACGAGCGTCATACTGACAAAAAGCAATAACAATGAAAAGAAAAAACATACTGATAGCGCTGACCCTTCTGCTCTCTTTAACCGCCTATGCGCAAAATGCGGCGCAGGCAAAGCAGATTCTCGACAAGGCAGCAAAACTCATCACGCGCAAAGGAGGCGCAAGTGCCAACTTCACCATCGACGGAGGTGCCAGCGGAAAACTCTCGGGAACGCTCTACGTCAAAGGTAATAAGTTCTACGCAAAGACACCACAGGCAGCCACATGGTACAACGGAAAGACCCAATGGACCTATCTGGCGAAGAGCGAAGAGGTGAACGTCAGCAATCCGAATGCCGCACAACAGGCACAGATGAACCCCTACACGTTCATCACATTATATAAAAAAGGATACGCGCTGGCGATGAAAACCGTCGGCAACAGCTATCAGATACATCTCAAAGACCAGAAAAAACAGTCGATACAAGAGATGTACGTCACCATCAACAAGGCGACCAACCTTCCCACACAAGTAAGAATGCGGCAGAACAACAAGTGGAGCACCATCACCATCAGCAACTTCCAGATGAAGACACTCAGTGATGCGCTCTTCACATTCAACGCGAAGAATTATCCCAATGCGGAAATCATCGACTTGAGATAAACATGAACAAGTTCCAGCTCTTTAAGATATTGCGCACGCATAACAGTCTGGCAGACAAGCGCAATCCCGCCGTCACACAAAACAAAGTGGCAAAAGTGTTCTTGTGGATTGGCGCTGCCTTCATATTACTCTACCTGATAGGCTTCGCCATCATGTTCGCCTTGATTGCCAACGAGAGCCATAGCACCACGGCATCAGAGCTGATATTCGGCATCGCGCCATTCATCCTTGCCTTGGATTTCTTCTTCAGGTTCATCGCACAGCAAACACCTTCGCAGCAAATCAAGCCCTACATACTCCTCCCCATTTCCCGATACACGTGCATTGACTGCTTCATAGCCAATTCGCTGCTCAGCGTCGGCAACCTCACATGGTTTGCCATGCTCATACCCTACAGCATCATGTCCATCGTCTTTTCCGAGGGAATAGGAGTCACGCTCGGTTGCCTGGCAGGCTTCTACCTGCTGATACTCATCAACAGCCAATGGTACATGCTGGCAAGGAGCCTCATCAACCGCCATATAGCTTGGTGGGTGCTGCCACTCATCGTCTATGCCCTCATCTTCTTGCCGGCATACGCCTGGGAAGGTGCCGACATGGCAAAATGCTGCAAGTTTTATGCCGACGGGGGATACCTGCTTGCAACGTGGAAACCCCTTCCCTGGCTCTTTTTGTTTGCGGTGCTGGCAATACTTATCTACATCAACCGCCGACTGCAATACCGCTTTGTGTATGCGGAGTTGTCGCGCACGGAAACGACCAAGCTCCATCACGTCAGCCAGTTCAAGATGTTCGACCGGTTCGAGGAGACAGGCGAATACCTGAAGTTAGAGGTGAAAAGCATCATGCGCAACAAAAACATCAAGAAGGGATTTATCTTCGCCACGGTAGCAGTCGCGCTCCTAAGCTTCGCTATTTCATTTAGCGATATTTACAACAATATGGTCGTCTTCTGGTGTATCTACAACTTCGCCATCTACGGCGCCATGATTCTCGTCAAGGTCATGTGCCACGAAGGCAACTATATCGAGTGTCTGATGGTGCGCCAAGAGAACATTGTCTCGCTCCTGCGCGCCAAATACTACTTCTACACCGCACTTCTGCTGCTTCCCCTCCTGCTGATGCTTCCGATGGTCGTCACGGGAAAGTGCTCGCTGATGATGCTTCTCGCTGTCATGGTCTTCACGGCAGGATTTCTCTATTTCCTGTTCTTCCAGATGGCAGTATATAACAAGCAGACCATTCCGCTGAACAGCAAATTCGTCGGAAAAGGAAGCATGGAGACCAACTACCTGCAACTCCTCGTAGAAATCCTCGTTTTCGCCGTGCCGCTCATCCTCATCTCGGTGCTTAAACTTGTCATTGGCGAGACGCCCACTTACCTCGTGCTGATGGCCATCGGCTTTGCCTTCATCGCAACCCACAAACTATGGATACACAACATCTACAGACGCATGATGAAGCGCAAATATGAAAACCTCGAAGGTTTCAGAAGCACGATAAGCAACTGACCCTTTCACGCACCGCAAAGAGCACGTTCACACTTTGCAAAGAGCACGTTCACGGCTCGCAAAAGACCTATCCGCGCACATAGTGCGGCATCTCTTCAGGAATGACCATGGAGATTTCCACGAGCCCCATTATCTCGCCGTTCTCCCGCCACGGTGTCTGATAAATCATCTTCTTCACACCGTTCTTCTGAATCGTATAGCTGTTGCTCGTTCCCTTCTCCAACATCTCACGGATGATTCCCTGCGAACGCTCATTGTGGCAAGGTATCATGGAGCGACCAACCATCGACTCGCCATTCTTACAGAACGTCTCACGCGACTTCTGATTCATAAACACAATCACTCCCGATTTGTCACACACCGTGACGGCGCAGTTCATATCCTCCGCCCAGTTAAAACTCATTTCCATTTTTCGTTTTGTATTTGTTTATCTCTCTTTTGCAAAGATAAGAATTTTTGCTTACTTTTGCACACAAAATAAAAGATATTACACATGAAGAAAATATTTATCTTATGTATGGCAGCATTCTTCTTTAATTCATTCATCACGGCAAAACCAAAGACAGTCAAATTGAGAATCATTCAGACAAGCGACGTGCACGGATGCTTCTTCCCTTACGACTTCATCAACAGGAAGCCGAAAGAAGGAACGCTGGCACGCGTCATCACCTATGTTGACAGCCTGAGAAAGCACTACGGCAACAATCTGCTGCTGCTCGACAACGGCGACATCCTGCAAGGACAACCGACGTGCTACTACTGCAACTACATCAATCCCAACATTCCGAACGTCGCGGCGGAAGTCATCAACTACATGAAATACGACGCACAAACCATCGGAAACCACGACATAGAAACAGGACACGAGGTGTATGACAAATGGATACGAGAAGTGGAATGCCCCATGCTCGGAGCCAACATCATCGACACGAAAACCGGCAAACCCTACGTTGCGCCATACGCCATATTCAAACGCGAAGGCGTGAAAATAGCCGTCGTCGGAATGCTCACACCCGCAATACCCAACTGGTTGCGCGAATCACTATGGAGCGGACTACGGTTCGAAGACATCACCGCCTCGGCACGCTACTGGGTGAACCACCTCAAGACGACAGAAAAGCCTGACATCATCATCGGACTCTTCCACTCGGGAAAAGACGGAGGCATCACCACCGACGAGTATGAAGAAGACGCCACCATGCGCGTGGCAAGGGAAGTGCCGGGATTCGACATGATTCTCTTCGGACACGACCACGCACAACACAAAAGCATCGTCAAAAACCAAGAGGGCAACGACGTGCTCCTGCTCAACCCCTCAGCCAACGCCTATATGGTGGCTGATGCGGAAATCAACATCCAAATCAACAAGAAAGGACAAATCCTGAAGAAAGAGATAACAGGCGAAGTGGTCAACATCGAGCAACAAGAAATCGACGAGGCATACATGAAACGCTTCGAAGAGACAATCGACAGCGTGAGCAACTTCATTCACCGACCCATCGGCGTGTTCGAAGAAAGCATCTATTCGCGCGACTGCTATTTCGGAAATGCCGCATTCACCGACTTCATACACGACCTGCAACTGCAGATAACAGGTGCCGACATCTCGTTCAACGCCCCACTCGCCTTCGACATCAGCATACAAAAAGGCGTGGTGTATGTGAGCGACATGTTCAACCTCTACCGATACGAAAACCAAATCTACGTGTTGAGACTCACGGGTGAGGAGATACGCAAACACCTCGAAATGAGCTACGACCTGTGGGTCAACACCATGACATCGCCCGACGACCACATCATGCTCCTCAGCGAATACACGCATAACGACATGAAGCGATTCGGATTCAAAAACCTCGCTTTCAACTTCGACAGCGCCGCAGGTATTGACTACGAAGTGGACGTGACCAAACCCGACGGAGAGAAAGTGCGCATACTGCGCATGAGCAACGGAGAACCCTTCAACGAGAATCAATGGTACAGAGTGGCAATGAACAGCTATCGCGGAAACGGAGGCGGCGAACTGCTCACCAAAGGAGCAGGAATACCGAGGGAAGAACTCGTGAACCGCATCATCTTCGAGAGCGAACGCGACCAGCGGTACTACCTCATGAACGAGATTGAACGCATGAAAATAGTCAAACCAAAGAAACACGACAACTGGCGCTTCGTGCCCGAAGAATGGACGAAGCCAGCCATCGAGCGCGACAGAGCCATCATCTTCCCCAAGAAATAAAAGACCCTGAATGGACTCTTGCCAGACAAACCGGCAACGTTCAGCAACCAAAGTTTAACTCTCGAAAACCAAATTCACTGAATTTGATCACCAAATCAAGTGAATTTGGTCATCAAATTCACTTGATTTGAAAATTAAAGGTTCTACCCTTGACTGAAAAAACGAGAAACAATAAACCCCAAAAGCTTTCCGGCTTTTGGGGTTTATTCGTATTTACAGGTTAACTGCGCCTTTCGGCTTCGCTACCTACATTATTTCAAATAGGTGTAACGGTAATCCGTCGGCGAAACAAGCGTCTCCTTAATCACACGCGGGATAATCCAGCGAATGAGGTTGAACTCGCCGCCAGCCTTGTCGTTCGTACCGCTCGCACGTGCACCACCGAACGGCTGCATACCAACCACAGCACCTGTCGGCTTGTCGTTGATGTAGAAGTTTCCGGCTGCATAGCTCAACTTGTCAGCAAGTTTCTCTACTGCAAGGCGGTCACGTCCGAACACCGCACCTGTAAGTCCGTAAGGAGAAGTCTCGTCGCAGAGCTTAACTGCCTCGTCAACCTTGTTGTCGTCATAAGGATAAACGGTGAGAATCGGGCCGAAGATTTCTTCCACCATCGACTTGAAGCGCGGATTTGTTGTCTCGATAACCGTAGGCTCAACAAACCAACCCTTCGTCTTGTCACACTTACCGCCCATTACGACCTTAGCATCTTTCGCCTTCTTCGCATAGTCGATATACGACTTGCACTTGTCGAACGAAGCCTGGTCAATCACGGCGTTGATGAAGTTCTTCGCGTCTGCCACGTCGCCCATCTTCACTTCTTTCGCCATGCGCTTGATATCTTTCAGCACATCACCCCAAAGGCTCTTCGGGATGTACATGCGAGAGGCTGCCGAGCACTTCTGTCCTTGGAACTCGAACGCACCGCAGAATGCTGCCGTTGCCACTGCCTTCGCATCTGCAGAAGGATGAACGAAGATGAAGTCCTTACCACCCGTCTCACCTACGAGGCGCGGATAAGAGATGTATTTGCCAAGGTTCTGACCTGCCTGACGCCAGAGTGAGTTGAACGTCTCCGTAGAACCGGTGAAGTGAATGCCTGAGAAGTATTTCGACTGCGTAGCCACCTCGCCTATCAGCGCGCCGCTACCAGGCAGGAAGTTGATGACACCGTCGGGAAGACCTGCCTCCTTGTAGAGCTGCATCAGATAGTAGTTGCTCAGCAAAGCGGTCGTTGAGGGTTTCCAGAGCGCCACGTTACCCATCAGAACCGGCGTCATGCAAAGGTTGGATGCAATCGACGTGAAGTTGAACGGAGTGACTGCCAGGATGAATCCTTCCAGCGGACGATATTCCATGTGGTTCAAGTGTCCTACTCCATCTTTCGGCTGCATGCTGTAAATCTTCGAAGCGTAGTGCACGTTGTAGCGGAAGAAGTCGATTGTCTCGCATGCAGAGTCGATTTCCGCCTGATAGATGTTCTTGCTCTGTCCGAGCATCGTGGCAGCATTCAGGATGGGACGATACTTCGTAGCGAGCAGCTCTGCCATCTTCATCACGACGGCTGCGCGTGTTGTCCACGGCGTACGGCTCCATTCCTTCCAAGCTTTCATGGCAGCCTTGACCGCCATTTCAACTTCCTTCTTGCCCACCTTGTGGTAAGTAGCCAGCACGTGCTTATGGTCGTGCGGACAAGTCACCTTGCCCACATCGCCCGTGCGAATCTCTTCACCGCCGATGATAATTGGAATGTCAACCACTAATTTGCTCTGGCGCTTCAACTCTTTCTCGAGTTCAACGCGCTCCGGAGAGCCAGCCAGATAGGCTTTTACGGGCTCGTTTGCCGGCACCGGGAATGTAATAACTGAATTTTTCATTTTGTTGTTAATTAAAAGATTAAGTTTCCATCTGTTTGCAAATATAAATAAAAAATGTAGATTTGACAAATGTAAAGCACTTTTTCTTTCATTTTTCTTATCAACAACGTGATTGACGACGTGCATATTTCAACGCTCGTTCATGCTGCGCTCAACACAGCGGGGCGCTACGTTTAACAGTGCGAAGCGCTGTATTGAATACAGCGATGCGCTACATTGAACAGTGCGGAACACAGTATTCACTACGGCGGAGCGCGGCGTTCACGCTTCAGCTGTTTTTCTTATAGCTCCGCACCGCCCAAACTGCCATGAAAATGCCGATGGCGAGGAGGGCGGCAAGCTGGTGGGCGACCGCTGAGAGGGAGCCTCCGCGAACGAAGACGGTGCGGATGGCGTCGATGAAATAGTGCATCGGATTGACATAGGTGGTCATGTACGCCCATTGTGGCATGGAGCGCGTCGGCGTGAAAAGTCCGCTGAGCAGCATGATGCACACCACGAAGAACCACATCACGAAGACTGCCTGCTGCATCGTGTCGCTATAGTTGGACACGATGAGCCCGAACGAGGAGAAGAACAGCGCAAGCAGCATCGCCAACACGTAGATGAGCCAGAGCGGACCGGCGGGCACGATGCCGTAGATAAGCCACGCCAACAGCAGACACACGCTGATGACGAAGAGCGCAATGAGCCAGTAGGGAATCAGTTTGGCAAGGATGAACGCCCACTTCGGGACGGGCGTGACGTTGATTTGCTCGATGGTTCCAGCCTCCTTCTCGCCCACGATGTTGAGCGTAGGCAGAAAGCCCGTCATGAGCATCATCACGATAGCGAAAAGAGCGGGAATCATAAAGAGCTTGTAATTCTGACCCTTATTGTAGAGAACGAGCACCGAGGGCAAAGACGCGGCGGAGGGAACGGAGACCGAGGAGACGACAATCTGCGAAAGGTATGCGCTGCCCATCGCCCCCTTCGTGCCGTTCACGGCGTTGGCGGCAATGAGCACCTGCGGCAGTCTGCCCTTGACGAGGTCACGCCCGTAGTCCTTCGGAATGACCAGCACCACGTCGCTCCTCCCCTTCTCCACTTCGGAGAGGGCAAGCCGGTAACTGGGCTTCTGCCCGCCAAAGATGAAATAGCGGCTCTGCTCAATGGCGTGAACGAGGCGCTGGCTGGCAGTCGAGCGGTCGTTGTCAACCACATCGACGCGAATGTTCTTCACCTCCATCTGCATCACCCACGGCATGACGCACATAATGACAACGGGAAACGCAACGATGAGCCGTGGCAGGAAAGCATTGCGCCTGATCTGAAGGAACTCTTTTCGGATGAGATGTCTTAGCATTGTTATTATTTTCGTTATTTCGTGATGACGTGATGACGTTATATCGCTTTTCTTCATTACTCCAACCGCTTCTTGAACTTGGCGATGGCGACGGAAAGAAACAGGAAAGTCATTCCCGCAAGTATGGCAACCTCCTTCACCACCTCACCGATGCCCACTCCCATAATCATCAGCTTGCGCATGGCATCAATGTAATAACGCGGAGGAACGACGGCAGCCGCCCATTGCAACACTTGCGGCATCGACTCCACGGGAAACATCATGCCCGACAGCATCACCACAGGCATCAGCAATACCATCGCCGACAAGAGCAACGCCACGAGCTGCGTCCGCGCGACATTCGAAATGAGCAACCCCAGCGAGAGCGCCAATAATATATATAATGTGGAGACAGCGATAATCCAGAACAACGAACCGACGAGCGGCACGTCGAGCACATAGCGCGCCATCAGCAGAATGACGACGAGAATGGTGAAAGCCAGCACTAGATAGGGAACCGCCTTGGCTATAATCACCATCAGCGGACGGACCGGCGACACGAGCAGCACCTCCATCGTGCCACGCTCCTTCTCGCGCACAATACTGATAGATGTCATCATCGCACAGACGAGCATCAGCAACATACCCATAATGGCAGGCACAAAGTTGTACGCTGAACGCATCTGCGGATTATATAGCATCTTCGAATTGACGACTGACGACGACGGATTGGCAACGACTTGCTGTGCATAGGTTGCCCATTGCTGCGCCATGTTCGGATCGGCACCATCGACAATCAACTGGACACCCGACTTTTTGGCAGCAAAATCTTTCCCGAACACGACAGCCATGTCAGCCTCTTGATGGCGAATCATCCGCTCAGCATCGCGAGGAGTGGCAACGGCGGCAGTAATCGTGAAATATTCGGAAGCCGAAAGGCGCTCAACGGCTGCTTGGGTCTGATGGTCCATCTGCGACGTGACCACCACCGTCCGCACATTCCGCACGTCGGTCGAAATGGCAAAGCCGAACAGGAGCATCATCACCGTCGGCATACCGAAGAGAATGAGCATCGTCCGCTTGTCGCGCACGATATGGCGGGCTTCCTTGATGACGAATGACATGAATTGACGCATAAGCTTAATATCCTTTTTAGCCGTAGTGACTGTTAATCTGAAGACCTTGTTGCCTGACGCGCAAGATAGGTGAAGACATGATCCATATCGGGTTGACTGAAACGCGTCTTCAACTCGTCGGGCGTGCCGAGAGCGCTGATTTTCCCATCCACCATGATGGAGATGCGGTCGCAATAGTCCGCCTCGTCCATGTAGTGGGTGGTCACGAAGACGGTAATGCCACGACGGGCAGCATCGTAGATAAGTTCCCAGAACTGGCGACGCGTGGAAGGATCTACGCCTCCCGTCGGTTCGTCCAGGAACACGACGCCCGGCTCATGGAATATACTCACGGAGAACGCCAGCTTCTGCTTCCAACCAAGGGGCAGCGACGAGACGAGGTCGTCTTTGTGGGCTTCGAACTGGAGACGGTGCAAGAGCTCGTCCGTCTTTGTACGTATGGTGGAATCGTCCATTCCGTAGATTCCCGCAAAAAGCCGGATGTTTTCGGCGACAGTCAGGTCTTCATAGAGCGAGAAGCGCTGCGACATGTAGCCGATATGACGCTTGATCTGCTCATATTCCGTACGGATGTCATAGCCACATACGCGCCCCGTACCGCTCGTCGGCTGACTGAGTCCTGTCAACATGTGCATGGCGGTGGTCTTGCCTGCGCCGTTGGCTCCGAGGAAACCGAAAATCTCACCGCGCCTGACCGTGAACGAGATGTCGTCAACGGCATGGAATGTACCGAAAGCCTTCACCAAATGTGAGACCTCGATGACGTTTTCGTCTTCTACTTTCGTCTCGTTCTGTCGCGCTAATCCCGGCGGATTGAATATCTCTGCGAAGCGGTCGAGAATGATTTCGGGCGAGTCAATGCCACGAATCTTTCCTTGGTCGAGGAATGCCACCCGCTCACAACAGCGCACTTCATCGAGATAGGGCGTGGAAGCCACAATCGTGATGCCCCGTTCCTTCAGCATGAGCAGCATCTCCCACAACTCTTTGCGGCTCACGGGGTCAACTCCCGTCGTCGGTTCGTCAAGGAAAAGCACGCTCGGCGAATGTACCAATGCACAACTCAATGCCAGCTTCTGCTTCATGCCGCCCGACAATGCTCCTGCCCGCCGGTTGCGGAAACGCTCTATCTGCGAATAGATGGCACGAATGCTGTCATAGCCTTCCTCAACGGTGGTGCCAAAAAGGGTGGCGAAAAACTTCAGATTCTCCTCCACCGTCAAGTCCTGATAGAGTGAGAAACGTCCAGGCATATATCCCACTCGCTTCCGGATTTCCCCCATCTGCCGGATTGTATCGTAACCGTCCACCAAGGCATTCCCACCATCCGGCAAGAGCAACGTGCTGAGAATGCGGTAGAGCGTCGTCTTGCCGGCACCGTCGGGACCGATGATGCCGAACACCTCGCCCTTCCCCACCGTCAATGACACGTCGTGCAACGCTTGCACCCGTCCGTACCGCTTGCTGATTCCGTTTACTTCGATGGCATTCATGACTACAGCTTCACTTCGCCGTACATACCTATTTTAATATATCCGTCACTCTCGACGGCAATCTTCACGGCATACACCAAGTCGGCGCGCTCGTCGTCTGTCAGAATCGTTTTGGGCGTGAACTCCGAACGGGAAGAAATCCACACGACGGTGCCGCCGTATTCTTTCCGCTGACCATCGCCATAATCGGCAAACACCTTCACCCGACGCCCCACTTTCATGTCTTGCAACTGAGACGAGGTGACATAGGCGCGGAGAAACATCTTGCGCGTGTCTGCCATCTTGAACAGCGGTTTGCCAACGGCTACGAACTCGCCACGCTCCACATATTTCTCCAAGACGGTGCCTGCCGTCGGAGCCACGACGTGGCATTTCTGCAGTTGGTCCCTGAGCTGACTGACTTGGACATCGACCGCAGAGCGCTGTGAGTTGAGCGTCGAAAGCTGCGTGGAGAGAGCGGAAATCTGGGCGTCAAGCTGCCGCTGGAGCACCTGCACCTGACTCTTTGCATCGTCGAGCATCTTGCTGGGAGCGGCTCCGTCGTTCACCAACTCCTGATAGCGCCGTTGCTCTTGTCGCGCCTTAACCAACTGTTGGCGTGTGGCGGCTATCTGCTTTTCCATGTCTGGCTTCTGACTCTGATACACCGTCTTCGTGGCTTCCGCCTGGCGAATCTTCAGCCATATCTGGGTGGTGTCTATCAACCCCACTTCACGTCCTGCCTCTATCGCATCACCCTCATTGACGTTGAACATCAGTAAAGCACCGCTTTGCTCTGCCGAAACAGTAGTTTCAGTAGCCTCAAACGTGCCTGTTGCGTCGTATTCTTTTTCCGTTTTTCCGCAAGCTGCCAACACGACGGCTACACTTGCAATGGCAAAAATCCTTTTCATATCTTGAACTTAGTTGTTGGTTGTAAATCTCAGGTCATACATCTCTTTCAGCATCTCAATCTCGTGGACGGACATCTGCAGGCGCGCGGCGTTCTCATTATTGATTTCACGAACAAGATCGTTCACGTCGATGATGCCATGCGCCAGCTTCGACTCGGCAGCCTTACGGACGGAGGAGCGCAAGGCGATAATCTCCTCGTCGGCAGCCATCAGCCGGCGATAGCGCTCTATGTCTTCATTCTGCCGTATCTGTTCCAACTGATTGTTGAAGAGGAACACGTCGCGGTTGGTCGTTGCCATGTCGCGCTGCAACTGTATTTTCGCCTTATCGTTCTTCCGGGTATAGAGGGCACCGATATTCCACGAGAGCCGCGCGCCTATCAAACCGTTCCACGACCAACGATGAGACATCATATCTTCGAACATGTTATATCCCGGATAGCCGTAATATCCCTGAACGAACACCGACAGCTTCGGCATGAGCGCAGCATCAAGCGCCTTCTCTTGGGCATCAGCGAGCCGTAATTGCGCATCGATGGACTTGAGCTCCGGGCGTTGTCCTGCCGACTGCATGCCCGACGACGTCGCCTGTGGTTTTTCCAGGTCTTTCACCTCCAGCCCGCAGAACATGCTCAGCATTCTTGCCACCGCATTCCGCTGCGCCTGAAGGCTCGAAACCTGCTGCACCACATTCAGCCGCTCGGCTTTCACGGTTTGGTAATCGCTCTTTGCCGCCGTACCGCGTTCATACATTGACGACAGCTTTCGCTCGTTGGCTGCCAGCACCTCCTGCAAATCATGGTTCAACTGTATCTGTTTGTCCAACAGCAACAGCCCAAAATACATCTCGTTGACCCTGCGCCGCACCTGATACATGGTCACTTCGTTCTGAGCTTCCTGCACCTTGCCCTGCTCGCGCGCAATATTCTTCTGACTGCTGATTGCACCGCCGTCGAACACCATCTGCTGCACATCAATGCCGACACGATACTGGTCTTTCCTGAGCCCGCGCATATCAAGCCCCATTTGCTGATACACCGATTGCATCTGCTCGGGCCACGACACCACATCGCTCTGCAGCGTGGCCTGTGCCGAAGCCGACACCTGCGGCAGCCAGCCTTTCTGGATGTTGCTCACCGTCAATTCTGTCGTCTGCGCTATCAGTCCATATTGCCTGATGAGAGGATAGTTGCGCTCTGCTGCCTGTTGACATTCCTCCAGCGACTGCGCACCTGCCATCACAGGCAACAAAGCCATGATTACGAATAGTTTCTTCATACGTCGTTCTCATTTTGATTTCATCGGTGCAAAGGTACCATGAAGATTCCGAAGCAGCGCTATCTTTACAAAAGGAAAAATGTTCTTTTTGTTCGATTTACGTACAAAAGGAATACCGTTTTGCAGAATTTTATTATCTTTGCGACACAATTTCGACAACAAAACCTTATGGACAGACAACCGAAACTGATGAACTTCTCACGGATGCGCGACATCTTTGAACCCCACTTCGCGCAGATACGTGAACAGATTTATTTCAGCCGTGAGCTGGGAATCGTTCATGCCAACTCACGGGTTTTTCAACTGGTCATGCAACAGCATCCGCCTTTCGCTATCGACGACTACCGCCTCGGGCTCATACTGCGCGGGCATATCCGCGTCAACTTCAATCTGGTGGAGAAACAGTTGGAAGCCGGTACGCTCGTATTCATCGGACCTGGCACCATCATCAACCCCATCGCCATTTCCGACGACCTCGAAATCACCGGGATGGTCATCTTCTCCCAATTCCCCATGCCCTTTGCTGCCGGACAATTACCGTCAGCATTCAACGGACAGGTGCGCGACTTCCAGCTGAAGGTCGATAAAACAGACTTCGACACTGCCCGAAACATCATTGACGCGCTCTGGCAACTGGTTCATCAACAAGACTACAACCGCCCTGTCGCCAGCAGCCTTGTAGCGGCATTGATGCACCATTACGACAGCCTTTACCATCGACTGAACGAACAGCAACAGGCAAGCAAGTCGCGCGAGCAGACCATCTTCGACCGCTTCATCTACCTGGTCAACCTACATGCCGCACAAGAACACCAAATCAAATTCTACGCGTCCAAGATGTGCCTCACCGAACGCTATCTCGGCACCATCATCCGACAAACCAGCGGCATCACCGCCAAGGAATGGATTGACCGCGCCATCATCCTACGCATCAAGGTTGAACTGAAACACATGGAAAAGACAGTAGCACAAATCTCGGACGAGATGAACTTCCCCAACCCCTCTTTCTTCTGCAAATATTTCAAACGGCTGACGGGAATGACACCCGCCGAATACAAAACACGCTGACAAATTACCGACAAAATACGCCCGCATAAACATACAGGAAAGGACGTATAAATATGCAGTTGAACTTTCACTTTCCAAAAGTTCAACTTTTGCGTCCTGAAAGTTCAACTTTCATCGCCTAAAAGTTCAACTTTTGCAAGCTAAAAGTTGAACTTTTGGAAAGCACCTCTTAACGTATTGAAATCCAGAAGTTTACAAAACACCCCTCAACTATTCCGCCCTTGCATAAATATACAAGACGACAAGCGGCTCAACAAAAAAATAAGCGACACAACTCAAATGCCATATCGCTTATTTCTAAGTCCTAATACTCATCCTCGTTGAAGTTTAAAGTACATACTGACTCTCAACGAGTCGGCAACTACCATAGATTCATTTTGTTGGGGGTATTTCCTGCTATATCAATTTTTCTTGCATTCAGTCCGAAGGTCTTCAAGAGCTTTATATTCAGCTGGATCATACTTCACGATAGGTGCAATGGTCATCCTTGCGGCGTTGCCAAGTCTTTTCTCAAGAAGTTTATACTCTGTGTATT
>Ga0256405_10005127_pt1 | contig 23259 bp, 21 predicted proteins | sample RumenRJG_02DNA_FD_189096 | JGI IMG/M metagenome (GOLD analysis project Ga0256405, IMG submission 189096) | Bovine rumen microbial communities from Lethbridge, Alberta, Canada - RJG_02 | ecosystem: Host-associated > Mammals > Digestive system > Stomach > Rumen | place: Canada: Alberta... | reverse complement strand
CAGCTTATCGAAAAAGTCATTTTTAATTATATATTTGCGGGCTGATGTAGGCATCAGCCCCTACAATTTGGCTATTCTACGTAATAATAATTTGTAGGGAACGCCGCCCTCGGCGTTCCGCGATAGTTTTTCGACAGACTGAGGCGGTTTTATGTAAACCGCCCGATGTCATTTCTTATCTTACCAATCATTTTCACTTGCAGCGATATATCGCTGAACTTCCTCATTCTCATAAAGACCGAGGTCAAAGAGTCTGTCAGCCTGTTTTTTTGTTATTCTGGCTCTGTCGGTGAAAACGAATTGTCCGTGGCGGCGTTCGGTGCCGTCCCATGAGTCTATTACCTGTAGCCAGCCGTTCTCGTCGAGAGTTTTTTCGGGAAAACGCTTACCTGGGTAGAACTTCTCAACTATCATTTTAGCGCATTTACTGTGGTTGGTATAGCTGCAAGAGTAGGTATCGCCCTCGGGAGATATCCAGCCGAGCTTGAATTCGGGGTCGTTGAGGGTATACATTTCCTCAAGTTCGAGGGGAGAATCCTTATCGGATTCGATTATTTTGAGAAAGCCGTAATCATTTTGTCTGAAACGGTAATAGCCGCCTTTTCCGTCGAAGACAACGGGCAGCTGATCCTCGGTGATGATATCCTCAAAACCCGTACCTTCGAGAGATTTCAATGTATCAGCATAGCGGTAGCAATACTTACCTGTAGCTGACTGATATACTGCAAACTTTTTCACCGTTGAACACCTGCCTTTCTTTAATATATGCAAAAATACACAATTATAGTAAATTATTCTATAGGTATATTTTATCACGTTTCCTACTATGTGTCAAATAGAATTAAATCCCAAATCTCGTGATTCTTTGTGCAATTTTAACAATGAAATCGAGTGCCGAATCAGCCGACGATAATAATTTTTGCAGATTTCACCTGTTTTACGCAATAAATCGGAATTTAAAAATCAAACAAAAAAACGGCTGCCCGGAAGGACAGCCGTTTTCAGAACGATATCAGATATTCATTACAGTGCTTATCATGTTACCGCCGTTCAACTTAGCGTTTCTCATTGCTGTATCGAGCTTAACGAGCAGTGAGTTTACGTTGAGGCAGTCGCCCGGGAGGTAGTGATAAACAGCGCCTGAGCAAGGAAGCTGAACAGCGAGGTTCAGTACGTCATATGGGCTTGACATAACGTGCTGGATCTTCTGAGCGATACCCATTGCCTGGCTTTCAGAGATGTTCTTGTTGAATACGAAGCAGAATTCGTTACCTGTGATGTTATAGATCTCGGCAACGTCGCCAAACTCAGCTTTGAGCTTTTCAGCAACGGAAGCGAGGTACTCATCACCGAAGTCATAACCGTATGTATCGTTGATACTTCTGAAGTTATCCATATCGAATACAGCGATCTGGAATCTGCCTGATTCGAGTCTATCGCTGATGTCGTTATCAAGAGCGTAACGGTTCTTCATACCTGTAAGAACGTTCATGATAGCGAGGTCTGATGCCTTCTGACGAGTAGATTTGAGCTTTGCATCGACTTCTGCGAGGTTCTTTTCACGCTCTTCGATCTCGGCTCTTGCCTTCTTTGCACGCTTGGAGAAGATCCAGATAGCAACTTCACCGACGATAGCAACTACGAGCATCATCCACATGAGCAGGTAAGATCTTATCTTGTTCTGTGCAGTGATCTTTCCTGTATCGGCGCCAACAACGTCGATAGTGGAAGTAAGCATTTCTGATGCGTTAACCTGAAGTGGGTAGATATCCTGTTTGAGGACGTAGCCCATTTCTTCGTAGTCACCTGAAGCAACGGCACCTGTACCGAGTGCATCAAGACGAGCTTTATAAGTAGCGATGATAGCCTTAGCGTAATTATATCTCTTCAAAGCTGTAGCAGAAAGACCTTCGATAGATTCAAACTGTGCTTCTGAAGCAAGGATATTCTTGTAGTGACGATCTGTATCAGAAGTGATCTGATCCATATCTGTTTTCAGACCTGCTGCGATAGATACAGAGTCAAGGTTGATCTCAGTAAGCTCTGAGTTGATCCTGTTGAGAGCGCTCATACAGTTTGATGTATCTCTTGAAACCTTTAAGTTACTGCTGTAGATGTTCTCAACGAGCAGTGTATTTATGAGATAAATTACTGCGAGCAGGATACCGGCGAACCAATATACACCGGAACCTGTTTTTTTAGTTTTATTTTCCTTAGCCATTATTTCTTACCTCCATTATTGTCTGTCTGGATAAAGCATAAGCTGTACGAAATCGTTAGTCATATTTGACTGTGTAACGAAGGTAGAACCTGTATCGAGCTTTACAGGAACGTCACTTCCGTTTATAAGCTTATGAGCGTATCTAACGCCGAGGTATCCCATAACGTATGGATTCTGAATAACGGTTCCGTCAAGAACGCCGTTTCTGATGTAATTAAGCTCTTCCTCGTCGGAATTGAAACCGATAACGATGATCTTTTCGCCTAAGCCCAAATCGCTTACGGCATCGCAAACACCTAATGTAGTATTTGTGTTAGTAGCGTACATTACGGATATTCCGTTTCCGTCCTTACCGAGGAGCTTGAGAGCTTCCTGCTTGGCATCATCACGAGTAGCGCAGCGAGAGCCCTGCTGTATGCCCTTCTTGAATCTTTCGGTCATAGCAGCTTTTTCCTGCTCTGTCTTTTCTTCTATGGTCATGCCTGAAGCTTCTTCTTCTTCTGTGAGAGTAACATTCTCCGGCTCCATAAACTTTACAGCCTGAGAGCTGAACACACCGATGAAGCCGTTGATACGTTCTTCAGCTGTAGAAGCTGTGTGACCGATGATGCCGACTTTATTGAGGTTTGAAAGTGTAGGATCGGATGCTTTGAGAATTTTTATAGCATTTCTTGCAGCAACCGCGCCGCTGTCGGCGTCGGATGCGCATACGAGAGATGCTACACCGTCATACTCAGCCTTGGAATTGATATTAACGATCTTGATCTGTTTGTCTTCAGCTTCTTTGAAAATGCTGTTGAGGTCTGTTGCGCTGTTAGGAGCGATAACTATAGCCTTTGCGCCCTTATTCATTGCCTCTCTGATAGCATCGATCTGAGTAGCATAGTCATTATCTCCCTGAGCTACAGTGTACATGATATCGTAACCCAGTTCGTCACCTGCGTCCTCAGCACCCTTCTTAACATCGTCCCAGAAGCTGAGCTGCTGTTTTGTTATTACAGCTATTTTCTGTCTTGGTCTGCCCTTGGGACCGCCGCCTCCGAATGGTGAGCTACAGCTGCTTACAGCGAGCAGCGCAACAGAGATCGAGCAGGCAGCCAATGCTCTGAATAAGCCTTTTCTTTTGTTTTTGTTCATTGTACTGAACCTCCTTAAATCAAATAAACCCGATTTACCGCAGGATATCCGCTGATATTCCATTCACATCCTCATATCATGGACATATGAGCTTGCGGTATCACCCCATGTCAGGCTATATATTGATATCCATACTTAATTCTAACACATTTCTCTATAAATTTCAACACCAAATTGTAAATTGATTATTCACGCCACAAACAAAAATATCAAAAATTTTATGTGCATTTTATTGAAATTTATACTTTATGTTAATTCAACTTAAATAATTACAATTCTCTAACTTGAACGATGGTCAAATAATATTTTTTCTCGATATTACGCTCTGTAAAAGCACTTAAAAAATTGCACAAACATTAAGCTTTGTTTTTGTAAATGTTAATTCAAATTTCCATTATGGTACCCTTTTCGCTTGACATTAATATTGAAAAGTGTTATACTTATCGTGATAACAATATAAATACGCAATATATCAATGCGCTGCTATATTTTATGTCAGGAGGAGAGATCATGCAATGCGAGAAATGCAACGCACCACTTGACCCTAAGCTAACGGCTTGTCCTGCCTGCGGTGCTCCTGTCCCGCAGAACATAGAGGGATTTGAGAATACTATAGAATTCCAGAGGGAGCTTCGCGCTATCGTCGTGAATGACGGTCCGCGTGCTGTTGTAAATAAGGACAGATTTATAGGCCTTCTCAACGATCATATACCCGATTATGACAAGGAACGCCGACTTCTTATTAATATGTACCGCATGGGCATACTTAAAATTCTCCTCGAGGAGAAAAACCGTGAAATAGCGATCATGAAAGCAAAAAGCTTCATGATCGGCGATATTTTTCTTGCAGAAAATGCTGCGGAATTCGTTATCGCCTGCTATACATACCTTTTAGGCTGGCCGTATGAGTCGACCATGAAGGTGCTGCCTGAAGACGAATCGGGCACAGAAAAAGAAGAACAGACACAGAAGAAAAAGCCCGTCGATATCAACGAAATGGTATTTATGCCGCGTAATGCTCTCAGATACAGATTCAGCGGAAATATCGTTATACCTGACGGCTACACAAAGCTCGAAGCATTCAGCTTCGATAAATTCGGCTCACTCAGGACTATCAAACTCCCGTCTACGCTTCTTGCTATCGGTGAATACGCATTTTCATCGTGTAAGCGTCTGAGAGGATTAGAGCTTCCTGAAGGTCTGAGGATCATAAGACAGGGCGCGTTCAGTCAGTGTACCAACCTTGTCGTTGTTAAGATACCTGACGGCGTACTCGAAATAGAGGACAGCACGTTCTCATTCTGTACAAGCCTCGAGGTTATCGAGATCCCTTCAAGCGTCAGCAGTATAGGCGCAGAAGCTTTCTCGGGCTGCGAAAGATTAAGAAAGCTCTTCCTGCCCGAAAGCATAAAGTTCATCGACGCAAACGCTTTTTCCTATTGTCCGAATCTTGTTATTTATTGCATAGAAAATTCATACGTTCATAAATACTGCTTAGCCACTGGGATAAGGTTCAACCTCGTGACCTCGGCTGAAGAATATGAGCTTGACTGACAAAAGAAAGGATGAGATCATATGATAGAGCTTGAAATCGGTCAGGAAGTTGAAATGGAATTTGGCGGTAAAGCTAAAGTGCTCAGCGTGATCGGAAGCGGCGGTCAGGGTATCGTTTACCTCGTTCGCTTCAATGGTCAGAAATGGGCGCTCAAATGGTATGATATCAACAAGATGTCAAAGCCTGCCGCATTCCGTAAAAACCTCCAGAATAACATAAATGACGGACCTCCCAGCAATAAGTTCCTCTGGCCGAAATACCTCACAAAGGAAGCAGAGGACGGTACATTCGGCTATATCATGGAGCTGAAGCCCGAGGGCTTTGACTCTTTCGTAGATATACTCAATACCTATAAGCTGGAGATAGATCCGCTTACCGGAAGAGGCGTTAAACGCCCCGTAAAATTCAATACACTCAGCGCAATGGTCACTTGTGTGATAAATATTGTTAATGCGTTCAGACAGCTCCACCGAGCAGGTAAGAGCTATCAGGACCTTAACGACGGTGGTTTCTTTATCAACGTTAATACAGGCGCTGTCCTCGTCTGCGACTGTGATAACATCGCACCTGACGGAAGCAACTTCGGTATCGGCGGTAAACCGGGATATATGGCACCTGAGGTCGTTCGCGGCATCGCTCAGCCAAATGTACAGACAGATAAATATTCTCTCGCCGTCGTACTTTTCAAACTCTTGTTCAGAGGCGACCCGATGGAAGGCGAAAAGGTCGTAAGAGACGTTTGCCTTACAGAGTCATCAGAGCTCAAGCACTACGGTCAGAATGCCGTTTTCGTTTATGACCCCGATGACGATTCAAACCGCCCTGTAAGAGGTATCCACGATAATATCATTAAATTCTGGAGAATTTACCCTGATTACATAAAAGACGCTTTCATCCGCTCATTCACAACGGGTATAAGCGATCCTACAAAGCGCATTATCGAGAATGAATGGCAGAAGCTGTTCATACGCCTCAGATCAGAAATTATCCAGTGCGGCTGCGGAAGAACTAACTTCAGTTCTATGTTTATACATCAGAACGAAAAGACCTTCAAATGCCCGAAATGCGGTATGGAATTCGTTACTATCGGTTTCAGCAACCGCGATTACCGCACTCCTTTATATCTCGGCTGCAAGTTCTATACCTGTGAGATCATACCAGAATCCGACGACTTTACAGCTGTTGCGGGTGAGCTTGTGGAAAACAAACTCAAGCCCGGTGTGCTTGGAATAAAGAATTGTTCTGACAGACAGTGGAAAGCAAAAATGCCTGACGGAAAATTCTATGATATTGCTCCCGGAAAAGGCTTCCCTGTATGGCAGGGGCTTGAGATCGATTTCGGCGAAGTAAAAGCACAGATCTAATCGGCTTTCTCAAAAGCAGTAATACTGAAAGGATGTATGTAAATTATGAGTAATGAACATTTTACAGAACCGGAAGTGAACGAGAATCAGAACGTTTCTCCTCTTGACGATTTCGATAACGCAGAGACTGTTTCAGCTGCCCCAAAGTCAGACAATAGTATCCTCGATTTTGATGACGATCCGCTCAGCGCAACAAGCGTTTCCAAAAAGAGCCTTGTTATCTTCTTCCTCATCGATACTTCAGGAAGTATGAAGGGTAAGAAAATGGGTGAGCTCAATACCGTTATGGAAGAGCTTATCCCTGAGATACGCCGTGTAGGTGAAGCTGATACAGAAGTCAAGGTAGCAGTTCTTACTTTCTCTACCGAGGTAAGATGGATGTATTCCAACCCTATCCCGATAGAAGACTTTGAATGGGCAAGACTCCGTGCAAGCGGCGTTACAAGTATGGGCGCAGCATTCAAGGAGCTCAACCACAGAATGTCAAGAAACAGCTTCCTCAATTCTCCTTCATTGTCATTCGCTCCCGTAATCTTCCTCATGACAGACGGATATCCGTCCGATGACTATAAGGAAGGCCTCAGAGAGCTTCAGACAAACAGCTGGTACAAGTTCGGACTTAAAGCCGCTCTTGGTATCGGTCAGGAGGCAAACGATAATATACTCGCTGAATTCACAGGTTCAAAAGATACAGTTGTTCACGCTTATTCAGGCGGACAGCTCGCTCAGATGATAAAGATCATCGCTGTAACTTCTTCCCAGATCGGAAGTAAGAGTATGACTCTTTCCGATGATACAAGTCATGAGATCGGCGAAGAGGACGTATTTGCAGCTAAACAGAAGCTCCTCGGTCAGCAGATCCAGGAACTCGTAAGCACCAAGACCGACGGAGATGATGTCCCCTTCGATACAGGTTGGTAATAACAAAAATTTCGGGAGGAGGACTGAAAAATTATGTTCAACGGCTTCAGCCACTCGGTCATGGGCGCAAGCCATGAGAAGACCGGTCTGGTTTGTCAGGACAGCTCTGCTTTTAAGATAGGCGATCACTACGCTATTGCTGTAGTTGCTGACGGTCATGGAAGCAAGAAGCACTTCAGAAGCCACCTCGGTTCAAAATTTGCAGTCGAGGCTACTATCGAGGCTATCGACAGATTTTATGAGGATCGTGAGGCTCTGGAAACTAATCTTCCGGCTAATAATAAGCTTATCATAAAAAATATCGAAAAGCAGATAATCTCAAACTGGAATGTAAAGGTCGAAAAACATTTGGCTGAAAACCCAGTAACCGATGAGGAGAAAAGCAATTTCGCCCCAGAAGAATTTGAGGCTATCCTGCCCGAGTCTTATTACGGCTCTACTCTTGTTGCAGCTGTTTCGGGAAGTAACTATACATTCGGCGTTCAGATAGGCGACGGAAGCCTTGTGGCTATCTTTGAGGACGGAAAAGCTGTTATGCCTATGGAGTATAACGAATCCGCACCTGCAAATGTGACCGCTTCTGTCTGCAATTCAAATGCCGCAACACTGTTTAGCAGCTTCTATGCGCCAAACAGAAAACTGATAGCACTATATGGCTCTACTGACGGACTTTATACATCTTTCGGAAGCGAGTACGACTTCCTTGATTATCATACCATAATCACAAGCCAGCTCGTAAATATTGAAACATTCAAGAACGTTATAAAAAATAATCTCAGCAAAAGATCACATTTCGGCACAGAGGATGATATCTCTCTCTCGTGTATCTACAATGAGGATCTGCTTAAAGACAGAATTGATCTGCTCAACAAGCGGGTCGAAGAAAATAAAAAAGCCGCTGCTGCAAGACGTGCAGCTATGCTTGAGAAAAAAGTGTAATACTATGATTTTATGTAACTAAGCGCTTGAACAGCGTTTAATAAATTAAGAAAAGTGGTGTTTTGTTATGGAAATAAGTTCTCTCTATAATACAGCCAAAAACTTTGCGGAAACTCTTAAAGAAAAAAGACCTGAGCTTGTTGGCTATGACGCTTGTCTCTGTCTTATAATCGCTGACAGCGGCGATATCTATTCAGGTGTTTCCACAGTTTCAATAAACGAAGGCGCTGTTGAAGACGTTCCTGCTGAAAGAGTAGCAGTTATGTCTATCATCACTGCCAAGCACGTTATCGCTAAACAGATGATAGTTATCTCTCTTGACGATTACAGCTATTTCAAGCCTGAAGATCAAGCTCTTACCATGCTTGTAAATTCAAGTGTTGACAACAGCAGCTGTAAGGTAGTTCTTTCTCCTGAAGAGGAACAGGCTGCCGCAAGCCTTGCTCCTGAGTCAGCAGCCCCTGATTTCCTCAGCGGCTATGATGAGCTTGGTGCTCCTGCTGATTTTGCAAGCGGTATCAACGTTGATGAGACAAATCCATTTAACGCAGAAGATAATAAGCAGGACGGTGCTCCTAATTCACTGTACGATCACCCTGAAGATGCTCAGCAGCAGGGTGCAAGCGGATTCCCGAACCTCGTAGGACAGCAGCAGGGCTATCCTCAGCCTGGCGGTTTTCCACAGCAGCAGGGCTATCCTCAGCAGGGCGGATTCCCGCAGCAGGGCTACCCACAGCAGGGCGGTTATCCTCAGCAGCAGGGCTACCCACAGCAGGGAGGTTTCCCTCAGCAGGGCTATCCTCAGCAGGGCGGTTATCCTCAGCAGGGCGGATTCCCACAGCAGCAGGGCTACCCACAGCAGGGCGGTTTCCCACAGCAGCAGGGTTATCCTCAGCCAAATCCATACGGCGGAAACGCAGGTATGCACGGCTCAATGTATCAGCAGGGCATGAACGCTGCTCCTTACAGACAGGGATATAACGGACCGTCTATCCATGGTGGAAGCTCCACTATGAGAAGTGTCTATCAGCAGCCTCAGCAGAGCGTAAGTGTGACTCTTACTGCAAAGCCGGGCGGCGAGAATGCATATAAGAAGAGACTTAACAGCTTCTTTGACGACGATGATGATTCATCAGGCGCTGATGATGCAACAGGTGACAATATGTCTAAGGAAGATATGCTCAAGCAGGCTAAGGACAGAAAAAAGGTTGCTAAAGCTAACCTGAACTTCAAGAAGAAGATGTGATAGCTTAAAGCAATAGCAAAAATTTGCTGAAATAGATAAAATTAGCTCTGTTTTGATATTGCAATTTTAATATATATATGCTATAATGTTTTCATATAAGATCATTATAAGCTGTTAAACTAAGGTTTATACCTTATAATTATGTGCTTGTTGCACAGCCAATATTTCGCGTTAAGGAAAGGGATAGCTATGAATTACTTGCTCAATATCGATGAAGCGATAGACCGAAAGTTTCTTGTTACAAAAGCTATGAAAGGACAGGCTGATGTCGGAACTATCATCCATGTAATGGATGCCGAGCAGCAGGGTGCTACTGTCATAGTTTATTATCGAGTTACAAGATATAACGAAAAGTTCCATGATTATCAGGACTATACAGCAAAGTTCGAGAACCTTACTGCGTTCTGCAAGTGGGCTCAGCCTGATAATTTCATTGCTCGTAATTATGAGTGCTTTAGTCTCAAAGACATTCAGCACTATATCAAGATCAAGAACAGAAGCTTTACAACATTCTGTCTTCCTATCATAATCGTTGCAGCCCTTATTATATGGGCAGTTGCGCTCTTTGTTGTGAAGGGTACAGTTGGTATCGCTATAGGCGGAGTTCTTACTTTAGTTGTCGTTTTGGGAGCTTTTGCACTTCTCAAATCTCAGAAAAAGAAAGAGAAAATGCGTCTGTATCGTAAGGTAAGTGCAGGCTGGGGAGTTGTCTTTGAGTAGTTCCTCAGATATTTCCAAACGCTGAAATGCTTCATCATCGAAACCCTATTTTACGTACCTCTCCCCTTTATAATCACACGATCGTATAATAAGCGCCCCTTCAGGTATATCCCGAAGGGGCGTTTGAATTTGTATTGAGATAATGCTTTTACGTTCTTGGAAATGGTACGCCGCCGATTTCCTGGAGTCCATTTAATCCACCCGGAGATTCATTGCCTTGAGCCACAAATTTTCTCATCTCGATAAGATCATAGATATCTATAACGTCGTCATGGTTCATGTCATAGTTCACATTTGGGTCGAGCCTTACACGTTCTCCGAGAAGATATTTCTGCAATACTTCAATATCTGAGGGAACGTGTTCTCCGCGGTATTTCTGAGAAAATTTAGTGCTTATATTCCTTATCAGCATCTCGCCGCTGCCTTTGCCGCAGTATTTTGCAAAAATACCGCCCTCGACAATATCTTCGACAGTAATTCCGTGCTTTTTCAGGCATGAAGCGAAATAAGCGATATCATCAAATGATACGCCCTGATAAGCTTTATCTTTGAATTCAAGGACATTCACAAGCCAGTACTGCTTAGAAACTGTTCCGTAAGGAGTAAGTTCATCTACAACATATACGTTATATCTGTCATCGCCCGAAAATCTGTCAGGAATAACTGCAACAGGGGACTTGTCCGCAAATTCTGTCAGGATATTCTTAAAGCTTGCAACATATATTTCATCATTGTTCTTTGTACGCCAATACGAGCCAACAGCATAGGCGCTCGTAGTTTTGATCTGTGTAACGCTGTAGATAGAATACTCCTCATTAACATACGATTTGAACAGCCCGTCGAGATCGAAGGTCTTTTTTATCATTGCCTGATCTTCGTCACTTTTACTATTCCATTCGAGCTTACAGTATCCGCGGTCATCAATGGACATAGCTCCCGAAGCGTCCTTGCTTTTAGAAAGGCTGTAGGTATATCCTCCGCGGACATATTCAGTATTATCTGTAAATACATCACTCTTGCCGTATGACTTTACGGTTATCTCATTTTTCGTCACATCAGCCTTTCCCGAACCGTTAAAGCCATACAAACAAAGCATAGGGTCAGAGACTACAAAATTTTTGTCGCCTATGAATTCACAGAGTATCCTCAGGTCGTTTGTGACATCTTTGGATATGTTTATGTCATGCTTGTTTTCGCCGTCTTTGTACAGCATGAACACCTGTTTTTTACAGATCTCATCGCTATCGTCAAAAATATTATAGTTGAAGCTGTAGATCATGAATCTGTCATTTTCGGCAGCAGGCTCGCGCTCTGAAAGGAAATCGAGTCCGCTGTAAGCCATAATTATAAAAAGGTCTTCTTCAAAATTATTCTGATCGTGATAGATGAAGGATTCGCCGATAAAGTATGGTGTGCTGCATTGCACAGAGGCTTGTGCGTTGATTTCCACACTTTCGTGATCGTGAAAAGTAACGACATTGCTTACACCTCTTGAAAATACAGCCTGTTCCGCGTCCTGCCATTCACAGCTGAAAGTACCGCTGTTTCCGAGCTTCATTGAAACGTCGTTATTATCGCTCCAAGCCGAATAGGAATAACCGTCGTATGAACCTGAGTCGTTTCCTGTTACGGGCTGAGAGGTCGGCTCTGCTACAGCGGCGCTGACAGCTTCGGGGACAGCTCCGGTATCATATGGGGCAGCGAATGAAGCGGTAAAAGTAAGTGCAGCGATAACGGTTAATATTTTTTTGAACTTCATGTATGATTCCCTCCTAAAAATTAATATATATATTAATAATACAACAAAAAATAGACAAAATCAAGAGCTTTGGCAAATATGCACACGGCAAGATGCTTTGCTGAGCGGAAAATGACTAACAGGACACAGCTATGAATTTTGTGATGATCCTGATAAACTTAGCATCTATGCTACACATATTGAAGCACTCTCACGATGTAATAGTAAGAAAGAGCAGATACCCCAGTATCCGCTCTTTCTTGTTTTATCCGTATTTTACCCCAACTTAGTTTTAATTCCAATAAAACCTAAAGTCATGACAGATATTTGTTCTGTCTGAATATATTATACAATATTTTATAGGGGAATGTATAGTTACATTTATAACTTTCTTAGTTACATTTGTCACTTTTTTCTGTAAAAGCGACTTAAATAAAAGCGCCGAAGCACCTCCGGTCTTATCGATCAGAAGTGCTTCGGTTTTAGCTGATTAAGGAGGTCGTTATCTTATTTCTTTGATAGTAACGTCAGAGAATGAGAAGTATTCAGAATAATCCTCATCGCCCATGAATCCGAAGCCATCTTTAATAAGGAACTCTACATCAGCAGTGAATTCAAGGAAGTCTTTTCCATCTTTATTTTTAATGATACAATAGATCCTACAGCTGTTATCGCTGTCATTTTTCAATATACGGTAATTATTAATAAGCTTATCATAGAATGAAGTTGTTATAAGACCATCATCATTCTGATCGTTTCTTATATCAAGCTCGTCGGGAGAATAATCTGTGCATACGTAATTGAAGTAATGATTTACCGCAGCCAATGCCCATGCTTCAACACATCTGCCTTCTGTGATATTATTTATCTTCCATTCGCCGTCAACCTTTTTGAACTGGAAAGTTATCTTTGTTCCTACCTGAATGTTGGGAGAATCGAAGTAATTCAGCCCCGGACCCACAGCCATTCTTGCTGCTTCAAAGTAATCGTCGTCGTGAGAGATTATTTCAGGCTCACTGCTGTAAAAATCTTCATCTTTGTTCATATAGTTTGTACACACATAAAGCTTTTCGTTATATGTGATAAAACCGTAAGTTTTATAGTAGTTATTGATAGTTGCACCGTTTTCATAACCGCTGAAATCGTTTATGAAATAGCTCGATGAATAGAGATAATCACAACCATTGAAAATAAGATCATTTTCATTATATTCACCCGAATCATTATACAGCACATCTCTGAATTCATCTGTACAGATGGCGAGGATAGCGTTTTTCAGGTCATCGCCCGACTGTATCTCAGGATCGGTAACTCTTGCATAATTCTCCTCATGCTCCTGTCCTTTGCTGTTCTGCATAGTAAATGTAAGGGTATCGTTTTCGTCTATGGCAACATCGTGATAATAGAGTATTTTCTCGTAATATCCGAGCTTATCAGTAAGTTCAAGAGCGGCTGCCATATACTCTGAAACATCTTCCGCAGGTTCTTCTGTAGTTGCAGGTGCTTCTGTTGCTGCGGCAGTAGTCTCCATTTCAACAGCAGGCACATTGCTTCCGCCGCGATGCATGAGCATCATACTTCCTGCAACGCCGCCTGTCATGAGGACAGCTGCGGCAGCAATGCTTATTGCCTTATACCACATTGGTCTGTTATACCGTTCAACGCCCTTTACCTCGTTATATGAGTTGAATTCTTCATTTTCTTTATTATCATTGTTTATGCTTATATTATACTTTCTTTCGCTCATAGCAAATATCCGCTCCTTTTCTTCATCAGTAAGAACGGGGAATTCCTCAGCAACTTTTTCAACTAACTTTCCGTCTGTATTCTCAAATAGGTCTTTGTTTGTCAAATCAATCCCTCCCTGCCTATACCTGCTTCAACAAGCAGGGCTTTGAGTTTCTGTCTTGCACGGCTGCTGCGCTTTTGAACAGCTGCTGCGGTCATAGAGATGGTTTCAGCAATCTCTTTTGCAGTTCTGTTGTAGAAATATTGCTGTATTATAATAGTAGAATCAGGCTCACCAAGCTCTTTTATCTTACCGAAAATAATACGCGATTGTTCTTTATGCTCAGAATTTTCAACGATCAGTTCATCAGAACATATTTCGTTCATTTCCTCATCGTCGATAGAAATGTTTCTGTTATTTCTCAGTGTTATTTTTCTGAACGCATCAATTGCTGTATTACGGGAGATCGCTGCAATAAAACCCTTGAGATTGTCGGAAAAATCAAGCCCCTCATCAAAATGCCTGTAGAGCTTCATGAATATGTCACTGACGCAATCATCTATGTCCTCGCGTGTACCGCATGATCTGAGCACATTTATGACTATAGCGTACACGTAGTTGCAGTATTTGTCAAAGACAACTCTGTGGCATTGCTGCACAGAAAGCTCCATAAGCTGACGCAGCTCAGTGTCCTTCATCGGGAACTCCTCCTTCATATTGAATGCATTCACTTATATAATCGCGCTGAAAATATGATTTCAGACAATTAATTGTATCACTTTTGTGCTGAAATTACAAGCACTATGTAAAACAGAAAAAAATTATTGAAAAACGATAATTTTCTATTGACAAATGATATTTGATGTGCTATACTATAGTCACAGTAAAAAAGCCGTGAGCCTGTAGGTGTGCTTTCTGAGTGCCCGTCAAAACACGATGCAACCATAAATGCAGAGAGTCACCGCCCTTACAATGTGTCATTTATTATTAATGCATAATTGGCGGGCGAACATTGTTCGCCCCTACAATTCGATTCATGTTAATTATTACGTATAACACGGGCGACGGAACGTCGCCCCTACATGGCTAATGGCTAACGGCTGGGTATAAATTCAGAAAATACTTTCCTGATCCAATTATTATTAAGGAGCTGTTATAATATGTGGAACAAAGATAAATCGCTGATATTATCAAGAATACTAACCTTTGCGGCAGCATTTGTAGCTCTTTTCGTCGCATTCTTTATCCCGACAATAGCCGATTGGTACAAATACGAGATGACTTATGAAGCCGAAAGCTTGCTTCAGAGGTCAACGATGTACCTTCCGATGTGCATTACTTTGTATGTATGTGACGCACTTGCGCTGGCTGCACTCTGGAATCTTAACTCTCTGCTGAGGAATATTGGCAGGAACGAGGTCTTCGTATCAAAAAATACGGTATGTCTGCGCAGGATATCGTGGATATGTATGCTCGCAGGACTTGCGCTTATAATATTCGGCTTGTGGAGCATAATCTTCATGGTATTCGGAATGTGCGCGGTAATGTTCGGGCTTATCATGAGAGTGCTGAAAAACGTATTTGAAAAGGCTGTAGAGATAAAGTCGGAAAACGACTTTACCATATAATGGAGGTGTTTTCCATGCCTATCGTAGTAAATCTTGATGTAATGATGGCAAAGCGGAAGATGTCTTCGCAGGAGCTTGCCGAAAAAATCGGTATCACAACCGCTAATCTTTCCATACTGAAAACAGGAAAGGCGAAAGCAGTAAGGTTCTCGACTCTTGAAAGAATATGCGATGAGCTTGATTGTCAGCCGGGAGATATCCTCGAATTCAGGAAAGAGTGACCGTAAAGAAGATGTGTGAGAAATACAGACGGACAGTATCTCTGCACATCGTCACAAAAAGTAAACATACTATGCAGATATCTATAGTGTACATTAAGGAGGCGTAACTATGAAAAAAACAACTATTATCAAACGTGAACTGAGCTATCTATACGGCACAGATATCGCACTGGGCGTGTTCAATTTTCTTATATGCTCGGTGCTCTGTGCAGGGGGCAGCGAATGGCTGAATATCGCAGGAGTTATAGCATTTGTTACAGCCATACTGCCAATAGGCTTTAAGCGGCTTTACTTCAAGGACGAATTTATCCCAAAGTCAGTGGGAGCTGTTATGACAGTCTACAGAGTATTGCTTATAGCATTGATGCTGTACGGTATCGACTACTTCCTTATTGCGTGAGAAGCTGATATCATGAAAGAACAGTGGAAAAAAACGGGGTTCTGGTTTCTTATTTTACTGCTGAGCATCTGCTTCATGTATATGCCATGTGTGGTATTTATATCGTTCTACAGCGCCGTGAACTTCCTCAGCCACTTTTGTGCGGCAGTTGTGAAAACTTTCGACCGCAGAGCTCGCCCTTACAGGTATTACTGCGGTACATTAATATTAATCACGCTATATATAGCGGCATACTTTATGGAGGAGCTGAGCAAGGCTGAACCGCGCTCATGGAACGCAGTCGGAGATGTTATGATGATACTGCTGTTTGTTCCTGTGCTTCTTCTGACAGCAAGAGACAAATATATAAAAGGCAAAAAAGAATATTTAGCAGAAATGCTTCAGGACGGAGGATACTATAATGAATGATAATTCTTTAAGCTTTAACAGCGAACAGTTTGCCCGTGCAAATGAAAAGCCCGAATACACAAAGGCAGAAAGGATATTTTCTGCGATAGTCATGATAACAGCATTCTGCTTCGTGAAATTTGTACTGTTCCACGCTACGGGCTTCATCACAACAGGCATATTCATAGCCTTTATTACCGCGGCAATAATTTACCTCAGAAGCAAAAAATGCGAGTTTTCACGCTTTAACAAGCTCCTTACGGCGACACTTTACGTTTTCAGCATAGTCTTTTCCATAACAGCCAACAACTTCATAAAGACGCTTGACGCAATGTTTCTTTTCATTGCAGGCGCTTACATGGTGTACTCCGTAGGCGCAGGCAGCAAGACTATTGAAAAGTTCCTTCCGTTTGCAATGGCAAAGGCGATCTTTGAGTACCCGTTTGCAAGCTTTGGTGTGCAGGGCAAAATAACCTCTGACACTGTTTCCGACTCTGAAACAGGCAAAAATATCAAGCTCATGCTGATAGGTCTTGTTATAACGATACCGCTGACAGCTGTAGTTGCAGTACTTCTCATGTTGGCTGACAACGGCGTTGAAAATATGCTCAGAGGCTTATTTGACGGAGTTGACAACTCCGGATTCTGGAATTTCGTGACAGAGCTTATATTTGCGCTGCCGCTTTCTATGTACATTTTCGGAATGTTCTATACCAACACTCACTGCGATGAGGACAGAAGGCTTGACGAGAGAAGCTGTATCGAAAAGCTGTTCAATATGCGATTTGTAAGCAACCTCGTCTGCTATACGGCGGTAACTCCTATATGCTTGCTTTACGTGCTTTTCTTCATCTCACAGGCGCAATATTTCCTTTCGGCATTTACAGGCTCGCTTCCTGACGGATTCACGTATTCGGACTATGCAAGGCGCGGATTTTTCGAGCTGTGCGCAATAGCTGTCATAAATCTCGCAGTACTCTGCTTCATAAGTCTTCACTCCAAAAAGGCAGGCAGAGAAAAACCGCTCATGTTAAAGGTATACAGCCTTGTGCTCAGCATATTCACTCTCATACTCATTGCAACAGCTCTCAGCAAAATGGCAATGTATATAAAGGAATACGGTCTGACAGAGCTGAGGGTATACACAAGCTGGTTCATGTTACTGCTTGCGGCAGTATTCATACTTGTAATTATCAAGCAATTCAGGTTTGAGATGAAGTTTGCAAAGCACATATCGATAATATTCACGGTAATGTTTGCACTGCTCTGCTTCTCGCGCCCTGAGTCCCTGATAGCAAAGTACAATATTGAGATGTACGAATCGGGCTATCTTGACGAGCTTGACAAAGATGCTCTGCTGGATATGTCAGACGATGCAAGGCTTACAGCTCTCAATAACGGCGTTGTAACAAAGGAAGAGGTGAACAACTGCAAGCACAGCGGCTATGAAGGCTACAGCTACGGCAGATACAACATCTCATCGGTAATACTCGACAGCCTGACATAACAGAAAGAAGCCCTTAGGCAGCGTGACGCTGCACCCTTTCCACGTTGGCACTCGTAAACTCGTTCACTCTGTACAAAATCGCTGATCTGCTTTCGCTTACAGCACGGTTTTAGCCTGTAGGGGCGGTGACTCCCTGTAGTACAGGGAGATGTCCGAAGGACAGAGGGTCGCGGCTCCTGTTGGGAGATTATCCGCCCGTCAGCCCTTAGCCGTTAGCCATGTAGGCGCGGCGTTCCGTCGCCCGTGTTATACGTAATAATTAACATGAATCGAATTGTAGGGGCGCACACTGTGCGCCCGTTGGCTATATGACACGTAACATGAAACCAAATGTAGGGACGGCGTTTCCAGATAAGTCTATTAAAAAACTAAAAGCTCCGTTACTGCGGAGCTTTTAACAGGAGTATAAAAGTCTGTGGGTATTCAGACTTTATTTTATGATTATGCTGTCCCTTGAATCAGGGAAGGGTCAAGGGAACAGCAGGGCAATATCTCAGTGAGCCTCTGAAAATCTCAGAGTCCGTGCAGAATGTTCAAGATGCTTGTATATGTCAAGCCAGATATTCTTGCCGGGTTCAGTTTTTCTGATGCGTTCTCTGCGAACGGGATCGAAAAAGCTTCTGAACTCTGAAAGCTCATCAAGGAAACTGTCGTTGTACTTTTTAAGCATGGAATCGAGGTTTGACTGCCATTCGTAATAGCGGCTTACGTCGAAACGCTGTTTCTCGAAAAGATGTAAAACGGATACCTCAGGATTATAGACAATATCCACGCCGTTTTTCATCATACGATAACCGAACTCCCAATCCTCTACTTCCTGTCCGCGGAAATTTTCGTCGAGTCCGCCGAAGCGTCTTATGCACTCCATAGGGATAGAGAGGTTAGAGGTCTGTGTGAATATCATTTTATACTGAACCTTGTTGAAATCATAGCGGTAAGGTTCGAGCATTTTAAGACGGATATCTTTGATGTAGTAATAGATCTTGTGCTTGTCAAGACCGTATTTTTCAGGTTCTGTGAGCCAGTAGCGGATACCGTTTCTCAGGACCTCTCTGTTTTCAAAAGCAACCTGTTCGGTATCTTCAAAGACCTGCTTTGTAAGACCGAACTGGATTATCGGTCTGCCGTACTTTTTGTAAGTAATGTAGTGACCAGAAACAAAGCTCTGTGTAGCTATCGCGTCACCGTTGATAAATATCACAAGCTCTCCTGAAGCCCGCCTGAGCCCTTGATTCTTAGCCTGACCTGATCTGCCGTTTAAAAGAGTAAAGCATCTTACTCTGACTTTGGGTTCACGCTGAGCAATATAAGCTGCAAGATCATCCTTTTCACCGTAGTTAATAAAAATAAGTTCATATTCGCTCTGTGGAAAATCCTGATTTTCCAGTGAGTGAAACAGGCGAATAGCACTTTCCGTTGAGTACGAGTACGGTATAATTATGCTGCACTTCATGTTATTTTCCTGCCTGTCTGTAAGATTAACGGTAATCCCAACCGTTGGCGTCTGTTTTTTTATGTCCGACGCACCCAAGTAATATTATAACGCCTGAAACGACGTAATTTCAACAAAAATGCGTGAAGTGTAATTTTTATGCGTGAAATGCAGATTTTTGTTCATAATTCATTCACTTTTCTGCATATCGGGACGGTCTGAGCGTTGACAAAGTGTGAATAATATAGTATAATTGAAGTAATACAAATATATATAATATATGCCATGCAGCGTTATTTTATATGAACGGCGAAGGTTCGATAAAACCATATGGGGAGGGGTTGAAGAATGCACATCGCTATATGCGACGATGAGGAAAAATTTATAACAAAAGTAAAAGAGGATCTGATCTCGCTTCAATCTTATGACGGTGAATTCACATTTGACGAATTCAGCACTGGCAGAGAACTGCTTTCTGATTTTTCTGAGGGGAAATATGCGATCATTATACTCGATATCGAGATGAAAGGGCTAAACGGTCTTGAGACAGCCGAATTCCTGCGTGATATCGATGATAAGGTGATAATCATTTTCCTTACGAGCTATGAAAAATTTGCCTGTCAGGGTTATCAGGTGAGAGCCTTCCGATTCATACTTAAAAACCAGCCCCACTCAATTTACATGAAACAGCTCAATGATGCTATCCATGAGTATTACCGAAATACACGATACGTGATAGCTTCAGACGGTGACAAGGAGGAAAAGCTCCCAACAGACGATATCCTTTACATGGAGGTCTTTTCGCATAAAATACTGATACATACCAAAAACGGCGATTACTTCACAAAGGGAACACTTTCCGAATTCGAGTCTCAGCTCTCAGAGCTGATGTTCACAAGGCTCGACAAAAGCAGTCTCGTAAATATCGCCAATATCGATTATATCCGCAAAAATGAGATAATCCTGACCAATGGCGATACCCTCTTTGCGAGCCGAAACCATATCAAAAATATCAAGCAGATGTTTATGGATTACAGTAGAAGCAGGTGGAGCTGATGAAACCTATTGATCTGTTGGTAAAGACTCTTAACTGTGCTGTTGAAGCATGGGTCGTTATTTTTTACCTGTACAAAGTCCTGAAAAATGATTGCCGCTATCAGCGCGTGTGGCTTATTGTACCGACTGTTGTCATGTTCGGCATCATAGAAACTATGACGCTGTACTGTTCAAGCCCGTGGATAAAGCTGATAATAATGATAACATCTATGATAGGTATGGCTGTGATAATGTTTGAAAGCAAGCTGCGGCACATCATTTTTTACTGCCTGATGTTCATAGTTGTCATACTTGCGTCGGATATACTTCCTTACGGCGCGATGAACCTCATGAATCTTGGAACGCCCGAAACTAACCTCAATTCAGGTATGGGACAATTTATCGGAATGGTCTGCTCGAAGCTTTTCTGCTTCTGGTTTGCTATGTATATAGCCGAATATCTGAAGCCGAAACAAAAGGATATCCCTTTCAAGAACTGGCTTCTCATAATATTCGTACCGCTGCTTAGCCTGATAGTCCTGAACGGTATTTTCGTAGCGCATGAGCTTTCACCGCAGCGTATCATTGTGTATCTTCTGTCAGTAACGGGAATATTCATACTTAACATACTGGTATTTGACTTTTTTGATACTTACGCAAACACTATCAAGCTACAGCTCATGGAGCAGCGTATAAAATCAGAGGAAGCGAACTATAAGCTCCTCGAAGAAAAATATACCGAGATACGTCAGCTAAAGCATGATATCACCAATCAGCTCGCTGTGGCAAGAAGAATGTTCATGCAGGGAGCAGGTCCTGAAGCTGCAAAGCACCTGAACAGACTGTACCTGAAAATGTCGGAAGCAAGCGGCGTGTGTTATACAGGTATATCCTCTGTTGATGCTGTCGTGAATATGAAATGGAGCAGGTCAATCGCAGAGAAAATACAATTTACGTGTAAGGTGATCGTGTCTGAGAAAATGAATATCGACGAGTTGCAGCTGTGTCGTATAATCGCAAATCTCCTTGACAATGCCATTGAGGGCGCTCAGCGCTCAACAGCAGATGATAAGTACGTTTATATCTCAATAATCCAGAATAATGGCAAGCTCAGGATATGTGTAATGAATTCGTCTGACGAGGTAGATGTGGATAACCTGACCACGAATAAGAAGGGGTATGGTCACGGCATCGGTGTAAAAAGTGTCCGCGAAGCCGTCAACAACCTGGACGGCATCCTCTCTTTCAATTATGAAAACGGGATTTTTACTGCGGATATAATGATAGCTTATTAGGGCAACACCGCACAAAGACCGCCTGACGGCTTTATACTAAATCTGCTTGCATATTTTCCGTCATCTTGCACATAAATCTCTTGACATACGACAGTATGCCTGCAAGATTTCTATACAATCTGACGAAAAATCTGTCGGCGCATCTTTAGCACAATCTCTGTGCGGTGTTGCCTTAGAACAATAAATCGACAAAAACGGTATATTGTGTTAACAAATAATGAATAAAAGACTACATTTCACGCAAAAATTATACACTTTACGCTCGGGTACTTGATTTTATTTCATTTGTGTGTTATTATATTAACGATGTCTGTTCCGTCTGAAGACAGACATTCTTCTGTGATCTTGGATCGCAGATGCTCCGCTTAATTTGGGCACTGTCCCCTGCGGAGGCTCCGCTTTACTCGGACTTCCCCCCTATACCGAAAGGAGTCTCCGTAATAAAGAGAATACGGTCGGAAGCACAGCTTCCACCTGAAAAAGGCGCACCTCAAAAAGGTGCGCCTTTTAATTGGCTTCCGCCCCCCCAGTTAAACTGGGGGTTCAAAAAAAGCTTTAGCTAAGAGTAGAAAAATAAAACCTCCAATGGTATAATAGTAATGTTCTGCCAAACAAACTAAAATAACAGATGAGGTATCGTCATGACAAGAGACTACATTATCTCCTTTATCAGTGGTTGCCGCAGGAGTGACTGCCGCAGGTATGACCCTCGCCATGTCCGTGGTGGTCACAGGTGGGGTTAGAATTCTGTGCAAGGTTATTTGTGAGGAAAGCCTTTACCGTTTCATCGGCACTGCCCATATTTCCGCCGTAGAGTGTAATACCTGCCTCCTGCATAGCCATCTGAGCTCCGCCGCCGATACCTCCGCAGATGAGCACATCGACCTGGGCATTTTTCAGGAATCCTGCCAGAGCGCCGTGACCTGCGCCGTTTGTGCCTACGACCTGTTCATTTATTATTTTTCCGTCGGCAACATCGTAGAGCTTGAACTGCTCTGTTCTGCCGAAATGCTGGAAAATCTGTCCGTTTTCATAAGTTACTGCAATTCTCATGATTCTGCTTCCTTTCTGAGTTATCTCCACTGAGATAGTGTTGTCAAGTGTGTAATTTCCGCCCGAAATGACTATGCGTCTGCCCTCCACCAGTGCAGCGGCAAGTTTCTTTCTTGCGCTGTCGTAAATTGCCGTGACAGTAGTTCTTGCCACATTCATCTCAGCGGCACATTGCTCCTGAGTTTTCGTCTGATAGTCTATCAGACGTATGGTCTCAAACTCGTCAAGTGACATTGTTATTTTATCATTTGCCTTATCCTGATCGGGGGCAAAGCTCCAGTAATCGGGGTAACAGCATATTCGGCGTGACTTCTGAGGTCTTGGCATAAGCGCATCTCCTTTCTGACTTATGTCAATTATAACACTGTTTTTGACTTATGTCAAGTATTGGTGAAACTTTCCTTGAAGCAGATACCCGTACAGAGCTTTTATTGACACGGCAGCGATGCTATGGTATAATGTTTACTAATATAAATCGAGATTTGTAAGACGATTGAGGAAGTAGAATGTATATTGTTACAGCAGAAGAAAACCAGATAAAAACAATTGTAGACATATCTGTCAGAGCATTTGAAACAGACGTAAATGTCGGCGGTGCAAAAGATGACTGTCCGCCCGGATATGATTCGGTAGAATGGCATAAACAGATGGCTCAAGAGGGGCATTTGTATCAAGCAATGATAGGAAAAGATATTGTGGGAGCAGCCGTCATATTCCCGGATGAAACAAAA